>WLWD01001836.1_pt1 | contig 104190 bp, 79 predicted proteins | sample 6712731 | NCBI WGS metagenome assembly WLWD01 (sample SAMN12718690, study PRJNA576275) | sponge metagenome | isolation source: marine sponge | host: Mycale hentscheli | place: New Zealand: South Island, Marlborough, Capsize Point | collected 2014-11-01 | reverse complement strand
TGAGGAAAAGAACCCTTTTACAAAGTAATCTTAAATATGAACATAATAGAGAGCTTCCAGGATGCTGGCTGGGCTCGGCTGTCCATGCTGCACGCATATCACCCTCCAGGATACAATAAACAGTAAGTATACCCTCCAGAAATCTTGCTGTTTACATTATGCATATCACCACGGAGAGTTCGACCTCATGCAGTTAACCCCTGAAGAAGACTTCGGCAAGAAGTGGAAACATCAGGTTAAGTTATAATTAACAATTTATTGGCTGTTAAAAAGTTCTATTATTATAATTATTTCAGCCGAGAATGACTGAACACATACTTCTTTGTGTTTTATCAATATCTAAATATGTACAAATTAGAATAATACTGTAGTATTTAGTAGGTGCATATTTGTGTTAGAGTGGCAGCAGACAGTAGATAGTAAGCACAACTGAGGATCCAGCATCATCTAATAGCAAATATTTCCACCCTGCAGTAGCACCATCTCCATAAACTATGGACTCAGCACTGATTGCAGATCTTCTGGGCCCGAGTCTTCCAGCAGCAATGAGTCTGAGTCTGATGGGCTCTTAGAAAGTACATAGCCACAGAGTCCCTAACTTTCTATCTGTACAAGTGAAGAGTGTCATTGTTTTGAGAGGTCACTGCCATTGTCAATAAGATCACTGAACTCAGTGGCCATTATAACCTAATGGGAGTACAGGGTGTATGAACTATCACAGTAGCTTGTATACTACAATGTATCTAAGAGCATGTCAAACTTAGACTCATTGCAGCAGGAAGGCCCAGAAGAACCAAAATCAGTCCTGGGTTCATAGTTATATGGAGCCGGTGTTGCTTCCAGGGTGGAAATATTTGTGTTTGCCACTCTCCTGACTCTGCCACTCTCAGACTCAACTGTGTTCTGTAGTTAGTAATAAGCAGCTTGTTTTATTGGTTTTGTAATTAGAATTGAATTCCTAAGCCAATAAATATTATTAAATTCAATTACAATGTGCAATAGATAAGCATGTTGTGTGCCCCACTGTGCCCCTCAAGCCATAAATCTGGTGGGGCATGTGCAATACAGCCATGAGATAACACTGTGTGATGTGCTTTCACCTCTCGGGTTTTACAAGGAAATTTATCTGAAATAGCAATTACATACAGGTCTATTTTTTCTCCCAAGTATCCTTCATTAAGCACTTGAATTGATAGTATACTCAAAGATAATCGATTTTATATATCCAAAAATTTCAAAGACATAATTTGGTTTTATCATAAATAGATCCTCTCTTCATCAACTTCTACTATCATACACTTCAGTTTTCAATTCTGTGGAGTCAAAGTGGCACAAAGAAATTGTTTCTTGACTTTGCCAAAGCCTTTGATGCAATCCCTCACAATGAACTCCTGTATAAACTTGGTTAACCAGCATTACTGGCCCTCTCTGGTTATTTTTCCAAGATTACTTACGAAATAGAAAACATTTTGTTGACATTTAAGGAAGTAAATCTGATTGACTTCCTGTCTAGTCAGGTGTACCTCACGATAGTGTGCTTGGACCTTTGCTTTTTCTTGTGTATATTAATGACCTTTAACTACAATTCGCCTTATTGGTATGGTTACCTGCTGTCATTCTCCTAAACTACAGATTGGCAGTCTGAGCTGATGTGAGCCCGCAGTCATGTGTGCGCATGCTCCTTGCGTGAGGCAGCGGTATGACCTTGGACCCACCCCCCTGTGTGGCCTTGGGGGTGAGAGACTCGGCAGGTCAGTGGCAATTAGCATTAATTGCCCTGCATCGCCGGAGTCCCCCCAGCTCAAATTACATCCAAAGAAATGGATGGAGTATTTCTAGTTATCCTTGGTTTGAAATGGGGAGGTGGTGGGACTGAGAACAGTAGCTATCAGTAGCTGCTAGCTATCAGGACTAATATACTTGTGCCTGGGTTCCATTGCTCCACGTGTGCCTACTTAGCGCATGGTCGCCGTACTCGCAGGTCCTCTGCCGACCTTTACCTGGGCGCGTGTGATGCGTGGGCTACATCTTCGTTAACTACGTTTAACTACGTTAAACTACATACAATCTCTCTGCTCTTTTTCATCTGTGTCTTTATTTGCTGATGATGCCAAACTTATTGCCTCTCTTAATTCTGCAAGTGAAAATCTAGCACTTCAAAAGATCTGGACAATTTATTGACATGGTGTCAATCCTGGAAACTATCCTTAAATATTTCAAAATGCACATACATGAACGTCTCCCTATCATCATCTCTACTAACAAATCGGTAATGATAATATTAAAACAGTAAGACAACAGAAAGATTTAGGTATTTTAGTCTCTGATAATTTATCTTGGTCTTCTCATATCAAAGAAATATGTAGTGAAGCTTATCAGTCTCTGTGAACAATTCCTTGCACATCACCAATACTATGGAACACATTTACACCAACTGATCTTTCATTGTCCTTTCACTTCTATTAAGCTTCTTCTCAAGCAAAAAATTTGGGAGTTATTTATCACACACTTCGAGTCAGACAATTCCTGCACATTTTGTTGTTCATGTCCTTGCTCTAGATGTCACACTCAATGTATTAATGTATCACTTACCTCACACACTTAGCTGTAATTATTTATCACTTTAATTTCCTATTTTATTTTATTTTTTTATTTTTTTATTTTAGCTACCTAGGCCCTTTTGTATTAGAGTTTGTCCGTTATTCACGGTCACATACCTAGAAATAACATTGTGAAGATATCTAGCATGAAATAAATGTATGTATATATAGCTAAAGATATTCTTCAAATTGTGTATAATATGAACTCTTAAGTACACTACTAACCAGTCACGAACCAAAAGCAATGTCATAAAAAACCATCATTATATTCTATCATAGTAATTACAAATTTTAAGTCCAGAGTCACTAGCTTATAATCATAGATATTCAACCACTTTATTGATTAGAATGGTAACACATTATAAGGAATCTTCACTAATCCACGTGTATAGTTTGTAATAACTTAATATGGTTAGAAACTCACTACTTGCTTGCCACTTAGAGTGTTGCTGGCTGGCCTTACACATGTGCTTTTTCCTAATGAACATGTACACACCAAATCCAACACTACATATCAGTAACACAAGCAGAGCAGCTGTCACTGGTAAAACTATCACCAACAAGTTTGCTGATTGGTCCTGAGCATTGTTATCAGAGCCGCTGGTGATATTTGTACTCTTGGCAGTAAATTCATTATCAGAAGAATGTTGTCTGGTTACCAAAGTTGAATATGTTTGAGATTGTGTGGCCGTAAATTTCATTGCAGGTGGTGGTACTGGCTTGGTCACAGGTTGAGGCGTGGTCATAACATGGCGTGTAGTCGGTGCTGACTCGGTGGTTATGGGTGGGGTTGTCATAGGTGGAGGTGTGGTCACAGATAAGGTGGTTATGGATAGGGTTGTCACAGGTGGAGGTGTGGTCACAGATAAAGAAGTCGTTGTGGGTAGCTCTGTGGTCACATGATGTGCAGTCATAAGTTGCTCTGGTGTAAGTGGAGGTGTGGTCGATACAGTCACTGATAGAGGTGTGGTCATGGTTGAACATCAGAGAGAGAGAGAGAAACAGGAGAAAATACTTTAGTGATATAATGTATTATAACAGCTGTAAAAATGAAACTGTTGAATTAGCAAGGTTAGCTTTTAACTTAAGTAACTCACTCTCCACATTAATAATGGGTACACTGGCTGACTGGGAGGCACCACTGCATGAAAATGAGTTTCCGGTGAGGATGTCATCTTGACTGATATCTACTCTGTAAGTTAATCCTGAGTAACTGCTATATGTGCGAAATCTGTTCCTTTCATCAGTGTCCTGAACAGTATATAATCCTACCACGTCCCCAGGAAGGACTGGTATTGGACTTGCAATAGAAATATCCACAAGAAAACTGGCATCAACGTTTACATTAGTCGTAATACTCCTGTCCACAAGCTCATAGCCACAGGAAGAACTGGTGGGTCGCAGCACTAAGAATGCAACTGTGGTGTAAAGTCCCCTTCTTTCCATAAATGTTTGCCATCCTGTGACTTCTCCTGCACACTTAAAGGTGAGATTAGGAGAGAGAAAGAGTTCTCCTCTGAAGCTGTTTAAGCCTCCATTGGATAATGTAAAAGATGGCAGTTGATCACCAAAGCAGCTTTGGGCTCCACCTAACGCACAAGCACTGTAAATAAATATTTTTAAAAGTATATTAAACTTGGCTACATTTTGTAAAAGAGAAAAGCGCCACTATAACTAACGAGCACAGCATGGCTGTCAAACTCCAGCCATCCACAGAACAAAGTGGCTACGATGCGCACGAATATAATGAAATAGTTGCTGGCGTATACCGACCGCACTCTAACTCATATTTCTGCGAGTGTCTCCAGGCGAATCGCTTTACCCAATGTGCGTTCTGTCAATGTCTTGCCCGGCTTCTTCGATTTGCTTCCATTTCAATTGGGTACAATAGACAATTACATGCTCACTTACTCGAATCGGTGCATTTTTACCTCATGAGTATTAAAAAAAGGTAGACAAGAAAAACAAGAAACAAAACAACAAAACAAAACAAAAAACTTTTAAATATCAACTTAGTTACATTTTGTAAAAGAGAAAAGCGCCACTAAAACTAACGAGCACAACATGGTTGTCAAACTCTAGCCATCCACAGAACGAGGTGGCGACGTGACTGCACGCGAATTTAATGAAATAGTTGCTGGCGTATACCGACCGCACGAACTCACATTTTCGCAAGTGTCTCCCAGCGAAGTGTTTTACCCAAAGTGCGTTCTGTAAAATGTCCGGCCTGGCTTCTTCAATTTACTTTGTTCGCCGCATTTCAATTGGGAATAATAGCTAGTGTAAAATTGGAAATAGCCAGACAGTTATATGTGCTCACTCATTCGACTCGTATTAGCTGGATACAGTGTAGTAGCTAGAAGAACTTTAGAACATGCTTGTCGCAGCGTAAGAAGATAGCTAATTTTGAGCGGAGGGGCAGACTCTGAGTGATCTTACTAGATTTATTTACAGATACTTTATGAGTATAGGGAGGAGGGGAGCTGATCCCTCAGTGCCACTTGTTTAAGAAGCATTGTGAGTGGAGGTGTGGTCGTGGTTGAACATCAGAGAGAGAGAGAGAGAGAAACATGAGAAAATATTTAAAAAATCTCAGTGATATAAAACAACAATGCAAAATTTGTATTATAAATGAAACTGTTGAGTTAGCAAGGTTAGCTTTTAACTATAGTAACTCACTTTCCACATTTATAATGGGTACATCTTCTGATTGGGAGGTGCCATTGCATGAAAAGGTATTTCCTGTGAAGATGTCAGCAGGACTCATCCACTCTGTAGGTTAATCCTGGGTAATTGCTATACATATGAAATCTGTTCCTTTCATCATTGACAGAAACAGTATACAACCTCCCGGTACTGGATGGGCAATGGAAGTATCTACAAACAGGCTGTCACCAACATCTACATTAGTTAGTTGTAATAATTCTGTCCACAAGCGAGCCTGTCTAGTTAGGTTGCATAAAATTGCAATTGCTCTATGCTAATGCATTCGTAGTTAGCAAAAGTTTTACATCCAGTGCTGGTATTCAAATGATACTCCATAATATAATTTATTGAGTAAATAGCTAACACTTAAAATTTTCAACTCTAAACTTAATGCTGGAGGTAATGCACATAAATTATGTGTAGAATATTTTGGTCCATTTTAATTTTTGCTGATGTGAACTAAATATTTGCAATTTCTCTACTGCTGACAGATGTCTAGCAATGAATTCATAAAACGTATTGTATGCACAATAGCTAAAAACTATAACAAATAATAGATGTATATGTGTGTGTATGTGTATGTAATATAAACCATATGATCGATTATAAATGCCCCCTCCCCCTTACACACACACACACACACACTCATAAAGTATTTCAACCTCACATCAAACCGCAAATAGAAGTCCCATTCCTCCCACTTTTCTTCATACCCACTCCCTTCACACCCACTCCCTCCACACCCACTCCCTCCACACCCACTGTGGTCTAAACCAATTAGATATAATACAGCAGTTGATTGAATGTGTCCCTTTCATTACAAGTTATTTGTGTATCAAGTAAAAGAACAATTTTATACTTGGATGAGGGCTCTTTCTCATATTCATACTGGCCATTTTAGTTGGCTTTTATCACACACCTTTAGTTTAGTTTAATATATAGCTGTATAAAATCAGTGCTGATTTGTTCCTCAATCAATTTTCTCACCTTTGAATTTAGCAATAAAATTAAGGTCTGGCTCAAATTCATCTGATAGCTATAAGTCTTGACTATTACCAGAAGTGTCAAGATGAATGAAATCCTTGAAAATGATAAGACGTTTAGGTTATTGATGTCATTTCATCTTCAAATTATGGAGATTACTTCACTAATTTTCTTCAGGCTGTAAAGACACACAAATATAGCATTGAGAGATCAGATTATGGAAACACACGTTCACATTACATTCAGGTGTATATGGGGGCCAACTGAAGAAAAGTTGTATTAATTTTACTCCCATAGAAAATCTCCCAAAGCGAGTATGTAGCTATGCAACCTAGCAGTATGTGACCATTTGACGTCTAAACATTAACTGCCTCCAAACTACGGCCGAAACTAGTAATTTAAAACAGAAGCGGCAAAGAGATCCTGCAATGTAATTATTCAAGTTCCACTTATCACATGTCACTTAAGTTTGTTCATTAATAATATGTATTATAATAACTAATTTTACTTAGTTGAGACAATCCACTGGCTAACCGAATACTGAAAATAATTGTGAGAAAAGTGAATGAAAAACTTTCTCCCAACTCAGGTAAAATAATATTTTAGCTAGATGAAAGTATGACAACAGTTAGCTTCTGTTTAGAATGTGATGAAAGTTATGCTGGATGCTGCCTAAACCACCAAAAGAAAATGACTCAATTAGAAGACTCAAGCTTGGAATCTCTTTATAGTGGGTGGGGTGTACCAAGCGCCATTCTATAAAGATAGACTCATAATGCACGGATGGTGGTACAGTTTATTCTGAATTAAGCTGAGGCTTAACAGTTAGTATCAAAGCCAATTTAATAGTTTTAACAATGTGTGCTTAGTTTTTGTGTAGATAGCTAAATCAGATTAGAGCTAAAATGAGGAGGCAACTGCCTCAGATCCTGTAGTGATGGCCCTGCAAAGTAATCTTGGCCAGCTGAATTGGATGGACTCATAATGATCCTTACCAATTCCTCAAGAAAGTTGAGTGTCCAACAGACGTCCCTGTACCAACTGCAGCTTTTAATTAATACCACTCACAAGCACAGGTGTAAGAACAAGGGGTGTGGGGTGGGAGGGGTGGGGAGGGGGTGGGGCTCTTACTCTTCTCAGAATGTTCTGTAGGAAAGGGGGTGGTGCTCACATGTTTTGCATGGCAGTTTTCATCTGAACCACAAATAGCTATCACTTATTGATAAATCATATATTTTTAGTTTTCTATTTTGTATCTTGTCTACCTTGCTTCTAATACTCATGGCAGTACTAAAATGCACCAGAATTCATCTAGGAGATAAAAAATCAACATGCGAAATGCTCACAATTCCAATGCTTAAACTTGGCTAGCAAATAGATTACTCAGAGTCAGCCCCACCTCCACTCAAAATTATTCTTAAGCCAGTACTACTGGTAATAACAAGAAAGGATCAGCACCCCTCTTAATTTACATAGCTATATTGCTTTAGTTGTCTATCTTGTTTTTGTTTTGTTTTGTTGTTTTGTTTCTTGTTTATCTTGTCTACCTTTATTTTAATACTCATGAGGTAAAAATGCACCGATTCGAGTAAGTGAGCATGTAATTGTCTATTGTACCCAATTGAAATGGAAGCAGATCGAAGAAGCCGGGCAAGACATTGACAGAACGCACATTGGGTAAAGCGATTCGCCTGGAGACACTCGCAGAAATATGAGTTAGTGCGGTCGGTATACGCCAGCAACTATTTCGTTAAATTCGTGCGCATCGTAGCCACTTTGTTCTGTGGATGGCTGGAGTTTGACAGCCATGCTGTGCTCGTTAGTTATAGTGGCGCTTTTCTCTTTTACAAAATGTAGCTAAGTTGATATACTTTTAAAAGTTTTAATTTACAGTGCATGTGCATTAGGTGGAGCCCAAAGCTGCTTTGGTGACCAACTGCTATCTTTTACATTATCCAATGGAGGCAAAAACAGCTTCAGAGGAGAACTCCTTCTCTCTCCTAATCTCAACTTTAAGTGTGCAGGAGAAGTCACTAGATGGCAAACATTTATGGAAAGAAGGGGACTTTACACCACAGTTGCATTCTTAGTGCTGCGACCCACCAGTTCTTCCTGTGGCTATGAGCTTGTGGACAGGAGTATTACGACTAATGTAAATGTTGATGCCAGTCTGCTTGTGGATATTTCTATTGCAAGTCCAATACCAGTCCTTCCTGGGGACGTGGTAGGATTATATACTGTTCATGACACTGATGAAAGGAACAGATTTCGCACGTATAGCAGTTACTCAGGATCAACTTACAGAGTAGATATCAGTCAAGATGACATCCTCACCAGAAACTCTTTTTCATGCAGTGGTGCCTCCCAGTCAGCCAGTGTACCCATTATTAATGTGGAAAGTGAGTTACTTTAGTTAAAAGCTAACCTTGCTGACTCAACAGTTTCGTAATAGTAAAAATTTCGTATTGTTTTTTTTATATCACTGAGATTTTAAATATTTTCTCTCTCTCTTTCAACCATGACCGCACCTCTACCAGTGACTGTATCGACCACACCTCCATCTACACCAGAGCAACTTATGACTGCACATCATGTGACCACAGAGCTTCCCACAACATCTTTATCTGTGACCACACCTCCACCTGTGACAACGTCTCGCACATCTACAACTACTGAGCCAGAAACAACTACACCTCCAACTACAACTGCACCTCCACCTGTAACCACACCTCCACCTATGACCACGCCTTCACCTGTGACCACACCTCCACCTATGACCACATCTCCACCTATGACCACGCCTTCACCTGTGACCACACCTCCACCTATGACCACATCTCCACCTGTGACCACGCCAGAACCACCACCAGCAATGCCATTTACGGCCACCCAATCACAGATATTCTCTTCACTAACTTATTCAGAGATATCAACATTGGAAACCTGGCAAAATTATTCTGGTATTGAATTAACAACCAATGAATCTACACCCAACGGCACAAGCACCACCAATGGCCCAGATGACAGTGTTCAGGACCAATCAACAAACATTCTGGTGATAGTTCTACCAGTGGCAGCAACTGCTGCTCTCCTTGTATCACTGCTATGTATTGGATTTGGATTGTATGTGTTCACTCACAAAAGGCACACATATAAGGCCAGCCAGCAACTCTCTGTGTTACAATCAAGTAGTGAGTTTCTAGCCATATTTTATACATTAGTTTTGTTTACTCAGTCCTTCTATAGACTCTAAATAGACTAATAGTTGTAAAGATTCCTTATGCTATGCAGTGCCTTATATGCTTATATTCAGTCGCTAGGAAAAATATAGTAGACTAATAGATGTAAGGATTCCTTATATTGTGCAGTATCTTACAAGCTTATATTCCATAGCTATATAGCAAAAAAAATTGTTATCCAGTCTACATTTGCTATTACATGGCATTTTGAAATAATTACTAGTGCTTGAGCATAAATGCCGAGTGAGCCTAAAACTATACTATTGTTATATGATTGATTTTAACTTCTAACACTCAAAATTACACTGTTCCAGTCCTTGTTTTACCGAAGTTTACTGTAAATTTACTGCATAGTTTACCGTGTGGTAAACTCTAATTCTGGAACAAACTACACACCACATGTACAACTTCCTATGTTTACTCATGTTTTACCAATCCAGTGTAATTTTTGTTTCAGAATAAGAGTTTACTACATAGTTTCCTCTCTAGCACACTACAGATTTTCCAGCAGTACACTTCAGTAAATCATATGCCTGCAAGCAGTGAAATAATGTCGAATTTCTAAATTACGTTTATACAGTAAAGGATTTAAAAACCATAGCAACCACTCATCGCAACTGTTTGAATTGAAAAAACAGAAACATAACAATACACATTATTTAAAGGTTTTCTTTGTGATATTCTGTAACGAAGTAGAGCTGTAACCCAAAATACTTTCACACAACTGGACATACTACACAGGACTTACCTACGCGGTTAGTCTAGTGGACAGTGAATTTTCAAGTAAATACTGTTGCGTACGGCTTATAACCACGACAAAGAGGGCATTGAATTACCACAGCCACTAACTCCAATAGAAATGGAACCCAGTTAGGTTTTCAAGCTTTAACTGCACCCACAAAAGAATTCAATTCAATAAACCATTCAATTTCTAGGGTGATAAGGGTAATGATCGATAAACGAGAGGATTCTGTTCAGTGAAGTGGGTCGACCCCCTGAACTAACACAAAAATGCCAGGGTCAAAGTACAAAAATGACTTGCGTACATCCAAACATATATATAAGCTAATATCCCCAATTTTCAATTGAGTTACCCTGATAGTGTCTCGCTCGCTTCGCTCACTCGCCAATTATAGTAGGCTCTGTGTTTTGAAAAGAGATAATTTAAATGATTGTAGCTAGCATCATACATAAAAGCATAAATAAAAGATGCTCATTTTGTCAAATTCATTCACATTATAATACATTTTACTTCAAACTATAAATTGAACATGACAGAACTAGAACATAGCTTTTGTAATTATCCTGTGTTGTTGTTTTTTGTTTTATTGTGTTGTTGTTGCTGTTTTGTTAATAATATTCACCTTTTTATGATAAAGGTATACACTATCAAAGAAACCATGAAATACAAAACAGGTATGAACATGTCTATGACATGGTGAATGAAACTGGGGTGGATTCTCATGGCAACAGAAGGGGCAGACATAACGAGATCCAGGAATCCTCTTTCAATAATCCTATTATATCAAGAACTCCGAAGTCAAGTACGGACCATTTCACAGGAACTGAAAGGAGAAGTAATGCAAGAAACATTGATGATTACCAAGAACCTTTGAGTCTGCCTGAAGATGGCAGTATAGATGCTGTATCTGGTATGGCAAGGAATATAGAGAACTTGGCTTATGAAGTTCCAGTCCACTCACCACACAAGCAAGGTAACACCGCAATAACTACAACAGAGCAGGGACAAGGCTTGGCCTATGAAGTCCCAGTCAATTCATCATTACGTGTGCAACAGCCCAATGCCGTACTACTAGTGCAAAGACAAGGCTTGACCTATGAAGTCTCAGTCAATTCATCATTACATGTGCAACAGTCCAATGCCATCCCAGACATTGCAGTGCAGAGACAAGACTTAGCCTATGAAGTCCCAGTCAATGCATTACGTGTGCAACAGCCCAGTGCCATACCAGTACAGAGACAAGACTTGAGCTATGAAGTCCCAGTCAATCTGTCGCCTGTGCAGCCTAATGCCATACAAGACATGGCAGTGCAGAGACAAGACTTGGCCTATGAAGTTCCTTTTGACTCGACACATGCGCAGCAAAGCCACAATCTCCCAAACACATACAGTGTCCCAAGTAACTCCCATCGGAAGATGAAAAAGAATGGAGTTGTGGAGCAAAGGAGGTTAATGAAATCTTCTCAACCATTGCCGGACAAGGAATATGACATACCACACAATTCTGTTACTCCCACTGAAGGACAGAAGACAATACGAAGCAAGCCTGAAAGAAACCATTACAATTCTCCTTGCTTGCCACGAAAATAAGAAAGTGACTATGCATTTCCTTCCATTGTATGTTTAAATCCAAATCAATGAATAGCAGCAAAGAATTTATGAAGTGAGTGAAGAAAAACAATTTGTTGTCATTGATTAGCTAACTCACTCAAACAACCAAACTCTTCAGTATTATGTCCTTTATTTATTACCAAGTGTCATTACATGTATTTTTACACTGCATTTGTGTTTTCTGCACTATATTAAAGTAGAAATTTGAAAATAGCCTTTCATTTTTGTATAAAGCATTGTTGCTGGTACACAGTTTATAAATGTGTACTATAAATATAAGTTGTGCAACATTAAGTCCCTACTCTCAAGTTCACTGCTTGCAGGCATATGATTTACTTAAGTGTATACACTGCTGGAAAATCTGTAGTGTGCTTGAGAGGAAACTATGTAGTAAACTCTTATTCTGGAACAAAAATTACACTGGATTGGTAAAACATGAGTAAACATAGGAAGTTGTACATGTGGTTTGTAGTTTATTCCAGAATTAGAGTTTACCACATGGTAAACTATGCAGTAAATTTACAGTAAACTTCGGTAAAACAAGGACTGGCAGGGATCACCATAATATATAATCATATTCATACTTATAGATAGAAACACAAGGGAAAGCACATGTTTTATAAAATGTCAATTAGCTGGCAAAATTGCACGTACAGTCTTCAACATTATTAAAGATTTTTTTTTTAATTTTAATAGCTAGCTACAAAACAATTGAAATTGTTTATTAAAGTATGAATATGATTATATGCAGTCCATAGACACATTATACATAGGGCATAGCTATGTATTGTCAAGGGGTGCACAAGTACCACCAAAATTTTGGACCTCTATCATACATAAATATTAGGAGAGTGTTAATTGTGGGGTTGGATATTAAGGTGTGGCTTATTTAGCATTAATTAGGTGTTGGTTATTTAATGTCTGAAGATTCATTGCAAAGATAGCTGAACTGCCAGATGTGGCTTCAAATGAAGTAGATAAGTTGAATTGTTCACTTGCTGCTGGCTATAGTATGGAGTGGCAAAGCAAATGGAATCCTTTGATCTTCTTTGGTGTTGAGCTATATAGGTCAGAAGTATTATCTATGGCAGATAATCCACACTGTAAGTATCAAAAGTATCACCTTATGATTGACAAAAGGCTGTGAAAATGACACATCATGCCTTGCAGCCAATCAAGTCTGACAAAGCATTATCCTTGCATTGAATTTTAGTAAACATAGGTGCCAAAGTGTTCTATCTAGATTTGCTGAATAATAACCACACCCCATGAATTTAACAGAATTTTAGCCTCATTCCACAAATTTTGGCCACACCTCCCAGTGATTTTGACCATGCCCACAGAATTTTGACTAAGCAATGTATTGAAACAAAGTGTTGCATAGGTTTAGATGGGTTAGACGGCTTCTTTTTTTTTCTTTTTTTCTTTGTTTTGGCCTTTTCACCGACAAAAATGTAGCCTTCTTGCACTTAGAAGATTGTCACTGAAGGTGGATTCATAGGTGCTGAAAATGGCAGTATATCAGAAGCATGTAAATAAATAGTTGATTACTAATATTTTAGTTAGTGTGTATTAATATTATGATGGATTAGTTTCAACTTTTCACGACTACACATGTAGCATCAGCTGAAGTATGGGCAATACATAGCTAGCCCTGCTGAATCAAAGATTGAGTAAAGTAAAACACATTCCAAACAAAATTAACATTCCTGCAACCTGTGAAAATGGGACAAACAATAGAATTAATGGGGACAGGGGCAATGCTCAAAAAATGGGAACTGTCTCAGTGAGACAGATAGCACCTATGAGCGGAGAAGAAGTAGATGAAACTTATCATATAGCTAGAGTTAGACTCATTTTTATTATGTCTTGGTTGTGAAGATATGGCCACTTACTTTCTATCTATTGAAATGAATAAACCAATTTGTTTTGATCCCGGAGAAATTTCATCAATAATATACAATGAAAAACTGAAAACATAAGATGCAGATGGCTGGAGGATATGTAAGAACGGGTGGTGATAACATGGTAGTTATTGATAAAAGAAGCTAATTGCTTTAGGAGTGCACAGAGAGAAGGGTGACAAAATGACTCAGGCAAGCTGAAACTCGTTGATGAGCCAAATTTACCAAGATATGGCAAAAAAAGATTTGAAATAAGATCTTCCATTCCAAATCAATCTCATTACACATCAGTCCAAGGCATGTCAAGCACACACAGTTTGAGGTTATTGATCATGTAATTCGATCAGAAAAGCTATAAAAACTCTTGCTAAATTGGAAAATACGCTTTGCACAGAAAAAACTAATCAATGATTACAATGGTGTTTTTTAGCTTTATGGAAGTAGACTTTAGTAAATCATAAAATGTTGGAAGCACATTGGCGGTGCGAGCATGTGGAACAATGAATGAAAAGAATTGTTACAGTCTAAGCAAGTGCGAAATATACAAACGTTGGCTGTTGTTGTTGTTGTAGTTGTTGTCTTCCTTTATTGATTCTAACAGGTGATAGCTCTTCTAATACAATAGCAGAGTCATTTTTTAGTACAAAAAAATGTGGTATTAATGTGAAATAACAGCAGTGGAAACTAAAACAATGATCTGATTGGTCACGGCGATTTCTTAGCTACCTCGCCGCACTTTTATCCGCTAGGCTACCGCGGCGAAATTCCTGGGCACGCTAGTTAGCAACGGTAAGAAAAGCATGAATAATTCAGTGCAGCCAGAGCAATGGTAGTTAGATGAACTCAAAATAAATTCCACTCTCTGCAAAGACTTCAAGAATTGAACAGGGAAATTGCCCAGCTTTTCTCCGGTTGCGTGCAAGCAGCTCGGTGCGCAGCGGTACGCGCCGGCGTAATGTGTGCATCGCCACATTTTTAAGGAATGCTAGCGTAAAACGTCGGGGATCTACGGATCTGAAGAGGTCGCGAGATGAATATGTGGCCAACCGCTACTGCGATAGCAATAATAGTTCTCTGCCTGGCAAAATACAGTAAGTTCAATTGTCCTCCATTGCGTGATCTTTTAATTATTCTAAGGACTGTAGGTGGAGCTCAAAACTGTCTTAATGATCAGCTACCCACCTTTTTATCCAGCAACAGTGAAAGTGATAATGGCTTCAGGGGAGAATTCTTACTTTCCCCAAGTGTTAATTTCACCTGCGCTGGACAAGTGATTAGGTGGCAGGCGTACATGAAGAGACGTGCAACATACATTGTCATTGCTTTCTTTGTACTACGACTGGCAAATTCTTCGTCTTGTAACTATCAAGTAGTTGGGAGGCATGCTCTGACCGACATTGATGTCAATGATAGCCTACTTTTGGACACTGCTGTCTCCAATCCCATGCCAGTCCAACCAGGCGATGTGGTGGGCGTGTACTCCAGACGCAGTCGTAATAACAGATTAACATTTAGTTCCTATCAAAATTTCAATGGAAGAACTTACAAAGTGAGTGTGAGCAGGTCCAGTGATGTACTCGTTCAAAATTCCTTCTCATGCGACAGTGCCACGGAAACTACGGATGTTCCCTTTGTGACTGCAAGTAAGTCAACAAACTTGCATGTTGCTATATTATAATATACATACGGTTGTTTACATTGATACTGATACGCTGCATTGACATGATGGTTCATTTTCATTAAGAATGTGGTATAAAGTCGATGGGAATTAATACATCAACACTTGTAGTAATTGATACTCCTTTTGTGAGTCTACGATGAATTGACACTTCTCATTATTTTAACTAATTTGAGTACCTGGAGATTAGATGTAAGGTCATACTCAGCTAAGTATATACTACAAATAGGTACCCTTCCACACACACATACAGTGGTGCCAACCCTGCCCAGCTAATGAATAAACACTGTCATCGTCACTTTTCTCTCACTTACTTCTCTTGACCCATGTATTCATGAACACACACACACGCACACACACACAAGCTCCCTCATCGTTACTGACAACTCTTTACCAACCAAACTCAGCTAATGAAGTATTCATGAATACACACACCATTGTTGTCGTTACTAACAGACAAGCATACTGTAACAAACCTAATCCGATTTTCAACTTCATCGGACATAGTCCTATTCGGGTCATTACTAAAGTTGGAGTTTATTTCAGCGAATAAAAATTAGTGGCTCACACTTACAGTGCCACTTCCAGGATGCTGGCAGTCTCAAAACTCACCTCACAGGCACAGTGGACCCATACACTCATGCCACCATTTTCTTACTAAATATTTGCTTTTATTAATTCATCATTCGCATGACAGCTATATCTATTCTATTGCCCAATCAAGACTTTGTGACAGATATTTATTACTTCAATGGGTCTTTAAAAAAAAACGGGTCAAGTATGTACAATACACTGAAGTGGTTTGAATCATGTTTTGTTTTGTATCTTGAATTTTGGTATTCATTGTGTCTGATTGACAACATGTATGTCATACTAACCCATCCACATTTTTTCTTCTTCTATGGTTACCATTGTGGTACTGCATGTGAACATTTGAAGAAAGTATCCAAGCAGAAATTTAATCTCTGTATTATAACTAATGTAGCACTTGAGCCTTCACTAGGTGCAATAATAATGATAGTTGCTTTAGTAAAGTGAGAAGTATGGTAAAAAAAATATAGCATAATTAGTTACAGCACGGTACAATAATATAATAGTAATAATAATAATAAAAATATTATTATTATTATTTTATTATTATTATTATTATTATTATTATTATTATTATTATTATTATTATTATTATTATTATTATTATTATTATTATTATTATTATTATTATTATTATTATAGTCAGAATGTATGACACTAACAATAAATATTCTTTTTCCTAAACTTAATTTTCTAACCATCCTGAAGCACCATTGGTAGATCTTCATGATTAAAAAATAAAATAAAAAAATAAAAGATTCCTATTAAAGCAGTTCAATCATTAACTATTGTATGACCTCCAAATAAAATGTTACAGCCATCATTTCACCTCTACCAGTGACCACACCTCTACCTGTGACCACACCTCTACCTGTGACCACACCTCCACCTGAGACCACGCCTCCACCTTCTACAATGAACTCTACTGTACCAATACCGCAGTCTTCAACCATTGCAGGCTTTACAGAGCATTCTGCTGGCAACTCAAACTTGCTTGAGAGCAGTACCAATGAACCATTTAGTGATGACCTCAACATAATTAACCAGGATCAGTCCCAGGAAAAAAACTCCGGGGACATTCTGTATGCAGTGATTGGAGCGATGGGAGCCATCGTTGCTATTTTTGTAACATTGTTGATGGCATGTGGCGTGGGGCTCTGCATATTGGTGCATCGGAGACGTGCAAAGAAGGCAATGACACGCTTCTCAACACAAACTAGTAAGTCAGTCACCAAATCAAGAGTTAGTAGAGTACCTGTATAAACTAGCTACACTCAAATAGACTCATGTGGTTACACAACTTTCCAAATATTAAACGGTACATCGCAAATACAGAAATAGTTCAAATGAGTTCCATACATGTCGCTTATGTTTGCCTATATAAAGTACTATGCTTTGATAGCCATATAAGAGGATATGTGGACTAGATACTCACCATTGTTCCTAGTGAGACCCAGCTTAGTTAATAATTAGCCATAGCTACTAAAGTGAAAGCAAAGCACAAACACAGCTTTGGGGGAAGCATACCCTTTTACATTCTGTCTAGGATGTCATCCTTTAAGTCTGGTTCATGCGTCTGAAGATATAAGCGATACCTTGCTAAGGGTTCACTTTAGATAATAATTGTCTGAGTGATTAAAACTTAAGAGGCATGACATGTTGAAAACATGCTCTGTATTGTTTCCTTTGTCCAAAAAGAGTTCTGAAACAAAAACACTCACTCCAGTGACTTTGACATCCGATACATGATTTAACAATTAGAATATATTATAAGCATAATCATAGAGAACTTCCTTTCATTATACTATTCACTACAATTCTTGTATAACACACACACACACACACTCCTCTCAAATTATCATGCGCAGGACGTGGCAAAGGGAAGTACTATGATGGAGGATGCTTGGAGCTGCAAGTACCCGGCAAGTTTGAAAATGGCGACGATCACATCTACGACATCGTGGAACCAACTCTGGCTGCTACAACCACCAAGAAGGGCAAGACCCCATGGAACTGTGACACATCATTCAGCAACCCGCATCTCCTCAAAACTCCAGAGTCAAGCATGGAATTCTCCAAGGGTACAACACTCGGGGACCGGAGCAAAGTGGGCAATAACACTTTCAAAGCAGCACAACCCTTTCGGCAGACAACGAGGAGCAATGACTACGAAGAGCATACGAGCGTACTGGGAACAGCCAACCCTCTCTCAGCAACAGTGGAATCGCCATTAACCTGCTCCGAGTATGAAGTCCCTGTAAGTGCGCCTAAGGGACTGCACGAAAAGTCAAATGCGTCTGTCGAATACAGTATCCCCGAAACCCGCCAGCACAAACCAAAGATAAATAATGTCACAAGTGTAAAAACACCTCAGTCAAACTTCAATTCTACAACAGACGAGGACTACGAGATTCCACAAGACTCCATTACTCCGGCGGCGAAATTGCAGGGGAAGTCGACAGAAGAGGATCATTACGACATTCCTTGCCTCCCCAATCCCAGCGTACGAACAGAAGCTGGACAGGTGCAGAAAATTGAAGCAGACGATGAAGATTACATGAGTATGGATGGATACAATTAGCTCAAATGACACGAAGTATGTAAAGTATGTATCACTTTCATATCTGTCTCCCGTATGTGCCACAAAGCGTGACATATTATCAGCACAAAAATTGCATTGCCAAAATGTTTTTATGATCCGATACACACCATAAAATCAGTATTATTTATTGCTAACGTTCCATAGTAATTTGCACCAAATTAGACTAAATTAATGAATTTATATACTTAAATTTTTAAGACCTTACAAACAAAATTATACATACACTGTAAAAAAAATAAAATAATAAATGCACTCCAAAAGTGCTCATACACACACTTTGAATATTAAGAAGGAAAAATAAAGCAAGTATAAATATTCATAAAAAATAATAATTTTGCCTACAGTTGTTGGTGAAAACACAATCTTACAGACTCGTCAATTCGTCATTGGAAGGCCCCGGCTTCTTGGCCTTGGGCGGTGGAGGAGCCCTACGGGCTGGAGCTCGGTTAAGAGTGCCCTTGCGTTCCAGTGTATTTGACCCGGAACTTGAAGGGGAGTGGCTATATGGAGGGGGCCTGTTAGGAGTCATGGGGGAATTCCCACTTGCATTTGGCCGTTTTGTCCGTGCTGGAGGGGTTGGTCTAAAAATAAAAAAAATTAAGCTGATTTATTTGACTAGCAAAAACTACCACACAGGCAAAAAAAAAATTCATGCTAATTTTAAAAAGTGACCCGTTGAAGTTTAATTATCTAGCTACTGCTCTCTCTCTCTCTCTCACCTTGAAGGCGCAGAATCTTCAGCCTTGATGCCATCTGTGACTGCCAGTCTATCATTCCCTCCTCCTGTCAACTCCCCCCCAACTGAGCTGGGCGTGAGAGAGTTGCCACTGCCTGAACCAGCATTCCTCGGCCGAGGAGCAGGAGACGGATGGCTACGACCAGTCGATGGAGAAGGGGGAGGAGTCAAGCTGCTGCTCGAATTGGTTCTGGGTGCCACAGGAGGAGGAACAGGTTTGGGAGTTTTTGCTTCGGGTGGAGCTGGCGAGCTAAAGTTCCGATGAAGTTTGGGTGAAATGCCGCTACCGTCATCGACCAAGTCCACAGTCACGCCTTCATCCGACGCACTATCTGCCAGTGGGTGGGGCAAAGTCTCTTTATGCCTGGAGGCCTCGGCAGCTCGTTCTGTATCTAAGCTTGGGTAGATGGGAGAGCTGTACGGGGAAGTAGATCCGTCAGAGGTCTTGGTGTAGCTCTGCAAGGAGGTGGGGCCTGTGGAGGAGGTGGGGGAAGTGCAGGTGTAGTTGAGGGGCGGAGAGGAAGTGAGGGACTTGTTGCCGGTCTGCGACTCAGGCAGGTCAGGGAAGAAGTAGTGGCAGTGCTCGATGAAGGCTTCCGCTATGCGGCGCTGCAGAGCTGTCTCTGTTACCATGCCACTGCAAGGAAATAATGGGGCCCAGTCAATTCAAATAATGAAAAATATAAAATTATATTGGCTGACTATAGTTTTAAAAAAAAATACTAACTAAAACTTCACTTAACAAATTTCACTATCTTTTTCTCTCCTTTCATCCACAAAATAATTAATGACAGGGCTGGACTGGAAAAAAAAAGAAGAAGAAGAAGAAAAAAAAAAAAAAAAAAGATGGGTGGCTAGATAAAATTCAGTGTGTTAATCTGAAGGAATAGGAAATTATGGCATTCCATAGTTTGGTGGAATACGAAACGAGGAAACGGGATCCTGCTAGCAAATGATTGTTGCCTACCATAATAATGTCAGATTCATTCACATGTGCTATGTGATCATCATCTAAGAATGAACCTCAAACACAGGCAGAGGCAAGTCCTAGCTAATAACCGTCCAATTATATAACTTACTAAAACATACATAAACATAGCAACATTAAAACTACATACGCAGGGTCACCGCTCTCATTTGCGGGCCACAGAAGGTTGGGTCCTATCACTATGGCGATGTTTCCCACAGTCATCTTGGTGATTTCACAGTACAAAGAGAAGTCGTAGAGGAAATGACACAGAAACCTACAAACACAGAGCACATGAAAGAATGAGAAGTGAATGGTGTGCTTGTGGTAGGAAGTAAATTTGGATATCACTGGAGTGATCCAAAAGTGGAACTTGTGCAGCAGCTGCATTATACATTCAACTAACTTAGTCACGTTACAGTAACTAGTGAGAGGCAATGTTTATACAAGAGTTGTTAGGTAAAGGGTGGTTTCATAAAAAGATTGGGTGATTAGCGAGATTCTAATAAAACACCTTTAGTTTGTGTATGTGACCAACAATGAAGGAAGCCTATAGCCTATTAGGTAAAAGGTAAAGGGTGGTTAATAGCAACAATTATTGTAAAGTGGTAAAGGGTAGTCTCTCAAAATTATTGTCTATAGTTGTGAGGGTAGGTATGAAGTAATGGCATATGAAAATTCAAAAAGGGGCTATTTTTACTTACTTAAAATTGTTGACATTAGCCTCTGGCAATTTATCCTTGACGGCCATTAAATTGCGAAGTCTGGTCTGCTCATCTGCCACTCTAAAAATAAATAAATAAAAATAACAACAATAATAAAACATCATTATTCTTATTCTTTATTTATTAAAAAATCCATGATTTCAGTTCAAAGTTGAAGCCGTGCACATGCATTACATACAAGACCCAATTCCCTTCACCATACCCATCTTCTTCGCCACACCCATCCCCTTAGCCACACCCATCCCCTTAGCCATATACCCACTCCTTTGTCACTGGGTCACACTCACCCCTTTGCCACACCCAGCCCACACTCACCCTGCTGCCACACCCAGCCCACACTCACCCTGCTGCCTTCATCCAGTCTGGATACAGTTCCTGTAAAAGCAGAGGATCGGGCAACTCCCGCAAGTACATCTTCATACAACCACTTATTGTGTGTGGATCGTGTGTGGACACGTCAAACTGACCGGCATTAAATGACGTCTAACAACAACAAAACAAACCACAATGTCATAAAGCCTCGTCTAACATTCAACAACAACAACAACAACAACAACAACAACAACAACAACACCAACAACAACAACTATTATTACTAAAGTTATTCCTTGGTCTCACCTTCAGGTACTTGACCTTTGACTGACCCCCAGCTATTCTGAAGAGTCCCTCCGTATCCATCCACTCCCGGCGTAGCTCATTACAGCACGCGTCCAACACTGCGGCTATCTCCCTCTTGGAGATTCTCAAATGCTCGACCAGCGCAAGTCCGAACACAGGACGATCTTGAGACTCACCTGACGACAAAAATACATTCTTAAATAAATAAATAGGAAAAATACACGAGAGTCCAACTATATGGAGAAATAAAGCAACTCAAAGTGACACTGTGTACTGTATGATGCACCCTTTTTCCATACTTATTTGCGTGTGTGTATGTATGTATGTATGTATGTATGGATGGATGGATGTATGTATGAGGTGATGTGTCCCCTTACCTATATTGCCTTCACACACACAATCTTATATACATAATTACATTACAGTATGTTAATGTAAATAATAATAGTTATAAGAGACACAACCACTTTCTTCTCCTTCATGTATACACACACACACACACACACATACAAATGCATGCACACAGTCTCGAGGTTAATTGTGACTTACTCATCTTCTTCTCAAAGACAGGCAACATTCCCTCTAAGTGTGCAGAAGCTGTCTTGTAATAGGACAGCTGAAGGAACACCATCTAGAACACATGCACACACACACACACACACACACACACACACACACACACGATTTCCATGATTGTTAGATATTAGAATCCTTTCACACACACACACACACATGCACAAGATACTACATCACTCAGAATCTCCCACACCAACACTTCCCAGAGTACCACACCCACTCATAGCCAAGAACACACCCTCGCAAATGCAGGTGCTCACCCTCTGTATCCTGTCAGTGAACTCCTGTTCCCTGTTGATGAAGTCATACATGGAGGTGGCGTAGGCATCCTGACACTCCTCAAACTTCCTACTCGCCTCATCCACTTCCATCTTCAGAGCCGTCAACTTCTCCATATTGTACTCACGCGACGATTTCTCTATCTGCTGCTCAAAATTACGCAATCTGCATAGAAACGATACACAAAAAACAAAACAAAAAAAACACTATATTAATATTGTGCATAGTAACAATTTGTTAATTTTTGCATGACAAACAACAACAACAACAACAACAAAACCTAAATAGGTCCCTCAACAAACAAACAAGTATATGTAGCATTGTATACGCAGCCACATTAACATTATAGGCTAGAGAAGATTGGCTCCTAAGTCAACAGTGTACAGCCATTGTTTATGTGCAGTCTCTACTCTGTAGAGCTTTGAAAGGGAGATGTAATGGATCAGTAGCGGAAAGAGAGGTTTCAAGTTACCAGTAAGTGACTGTTTGAATCAAAACAATCCACTCGTTATCCAAACTTGCATAAAGTTACAACGAATAGACATTCATATAAAATACTTAAAGTGTATGCATGGTGGCACATTTAAAATATACAGGACACAGGAAAACCAGGCAAAAGGCAATGCAGTAACCGTCAGGAAATGATCAATTAAAAAATGTATTAAAGACGCCTATAGATTGAAAGAGTTAGGTCACTCATGTCGGCAACGATTGAAACTACGGTTATAAAACGTGGAGAGCTCAATATTTGAATGCCAGCAGTGGATTAAGTGCAAAAACATTGTTATTGATGGGACCCGCCCTGTGCCCAATATTCCTGTGCACTGTCACATGTACATACAGTAAGTGATCCTTTACCAGAGGAAGGGAAACAAAACATGGCACAAATTTTATACTCACCTAACAATCTCAACCGTAACAAATGTACCAAATAAAGCACATCAGTTGCTGCATGCAAGCAGCCATGGCTGAAACTAATGAAACTAAAAAATGAGTAATGGCATCAGGAAAGGGAGAAAGGAAAGGGACTCTGTGCTTGTATGGCCACATGACATGTAAGTATAACTACATGTATGTATACACACATGTCATTAACATGTACACACATGTAAACATCAACAATTAGGTTGACTCTTTAAATCAACTCTGAAACCAACTCCATTGCTGACTGACCTAGTCCTGGCTGAATCCATGTCCAAACGAGCATGCCCAAGCTTCCGCTTGCACTTGTCTACTGGCTTTGTGCACTCCTGCAAATAATAATAATAATAATAATATAATAATAATAATAATAATAATAATGATAATAATAATAGTAAATTTTGTCTACTGGGGTTAAGTTATAATTAACAATAAAAATTTGCTATTATTATAATTATATTTCAGCCGAGAATGACTGAATCATTGAAAAAATAATAAATATAATAATATAAATAATAATATAATAACAATACAATAATAACCACAACAATAATAATAATAAAATTAATAAATTAAATAAAAATAATTGGCGAGCGAGCGCCGCGAGCGACACACTTACAGGGGTAACACAATCTAAAATCGGGGATGTTAGTTTATTTATTTATTTATTTGTATATATGTATGGACGTACGTAAGGCATTTTTGTACTTTGACCCTCGCGTTTTTGTGTTAGTTCGGTTGTCGACCCCGTCCCAAATTGCATTAAACAGAATCCTCTGGTTTTGGATCAGTACCCGTATCACCCTAGAAATTGAATTGTTTACCGTTTTGAATCTCTTTTGCCGGTGCAGTTCAAACTTGACAACTTAAGGGACTTCCATTTCTATTCGAGTTTGTGGCGGTGGTAAGTCAATGCGCTCTTTGTCATGGTTATAAGCCGTGCGCACAGTATTTACCTGAAAATACATTGTCCACTAGACTACTGCGAAGGTAAGTCTGTGTAGGTGCATGTCCAGCTGTGTCAAAGCATTGTGTGTTACAACCACTACTTAGCTAAAGAATATCACAAAGAAAACTTTTAAATAACGTGTATTGTTTTGTTGTTGTTGTTTTTTCCTTCAATTCAAGCAGTTGCAGAGAGTTGTTACTATGGCACTGAAATCCCTTTACCCTGTATGCTAAACTTAAAAACTGGACCTTATTTTCAGTAGCTTCAGTGTTAGAAGTCAATAAAAATAGTATAGTCTTTAGGCTCGCTCGCCATTTGTGCTCAAGCACACCACTAGTAATAGTAGTAATGATGGTAGGATAGTGATGAGGATAGTTATAATAATATTATAATAATGATAATAATAATGATAATAATATTTCAATAATAGCATATTATGCTATTACTGAAATTCTACTGTAAGTAAATGTATGAGCATAGTGTCATTGTGATCATCATAATGCTGAGGTTGACGCTGTTTAGCAGACACTGAAGTGAGGCCATTACTGGATATGGCAGCCACTTCTTCAATTCACTGTAAAGAGATCCTTGCTAATAATAGCAATACTACTACTACTAGTACTACTATTAATACTAGTAATAACTCTTATCCTCATCAATCACAAACTCTGTACTAACTAAGTGCCAGAAACAACACACACTGAAAATAAAAAAATAAAACAGTTTTTTTTTCTCCGGAACTGTAAAAAAAGAAAGAAAGAAAGAAAAGAAAAGAAAAGAAAAAGCAAACAAACACGAGACATAAAAGACTCAAAAGGAAAAATGAGAAACAACAAACATATCAACATAGACAAGTTACTTTTCAGTTCAGCTTTCACTTTATCTGCACATTTAGAATAACGACTTGCCAAAACATGCACTGGAAATAACCCAATAAGGCAGGCAAGTAACCGTGGGCAACAACAACATCCCTTACTACAACCAGCTAGTAGTATCTGGAGTCACTTCACTAGTTTCATTGTTACCTTCAAATAAATAACACTCAGAATTACACCCACACAGCAACAAGTGCTACTCTAAGGCTCCATTCCATAACTGTAAAATGTGGGTGTGGTTTGACACATGTACTGACATTGTTTCTTTAGACTCTACAGTTACGATTGATTCATTAGTTATAAAAACTAAGGGGAACAACAATACTCTGGAAACACAAGTTGACAGTGGTGACCCTTACCCACCATACTATTCCATATGACACATCCTTACTATTCTGTCCAAGAATGCTGACTTCGTCAGATACATATGCTTGAACAACCTCGTGAACTCACCGGTTGGAACATGTAACCAACATGAAGTGTGTGTATGTGTGTGTATGTGTGTGTGTGTGTACGTGCATACCGGTGCCTATCTCTAATGTACGTAGCGTGCATCTCTCTCAGTGTTGCTACAGAATAACCACTTGACATCACTAGAGGCTACAATAAACAATCATCATAACAACCAGAGGGAGACAGAGAGAGAGAGAGACACACAGAGAGAGAGGGAGAGAGAGAGAGACACAGAGAGAGAGAGAGGGAGAGAGAAACACACAGAGAGAGACACACAGAGAGAGAGAGGGAGAGAGAGAGACACAGTGAGACCACCACAGATTTAGGCTCTGAATATAGCTTCCCACAATATCTTGCAGCTACTGATCAAAGACCGGACATGGTATTGTGGAATGACACAACCAAGTCTGTAACACTACTGGAGTTAACAATACTCTTCGATACACTCCTTGAAGAAGCAGCTAAAAGGAAAGAAGTGAAATATCATGAGCTAGTGTCCCGCATCAAAGGGTCTGGATATGCAACTACCTTCTTGACAATTGAGGTAGGATCTCGTGGCTTACCCAACATTAGTGGATTCAGTCAATTACGACAAATAGTTGGTTTGTCCAAGATGGTGACAAAGTCTCTTATGAGAGAGACTACCAGACTGGCCATTATTGGGTCATATAAGATCTGGTGTTCCAGAAATAACATAAATATTTAACTTATTTGCTGTGTGTGGTACTAGTCTATTGTGCACTATTTTTGTAGAATAGTTAGACAAGTTTAAAGCTAGATCATACCACCCCTCATTGATGATTGTAATCACATGTAATACCAATGAAGAGTTTTGTATATATGAGAGACAGAGAGAGAGAGACACACACAGAGAGAGAGACAGAGAGAGACAGAGAGAGAGAGACAGAGAGAGAGAGACAGAGAGAGAGAGAGACAGAGAGAGAGAGAGACAGAGAGAGAGAGAAACAAAGAGAGAGAGACACAGAGAGAGAGAGAGACAGACAGACTGGCCATTATTGGGTCATATAAGATCTGGTGTTCCAGAAATAACATAAATATTTAAACTTATTTGCTGTGTGTGGTACTAGTCTATTGTGCACTATTTTGGTAGAATAGTTAGACAAGTTTAAAGCTAGATCATACCACCCCTCATTGATGATTGTAATCACATGTAATATCAATGAAGAGTTTTGTATATATATATATGAGAGAGAGAGAGAGACAGAGAGAGAGACTGAGAGCCCAGAGGGAAGTTTGAGCAGTACACAACAATGGTCAGTCACAATTTCCTCACTCGTTAGATTCTCCCATTAGATCATGTTAAAAAAATTCCTGACATCAGTCACACACACACACACACACCTTCAAGTGTTTAAATATCATTTCAGATACAGATAATGCCACTATTTTGTAACATTTTTTTTGTTCTTATAACTTTTATAGAGATCAAAGCAAAGAAGTATTGGCAGAGAAAGCAGTAACTGAACAGATAATAGGCCGAATGGTGAATGTCTCAGTAGAGAGGAAAAGCGGCACGGGCACTACCTAACATTCAGAAAGTGGACAGTTTTTAGAGCAAGGAATACGAAGAGAGAACTGTTCCAGTTTCTCTGGACATTACTCACTCTAGTTGACAGTATCACCAAATGACACCTTACAAGCAACACATCCCACAAAAGCGGTAGTTATTTTAAAAGTCTTAAAATAGATTTTTCAAGTCCTACATGTATAAGAAAGGTAGGCAAGCTCGGTAACAACATGTGTGTGTGTGTGTGTGTGTGTGTGTGTGTGTGTGCGTGTGTGTGTGTGTGCATGTGCACTTGTTGGTTTCCATTACAAAGCTACAAAAGTTAGACAGTAGTATAATACATACACAATAGTTGCTTGACAACCCCTACTCCCCTCACACACTAATTAAAAGATACCATATGACACACCCACTCATACACATGTGTGCATCACACCTACAAAAAAAAAAATGTTTCCCTTTAGTAAACAATACTTGCTTGTTCACAAGTCTCACCTCTAGCATGTTGTTCAGGACAGCAACGACCTCTTGCATCACAGTTATCTCGTAGGTGGCCATGTGAGAGGCAATGTCTACTTCTGCCTGACCAACCATCTGTAATATGGACCTAAGCATGGAGAAAAATGTCTCCTTAATTCCTTTTTATAGACTACACACACAAAAAATAATAATAGAAATTAAGCTTTTGAAAGGAGTTTTTATTTAATTTTGACACATAACCCAGTAAACAATTTCTCTTTCTTTCAATGTAATTAGTTAGTTAACACATGTGAGGAGATACTACACACATGCAAACATCCAATATCAAATAGGACATGCAAGTGTATCAACTCAACACATGTACATGTACATGTAGATTCCACATACATGCAAACTACATATGAAACACAAGAACAATGCAAACACACAGCAAATTTCCCTATCATTTTCACGGCTAACTGTAACATAATAGTGAGTAACTTCAGCTTGGTTTGATAACCCACGAATCACGCAAAAATAAATGTCTAGAGGCCTTCGCCAACGGGTACATTAGTTAGGGTTGTGAGGCCTGACCTAACCGGCAACACAGATGTTCGCTCACTCGAGTAGAATAGTTAGTCTGGACTAGAACTCTGACAAGAGCTCCTTAACTATCTCTGGCAACAAAGACTAGAGAGTTGAAGTCCTGGATATGAATAGAGTAGCTTGTTATCTAACAATTATCAATCATGCAGTCACTGATAATAAAAAAAGAATAATTGAATGATAGTAACTGAGAAAGATATGACGACAACAACAATAAACGACGACAATGAGAACAACAACAGCCCCCAGGGGCAAGACACTGTGTACAACAATATGAATGTGCATGTGTAATAAGCTTAAACAAGTCATTGGTACTACAGGATGATACTTCCTCGTAGTCGTCTATTCCTCTAGGCTCTGGGGCCCGTACAACAGTCAACGAGGTTGCCTGGCGCAGCAAACATGGTAATGTCATCCAGATACTCTATGAACATGCATGAATGCCCTTTTCCGTCTCTTGGAATGAAATGCTAGAATAGTCCAAGGTATATGTGTAAACTGTCATGCTCGTGCCTATAGCAACAATGAAATCCATACTAATTTGAGTTTTGATAACTTGACACACATATCGACAGGCATTAAAGCAGATCAAGATGGCTGCCTTAAAATCACTTACATATAAGGAAATACTGTGCAGAAAAAGCAAACACACAAAGTACCACATTTCATTAAAGCTGGTGCTTATTATGTAGTTTGTTAAAAGCTGTGTAACAAACTGATGGGTATTTACCACATAAAGTTGCACTTTTATCAAATAACTAGTCTCAAGTCAAAATACTGAAATAATTATTATCCAGTTATCAAACTAACACAATCCAATTATCAGTAAACCATATTGATTCACACACACATGTATGAAACCAAAACCTGAACACATACACACCCCAGTCTATATCAGTCTTCACACCTTTTCTTGCCACATAGTTGTGGTGGCTACCAAGTGAGAAGCTATATGAATCTCCCCACCTTGTCAGCACCTCCTCTTGCTTGCACCATCATCATGCAAGTCTGAGTCCAGCCCACATATACAATACCTCTCAATGCAGCTGACAATAGGCACCAGGTAATGCAACACAAGATCCTCCAAAAGAAATTGTATACTTATCAACTGCAAAATACCAAATATGGACATCTCTGCCAAGGCAACCCAAAGGAGTAAACACTGCACCAATCACTCCCAAAATGTACTTCCAGAGCTGACAAAAGATTGACAAATCGGTTAACACCATAATGACACCATTTAGTCACCAGCAGATGGAGGGTAACCTGGGGCCTGTTGGGAAAAGCACTTACAAATGGCTAATCAAACTTAATGACTTATGGACAGACATTATCATACGTAGGCTTACTCTAAACCCACTGAAAAGTATGTTTTCTTTAGTAGGGATTATTCATTTATCTATTGTTTTGGGGTTTTTTTGTTTTGTTTTTCATACATGTTGGGTTGTTTTGTTTTTTTTGTTTTTTTTGTTTTTTTGTTGTTGTTTTTTGGCAATAGTTGCAGTATAATATGCTACAGGGAAAAGAGAAGGGGGAGGGGCATGGGAGTGGTAGATACAAGGTAGATTAGGCTGAGAAATGAGGAAAATAATGAACATGACAAATTAGCATACAAGTACTCGCCAAATTAATTATTCTCCACCAGTAACGTCCATTAAAATTATGTCACCGTACACACTCACGCTTATCCTTCCTACTTCTCTTCCATTTGCTGAATAATATGTTATAAAGACAACTGAATTGTAACGAACATGTTATATAGCAAGTTATCGGAGTCTTTGAACATGTATCTCCATGCTTCACTTCCATTCTCAGCTGAACTGGAAATCGTTATTGAGAGATGAAATAAGAAATTGCTGGATACTGAGACTGTCTAAAGGCCAGGGCCACACCTACAACTTTGACAGATGTGCACGAGCAGTTGTACATTTCATGTACTGGACAACGATGTGGGCTATTACACTATGTTATGTCTTCCAATACCATCTCTCTCTCTCTCTGATTATAAACTGAAATTAGTGGCAGGAGTGACCATAAAATATGTCATGGATCATGGGATTAGTGGCAGGAGTGGATCACGGGCCATAAATAAAAGGGCACCTCTTACCCAGCTCCAACTGCACAGTCTAAATAATAACTTACTTCTAAAATAAAATAAAAAAGTATAAGAAGAAACAACAAATATGTAAATCAACGTCACCACCACCACCACCAACAACAACAACAACAACAATCTCTTACCCAAAGAGTGACCGGTCTCCAATCTGCCCTCCATGCTCCATCATCACATAGCCCAATGCATTCTGAGGGATCTTGCGCTACACCATGACAATAGTAACCATAGCAACGACAACCAGAAATGGAAGTGCCACAGATCCATTAGTCCCTCCCACTCACCTGGTGTTTCTCCATGGTTGCCCCTGACCCTATTATGGTGGCTGATAACTTCTTCGTGGTCATCTGAACGGAGTTTCTGATGCCTTCCACTTTCTTCTCCACCTACACACACATACAAACCCATACACACACATACAAACACTCAATGATGCAAGAAAAGGATTGTTTCTACTGGTGTACATGTCACGTGTGAGTCTGACAAAAGAAACAGGGAAAACCAATACAAACTGGGAACAAGAAAAGAAGTAAAGTAAATAGAAGATACCAATAAATACAAAACAACAACAGCAACAACAAATTAGCAGTACTGGCAATTATGACTCCTAATACATACATTTTAGCTGCACTTCACAAGTAATGAATTAAGTTTTGTACATTTCTAGTATTTTTGCCATGTCAGAGTTATGAATACTATTTATCTATATCATAGAGACTCACAATTACTTCAAATTAATGCTGCCATCGACAGTATCCAAGAAATACTTGCCCAAACTCATTACAAAATATAATCTTTCTCCCACACACCAAACAGTGAAAGTTGAAAAGATAAGATCTCAGAAAACACAGCAAAACATACATACATATGCATACATGGACACACACACATAACACACATACACACACATGAAGACATACACGTTCAAACCCATACCACATACACCACCGATCTCATACCTCCATTTAGACATAATGCTAGAGTCAATATATGTCACACACACACAAACACACACACATGCACAAACAAACACACACATGCACAAACACACACATACACAGACATGCACGTGCCTATACACACATACCAACACATGCACAGACACACATGTGCACATACACATTTACGTACACATTAACACACGCATATACACATGTACACCATAAACACATTCCTAGACACAATGAAGTTCCATAGAGCACCCTACTCACCACAGCCAACTTCTGGGTGAGCTTGTCTGACTTCTCTCCTCTAAGAAAAAAAACGTAAAATACTATTATAATAATAATCAGAAAGTGAAAACGTGTTCACGAAGTGCTAGATGGATCATACAGAAACGCACACACTGGAAGAATGTTTTCTTAATAGTATTTATACTTGCACCGAATCTGTATACAACATTCTTGAGTTATAGTATTATGAAACTATTCACATCTAATAAGGTGGCATGTTGCTGAACTTGTATGTGTGTATGTGTGTATGTGTGTATGTATGTATGTATGTATGTGTGTATGTATGCATGTATGTATGTATGTGTGTATGTATGTACGTATGTATGTATGTATATGTACGTATGTATGTATGTATGTATGTATATGTATGTATGTACGTATGTATGTATATATGTATGTATGTGCAAGTATGTATGTGTGTATGTATGTACGTATGTATGTATGCGTAATTAGCTAGACTATATTATGTACTTTGTAAGCCAATATGAGCAGTTCCTGAGTGTATGACATGCACACAAGAGAGTTCTCCCTAAAATAAACATGGAGAAGAGGAGAAATGTGGAAACTGAACTTAGTCAGTATTGCCACATTTATTTTATCGATCACACTTCCTTCTTCAATGAGCTGATAATTTAAATTTAAAAGCTTGCTGGGCCTTAATAATTAATTGCATTAAAACATTCTGTGTTGCAAACGGTCCATAAGTGTTGACCAACTGCCAGGTATAGATTCTGAATTGTACCTTCTTTAGTTTTGCAAACGAGGCTCCAATTAGAAGGGTCTTTGTACGGCACACGCACATTCACCCCAGCTCATTTATAAAACAAGGTCACATGACCAGTTAATTGGTTATACTCTGACCTTTAAACCACACCCTTTTTGTTCACCTCCCTTTAGATAATCGATATGTTGGATACTTAGTTACACCACAGCAGACAATTCCCTTATTATCAACCCGGCTCTTTTAATCTGTCACACTAATTAGTACTTATAAGTTGGCAAGTTTCACTGTGTGTATACCCCAAGGGATTTTGAATACAACACAAGAGATACAATGTTTTAGTTTATGGTTCGCCACGACGTCGGAGAATTACTCAGACTTGCATCATTTAAATTGATCATTTGTGAACGGCTCAAACGAAACAAAGACCCGATGGAACTCAAAACTGAAACCTCTTTTTGTATTAAAGAATTAAAGTTTGCGATGTTACTTCAGCAAGTCTGCTACATTCATGACCCACACAATAGATAAAGTGAATTTAATACTCCTCATTACACTCGTTTCATTTCAAAATGAAGTCATTCAAAAAAAAAAAACTACTAGAAGGGATTCTTCACAGAATGTATCTAATAATTCAGGCAACTTTTCGGCTATGGCTTTTATGTCTTTCCTGTTGTTTTTATTGTTTGTTAACCCCAGTAGATGAGTCTGCCCACAATTAAAAGGACCAGTTCCCAAATGCCCTTGCACTATAAACCTACAGAATGATTGCACCTAACCCCTACAATTACAAGCACATGACATATTGCTACACGTGAACTGTACAAGCAACCAACACAACAGACACCTGTAACCCATCCTTGGGGAAGGAAGTGTCAGGAATAGTGAAACCCTGATTTGTCCCAAAATAGAAACAAAAGAAAGTCACATCCATTCTACTCCTGCCAGTTAAAGCCCTTCCCATGTACTGGAGGTCTGGTGTCAACAAACACACACTTTGTTCACCTAACAAGTCCAATACACTGTGACCTCTCACACCACTAACTTAGCAGAATGGGTCCAAGACATTCAAGTAATGCTGAATTCTACAAATATGGAAGCACACCCGATCTAACACACCCACCGGGGGAGGTTAGGTTGGAGTCAGTACAATAGAGAGCCCATGCTATAATATTACAATGGATGGAAGGTATGTGCCTGAATATGGGCTAAAACAATAGCTAGCTAGAGAATACTTCACTTCACCTGGCTTTATATTAAATCACTCATCTTCAATGAATCGCATCACTCTTAGCTTAGCGAATATGGATAATTCTAACTCTTATCAAACTTAATCAAGAGTTGTGTCATTTACTCCTAAATAGAAGAAACTATGGGAAGTGAAGCGATGAAAGAGAAAGAAGGTGAAAAGTACATAATTCTCTATATTGTTGAAACGTTTAATTAAAAAAACTCAACAAGAGTTCAATATCACTTAGTAATGGCATCATAAAAATCATAAAAGTTGGGGGGGAGTAAAAAAAAAAAAAAAAAAAAAGCAAATAATACCCTTTGCCAAAGGCATGACATTACAACGACTCTAGTGCAACTGAACAAACAAAAAGATACCGGAATAACACAGTGTAACACAGATATGTACTATCAAACATATTCTCAAGATTCAATTCAAATTCACATGTCATGGGACAAGAGCTGCCATTAATCAAAGCGACGGGGGGAAAAAAAGTCAAACCAAACACCCCCTGTCCTCAACACAGACATCTCCCGTGCAAATAGCATGGGGATTCTAGCAAGGGGCATGTATCGGTCCAATTCCAAACACATACATGCATGTGCTAGCATGTGTTAGTGCATAATGCCCACAGAGTACGGCACAACCCACAATATACCCCTTGTGTGTAAGAGGTCGTAGTTTGGGAAAGCCACCATGTTATCTTCACTTTGTACTCACAAAGACTTCCATACCAACTGCTATACATTCAGTGGTGTAACAGACATCCCTGTTGCTAGGACACCGGCACATTCCTCCTCCTGTGAATTACTCACACCCCACGTATGAATCACCCCACCTTCACCGTAACACTTTTATCACTATGTTGCTATCCAAGTATGGCCGAAGATTTATTAGGTCATCTTTCAATTAGAAATATTATTCTCAGTTTATTTCACACTTACTCAAGACCTGGCAGAAGAGTATACAGAAGTCTTACTACGCACTATCTAAATGTAAAAGAGAGAGGCTGCGGAAGAATAGTTTATCCTCATTTGCTGAGATAGGCAAACCATGTTCTTCACACAGCTCTGTTTCAAGAGGGCTGCAGGTTGAAGAAGGGATTTCATATTTTAAATAAGAAGCACGTGAATGTGGTGTCCTCTTACCTACTAAGCAATAGTACAATTGACGTTCAGCTCATGACAAGTGCATAGAAATCTGATAGCATTAGATGAGGAGGATTCAATACTTGCTAATAATCAACACACTGGGTTGGTGGTGATATTTTGAAACTATCCTTCAGGTGGGCTAACCTTGTGAAGTACAGAATCACTAATCTTACATCCTGGGAACAAACATTTGTGGGACCTCATGAGTCTTACTGCATCACAGAGACTTCTGGAACTTACTGCTTCATGGGGACCAAAGATCAATGAACCATTATTAATAATATAATGAAATAATCATGGTGATTAACAAAAACAGCAACAACAACAATAATAATAATAATAATAAAATAATGATAATAAAATAATAATAAATAAAATATAATAATAATAATAATATAATAATAATAATAATAGTAATAATAAAAATAATAATTACTAGTAAACAACAAGAAGGGCCCTGTTGCATTGTGCTGTAATGTACTCACCTTCCCAGGGCCTCTGTGGCCTGCTGCTTCATCCGCTGAAATTTTTTCATCTTTCTTCACAACAAATCTCTACAATACCAAAAATACAACACACAGTGTTAGTCTTTGGATTAAGTAAATTGGAAAAAAAAAATTGCATTATAAAAAAAGAGGAGAAAGGAACTTCACTTTTAGACCATCAGTACTGAGACAGGTTAGCTATCACCGCCTGAACCGAAATAAGATTAATCAAATTAAATAAACGGTTTTCACCTTGATATCTGCCGGCAACAAAACAAAAAACTTTCTACAGACTATTAACTAGACTGCGCAGTCCGAGACACACCACCAGCCGCAAACAATCCACTAAGACTTATTATATAGCTAGCTAGTAAGCGATATTTACGCCGATGGCTAGGACCCACCCTGTTTGCCGCACCTGCTAGACTAGGATACACGGACTACCGCGTCACTGGCATATGGGTGGACAGTAGGCGACTCCTCCAACGGGGAACAACAAAAGGGACGACAGCAACTCTATCTATCTGCAGTTTCTCAAATTAAGTTATCAACCCCGCCCCCTTCCTCTTTAAATTGGTTTTCCAATTATACGATATTAGTAATTTTGCTTTGAAAATAAGTGCAATAAATGGCTGATATGATGCAAGCTGGAGCCGCGTTTACAGTGTGAAGTGGTAAACACCTAATGTGATATGAACTGGTCTCAAGCAGCTCGGGATAAGCGGAAACTAATATTCTAAAATAAAATTATAGGAATGTCAACGCTTCCACCTTACAATAAAATAACTTCCGTGTCTCCAAACAAACTGAGGACTACCGCCAAGCAGCCTCATCAGATAGATAGAGGGCAATGAGTGAAGAGAACGAGTATGAGTACATAGAAGGACCTATAGAGGAACAATTACCTCCCAGGCAGAGATTAATTCGTTCAGCTTCTACAAGACCAAAAGATAAAAAAGAGAATGAGGAAAGAGTGCTGTACCAACCAGAACATCACATGTCCCAGGCATTTGGGGCTCTGGAAGCCATGCGCAAGACTAACAGGCTCTGCGATGTTGTGGTTAAGGTGGCAGACCTTTCTCTCAATGCCCACAGGGTGATTCTTGCTGCCTGCAGTCCATATTTCAATGCCATGTTTTCGGGAGATAACCTGGAAAGCCAAAAGGGCGTGGTCACCTTTAAGGAAGTCGATCCCGACGCCATTCAAAGCCTCATAGACTTCTGCTACACCTCTTCTCTAGTGATCAACTCCAACAACGTGGAGCACCTCCTGCCCACTGCGAATCTCTTGGAGATGAAAGACGTGGTGACGGCCTGCAGCGAATTCTTGTTCAACCAGCTCCATCCATCCAATTGCCTGGGTATCCAGCGGTTCGCAAACACTCACTCATGCTCCAACTTGCTGCGCAAGTGCACCATGTTCATGCAGCAGCGATTCCCAGAGGTGGTGCTGCACGAGGAATTTCTCGAGCTCGGCTTTGCTGAGGTGGTCGCAATAGTGTCGGACAGTAACTTGAACGTCAGAGGGGAAGAACAGGTTTACGAGGCCATCTTATCATGGGTGAAGCACAAACTGGATGAGAGGAAGTCTTGCGTGTCGGAACTCTTCAAATATGTGAGGCTACCGCTGTTGTCTGCGGCATACTTGAGTCGCGAGGTTCGTAAGGAGTCGCTGCTCGTGAACAGTTTCGACGGGCGGGGTTTGCTCATCGACGCTATGGATTTCCACCTTCGCAAACACTATACTCGAGACACCTCCTCGCAAGAGAAGCAGCTCAGCACTACTCCACGGCGCTGCCCTGGCTTGGAGTACCTCTTTGCAGTCGGAGGATCAGGTCCTCCGGTACTGGAGAATGACCCTTACCTTGACCTCTGCGAGTGTCTGGATTTGGAGAAGAACGAGTGGCGAACAATGGCCCCTATGTCTCAACGAAGATCTGGCCTTCGAGTGGCTTCCTTAGGAGGTTTCCTTTTCGCCCTAGGTGGGTTTTCTGCTCTGGATACAAAGGCCCTGAGCACTGTTGATCGGTATGACCCAATGACAGATTCCTGGAGACTGGTAGCCCCAATGAACTCTGCTCGTCGCAGCTTTGCTGTGGCCGTCCTGAATGGTTACATTTATGCCATTGGTGGCATCAACGGGGGCACATATTACGACAGCGTGGAGAAGTACTGCCCTCGCTCTAACAAGTGGGTTTTTACTCAACCGATGAGCGAAGAGAGGAGAGCGGTTTGTGCGGCAGCTCTGGGTAACCACATCTATGCGGCAGGTTTGTGCTTGTAATTGAAGCTCACTCATGTTAGACAGCTTGCTATTTGTTAAATGAGCATGACAGCTCGGCTAAAAATTAGAGGTTATGAAACTGTAATGAATTTGATTGTTCAGAGTTAATCGCAGTGCAGATTTTTTGCTGCTACATGTAAATTAGGGACACTTTACCTACTTTTTGCACTATTTACTTCCAAAAATAATATTTTGTATCAATCCGTTTTTGAGATTTGTTTTTGTAAGATGTTGCTTTTAGTGCCAAAGCTGCAGAGACGATGTGTGTAATGGAGACAATAGAGAGTGAAGTGAATTGTTGGTTTGATGTAACACCAAACCAAAAATAGATTTTACAGTGATTAGGAATCGAGTGTACTTGGTGGATGTTGTTGGTATACGTAGTTGTATAGGCAACAATGAAGTATATCACAGTTTTCAAAAACAGTTGTGTGCACATAAAAAAAAATTTCCCCACAAGACTTACAAATTTAAATTTTGCTAGCCTCATTACCTTCAGGCTCTTGCAGGGTTTAGATGCATGGGAAAGAAAGAGAGCCAGTTTGTTGTTAACTTTCTGTCTGACTAAAACAGCTGAATTATATGTGACCGTCTACAGGAAAACCGGGCACAACGCGGCACCCTTCGAAAAAAATTTTTTTTGCTCTTACAGAGTTGTTGGCGTCCAGATATTGAGCTCTCCAAGTTTTATCGTCGTAGCTTAAGTCGTTCCCACTATAATAGACCTAACCGTTCCCTTCCGTCGGCTTGAAACAATACATTTTTAAGAAATCGATCAATCTTTTCTCGATATTTACGCACGCCGCGTTATGCCCGGTTTTCCTGTAGACGGTCACATATGTTCTTAACTATGTCAGGTATTACTGCAGTAAATTCCCAATTCATCCCAGAGTAGATAGGTAAACTTGTGTGGTAAATAATATCAACATTGTTTGAGGACCATTTCGACACTGGTATGGTGGGGCAGTCATAAGTAATTGTAGGCTTCACCCCTGTACTTGTACACACACACACACACACACACACACACACACGTTGGTAATGTGACGAACTTGTTGAGTTCACACCAGTGCTCAAGCCTATCCAGTAAAATTGACATTCCTGGATGGAGTAGTAAGAATGTAGTAAATGGAATGGTAGGGTGGACAAGGGTTGTTGTTGCTAACTTATGTTTTCCATAGTATTCCCCTTTGTCACTATGGCCAATTGAACCATGAACCTTGTTATTAATTATAGCTATTAATTGCATTTATTAACCCGCTTGTTGCTTCTTTTCACTTGTATGTCATCCACCTTTATTGCATGTACATGTAGGAGGCCATGATGGAGACTGCCTGCTGGACACTGTAGAACGCTATGACCCTGACAGGGACACATGGACGATGATCACTCAGCTGAACTTCCCGCGGTGCCTGGGTGCTCTGGTGGCCCTCAAGGGATGCCTGTACGCTGTGGGGGGCTATGATGGAGCCAGCGTACTGCAGTGTATGCAGGTGAGAACTGACCTGGCCGAGTGTTGCCATGTGTAAGAGATGCTGACACTATGCTACTGATCTCAGTGATAAGACTCAGCTCACAAATGTTTTTTGAAGACCATGATTATTATGTCTGACCGACTGTTTGTGATGTTTGTAGTGTTATGATCCAAAGACAGACCAATGGTCCGATGTGGCACCTCTACCTATTCAACGAAGTGGGTTTGGCTCTGCAGTGGTGGACTCTACCCTTTACCTAATAGGAGGGTGCACCAGCCTATCTCGAGTAAATTCAGTGGATTGTTATGATCCAGACAGCAACAAGTGGTCCACAGCTTCCAGCATGAGTATCAGGCGCAGTGGACTGGGAGTAGGAGTGGCCCCAGCCTTTCTGCTATAGTTTTAAAAATTTCTTTTTAATCCCAATCTATCATTTTTATGCCTTCATTTTTTAAATAAAATTTATTGTCAATTACGTACACAAAACGCGCGCTCCGTTGAGGGTAACGATACTTTACCAGTAACTCAGGAAAGAACAAAACCTTTTAAAATGGCGGTGAGAAGTGCTTGAAGAGAATTCGAAACTTCTCTTACGCTCTAACTGACAATAAGCCAGTTGTGATCAGGTATGTTTTGATATAGCTTATTCGCGTAACTAGTGTTCGGAATTCTTGTCGAGTAATAGTTAGGACTAAGTAATTAAGTGTTTTCTTCTTTGGCCTTGGTTTAGACGTAGTGTAATCTTAATGTATTTTGTTTGTAATGACTCTCTGCATTGTAATGAGAGTGTAAGGTTGTCAGCAGTCAGCTCTCTCAAGTTGTCCCATACATGTCCCACCTTACGAAGTACGTGTTGTTGAATACTATATTTGGGAATAGCAAGTAAGCAACGAGAGTATGATTTGGGAATTATAAGTAATAAACATTAGGGTTTTAGAAATGCTCTTGTATGGCAGTTTTTGGACACTTGTGTACCATGCAGAATATTATTTACAATCGTCAAAATGTTATTTCAGTATTAGTCGCTATTCTGAAGAAGAATGGCTACATCTCCACCAGTGTATCACCAAGGCCAAGGAGGAGGAGCCCCGCCTCCCCTCTTACAGTCACCACCCCAGCAGCAGCAGGATCTGCCTCCAACTGGACCAGACAGTCATCAGCAACAAGGCGTTGGTGGCGGCTACGGCAATGCACCGGGTACTGAAGGAGGTGGTGAATTCACGTCAGCTTCCCAAGGCCAGCACAAGAGACTGCACATCTCAAACATTCCTTTCAAGTTTAGGGAACCTGACTTAAGACAACTATTTATGGTACGTATGGTATGATTGATGAGTGTCCTTGTGGCTTGTTTATCTAATTTATTTGATTCTCTGGTAATATAATTTTGTATCGGGTGGCTTTTATTGTTTTGTGGCCCTTACAGTCAAATTACTTGCTGTTCTGAGTGCAATTACACATACCTTTTAGTGGACCATATCTAATATCCACACTCCTTTCACTTAGTGTATCTGAATAAAGTAAACAAAATCTACTAACTGAACCAAATCAGATGACTAATTTTGACATCTCAAGACTTAAGCAATTCCTTTGTTTGTTGTTATTGTTTTTTGTAATAATTATTATAGCAACAACCATAGTAAGCTGCATCTTGTGCTATGGCAATGGCGAGAGATTTTACCAATCAGTCACAATGTACTGTTCTAATTATGCAGGGGTTTGGTGAATTAGTGGACGCCGAGATTATTTTTAACGAGCGGGGTTCCAAAGGATTTGGGTTCATCACATTCATGAGAGCAGAAGATGCTAATGCAGCTCGAGATGCTATATCTGGCACCAATGTAGAGGGCCGCAGAGTTGAAGTACGTCAGAGTGTGCCAAGTGCCAATTGATGTATTTGTGTGGCTTGCAATGTGTCCCAGTTTGGTTTGATTTGATGCACCAGTGGTGGTGATAACACAGGGGAACATCTGGTTATTGGCATGTGGTGCTGCCTATCAAGTGCTCTCTGGCAGTTATATTGTGTAGTTAGCAATACTGGCAGACTAGAAGTACTTGATCCCTATCTGACTTTATCTGGAGTGGTGATTGGTTGTTCTTTTAAATGAAGAGGTTGCGTTTAAAAGGGCATAGCCGGGGACATATTTCACAACAAGTTGAAAATGGCGTCTGTCAGTTTTTGTCACCAACTTTCTAGAGACCAATTAGAACGCATTACAGCAACTTAGCGCATTGGGCTATAAAAAGAAAAAGTAGAGCACCATTTACCATTGACGCAGTTAAATTCAACTGCACAGGACATACAGCGTACTGTCGAAGTACTGCTAAATACTATCCTGAGGGGTCGACTTTAACCAACCAGTACTTTGGCACCCACAGCATTGATAGGATCTAGACTTAATTATTCCTTTATATCACTCAAAAAAATGATTGTATATAGTTGTTTAAGTTGGGGCACTCGTTTTTAACGTGGTGTGGATCGAATTGAAAGAATAGTAAGCTATTCTGGAGGGTTCTCTTAGTGTGGTTGCTTTTTTAATTTGAATAGAAGAAGCTAGAGGTCAAAGTGCGTGCCGGGGATTCTCCTTTTTATACCAGGACCTCCGGAAGGAGTTTGGAATGTGGTAAATAAGGCCACAGATTTCACGTACAGAGAGTAGCATTGAATTATAATCGCAACCTTTACGTTTAAAAAATATCTCTGTAATTTTTTTTTTTTTTTTTTTTTTTTTTTTGGTAGTTGTTTTTGTTGTTTGGAATATGCACCAGAGTTGTGTACTTGTTGGATTTGTCTTTTCAGGTCAATGATGCCACTCCTAAGACAGGAGGAGGAGGAGGAGGAGGAGGAGGAGGAGGCTCTAGGGGTCGTGGTTCACGATCGTGGCGTACAGGAGGGGGAGGAGGTGGTGCTCCATACATGGGTGGTGGTGGAACACCATATAATCAAGGGGGAGGGGCTCCAGGGTATGGCGGAGGAGCTGGAGGTTTTGGCCAGGGAGGTCCTGCACCTTATGGGGGAGCCGCCACTGGAGGATTTAGGGGGCGTGGTGGGGAAGGAGGGGACACTGGTGGCTATGGTAACATGCGGGGAGGATACGGTTACGGCAATCAAGGCTACCAGGTTTGTAAAGAGCCATTTGTTGAATATTCAGTCATTGTTTGTGTATTTTTTCTATGCGGTTGCTATAGAACTTTGGTGGTGCAGGCGGAGGAGGTTATAACTATCAGGGTCATCCTCAGCAAGCGTAAGTCATCGATCATAAGTGGCCATTAACTTGTATTGAATGTGCAAAGAATTAAAAGAGAAGCTCAAACCCTAACAGTCCAGTTTTTACTCTCTAAGTAGTTTCATTTTGTCCATTGTTTACCAAAAACGAAATAAAACTCAGTGTATGGGGGTCTGTATCCCATGAGATGTAAAATTTAATAGAAAGAAAGCAATTGTAGTGAGACGTGGGGCGGATGGTTGAATTGTAGAGTTAGTGGCCTGTCTTTAAAATTAACTTAACAAGCTGTAGTATCACATGCACACATTGTTAACTAACCAATCTGAGGAATGTTATGACCAGTTTGTTTGTTTGTTTGTTTGTCCTCTCCCTCTCTTTCTCTCTCTCTTCCCTGCCTCTTTCTTCTTGTGTTACGTGTTGGCATACCATTGCATGTTGTTCTGCATGTGTGTGTGTGCATGTGCTGGATGACTGTACTCACCACGGAACGTTTGCATGCTGATGGAATTTGCATGTATGGATAATTGTGCATGCTGGATCAACATGTGCATGATTGGTGATTGCCTACTGTCTGCATGTGCGTACATGGACTTGGATTTGCATGGCATGTGACGTACATTCTTCCTACTTCTGCATGTGGTGGCTGCATGTATCTGGCATGTCGATAGTCCTGGTTGGGGTGGAGGAGGTGCAGCAGGAGGACCTGGGGCGGCTAATGCCCCCTACATGGCCCCTGCGGCCAATGAATATGGTGGTTATGGGGTGAGTCCGTTACATACGTTATAACATAGTTAAAATGTAGTTAACTCTCAGTGGTGCATGCACAAGGGCTCTATACTACTCACTTAGTCTGTCAGTTAGTAATTCAACAGTGGATCTCGAAGACGGTGGTCTCAGACATTGAAAGTGAAATCATATTTGTACAGTTTTTTGTTTGCTTGTTTGTTGTTGTTTTTTTTTTGTTTTTGCTGTTTGATAATATGCAATTTGACTATGGTGACACCCCCTATCATCACGTTGTAATCACATGAGCAAGTGATTTCGTACTGCCACAGACGTTTTTCTTTTTGCTGCGAGGTTAACTGATTACTGGAGTGGGAGCTTCATGTTGGAACTACTGGCAAGTGTCCATTGCATGTCACTTCACTAGTTACCTAGCTTCTCTTGCCAAGCCAACATTTACATCTACCATTTTCACTGCATGAGCTATTTATCGACCTATAGACTACCTAATTAGGATACACCAAAGAAATTCTTTTTGTCTGAGAAATTATAATTGTAATTGCTAGCTAGTGTATAGTAGTGCTGAGGGTTCGAACCTTACAAGCTTCATTAATTGTGACCGTCTACAGGAAAACTGGGCACAACGCGGCGTGCGTAAATATCGAGAAAAGATCGATCGATTTCTTAAAAATGTATTGTTTCAAGCCGACGGAAGGGAACGGTTAGGTCTATTATAGTGGGAACGACTTAAGCTACGACGATAAAACTTGGAGAGCTCAATATCTGGACGCCGACAACTCTGTAAGTGCAACAAAAAAAATTTTTTCAAAGGGTGCTGAGTATTGCCCGGTTTTCCTGTAGACGGTCACAATTATACATACAGATTCGACATCAAAGTTGATAAGGAAGTCATATTTTTATTTTTTTATTTGTTTATTTCACTATTATTGATGTCAACCAGTAAGAACCACAATAACTATTTATTGCAGGATATTTCGAGGCAGTATCCCTTTAAGGGTCGCTGATCTAGCCACGGGCAGTAGTGTTACCTCTCCCTTTCAGTTACTCTAAATCAAACCGTTTAATGATTACAACTTAATTGATAGATATACTACAGGTAATAATTATATGGAATAATAATAATGTGAAAGTGTAGCAGTTTTGCAAGTAGTCAGTAAACATGTGACAGGCAGATATGGGGCGAAGTTCTTTGGTATTCTTGCTTTAAGCACACTCTAAGTAAAGGTTATAAAGTACTCATGAAATACAATACAATGTATATCAAAATCTTGATAGGTTACAATTGAGAGTGTCTCACTTGTTTGCCAATAGAGGTTATGTGGGAAATGACATAGCGCTAACACTTGCTAAACAACAGTTGTTCCATTGCCATTTAGAGTGGCGAAACGTGTAGAGTGGCGCGTGGTGTATTCTAGGTCAATATGGCTTCATCTGGCTTTTCTGCTTATTAGTAGTAGTAGGATGAAACTCCACGAATGCAGTACAAAGAGAAACTATTTAAGCTTAGAGGCCTGAAAGACCCTTACCTCAGCAAGCCAGTAGGAGTCATTGAAGATCCTTAGGACAAATGACCTGAAGTATAATCCAGATATATTTTGCACCTCATTGGAATCATTATCTAGTCTTGAGTTGCACTTCTCTCAGGGCATAAAGTCTGCCATCTTTGAGATTCGCTGTTGACAGAATGAATGACAAAGAGACTACTGTAACCCTCACGCGCATGTGCCCTGAGGGTTAATAAAGTTAATGGGCATTATAGAATCAAATATGCCGTTGTTCTTTTGATGCATCAGACCTATGTCGCATTCAGCATGGATTTGTACTCTTGACAGTTGGTGAGGTAAATCGACTTCAAGTTTAGTCACCTGGGGTTTGGGAGCTTGGCTCGTGCACAGTAGAGACTAGCACTTTCTTGAAACCTCTATTAGCTAAAACTAGGTCACCTGGCAATAACTTTTTTAACTGTCCACAATGCTCCACCATTCTACCACCCCATCCCTTAGATTAGAATGTTATCACTCCTTGAGGGGCAATGCCAATAAGAGATTTAGTGGTGTTAGTACTTCGACCATGTCTGTATGCTAGCTTTTAAAATACAATCAATGATAGTAACACATGCACTGCAGTGTCTCTGAAAGTCAACCGGCATAATTTCCATCTATTCTCATCTCTCAGGTCATTTGACTAATGACTGCAATCTGAGTATATCATTTTTAATATAATATGACATCATAGATTGGTTGACTCCTAATCGATATGCCAAGTCTTGGTCACCAAGATCAAGGTGACGTTTCACGAGTACTGCACGAAACTACTGGAAGGTTGGAAGCTAGATCAACTCCCTTGGGGAACTGGAAAGAGCTCACACTGCTTAGCCAATAGTTCTTCAACATGCTAGCCATCCCTGTGTGTGGTTCATAGTAAACCTCATGTAACCTTTATTAAAGCAGTTCATACAACCGATGACACAACAATTCTTCACCATTACCACTCAAATAGCCGCATGTATGGCATTTAAATTACTTCACTTCCTACATAACCTATTACTAATGCAAAACTGTGTACACTTTACACTGCTTAATGTCTAAATATCACCAGCCTTTTAATACTCAAAACTCCGTAGTTGAACTAGAATGCTACTGTGCATGGGTGTGTGGCTTATTCAAGGAAATAGTATATAGCACTTCTGATTACTCAACTATGACTGAAAGTGTTTGTAGAGTTTGGTACCATTATATAGTGTTATAGAGCCAATTCAGTTTCATGAACCACCACTATCATAGTTAATAAGTTACACTTCATGCACATATCGAAACACTTGAAGTACAAAGATACATTCTGGAGTACTAAGCAGGAAATCATCTTGCTTGTGCTGACCGTGGATATTTCAGAAGTAATTGGAATCCCCAGTTCATGCAAATGTGCATCATGCCCATGCTATGAAGTTGTTTGTTGTTGTTTTCTCGTAGTTTTAAGTGATAAAAAAGGACTGTGCATTTGAATAAACACGCAATTCCTTTTCCAATACACCTTTTATACACCACACAACTTTTACCAGCATTATAACCAATAAACCTTATGGCTCAACGTTGTGCTATGAGATAACCAAAGAATATCCCTATGATTTAGGACAGGATAAACAATGCAAGGATGTGTGTAGACTGTAGAGTATTAAAGTTATCAATGGAGTTTATTCCAACAATATTGCACTGGTCCTAAGAATTAATTTATATGCTATGTTGTTGGTGCATGTTTTCAGAGTGTGGGTACCAAGTAAAAATTGTTCATTACACAGTGTAATATGAGTTATGTGAGGTGTATGTAAGCAATTTTTATTCTGTGTACATGTTTCTATTTAGCCTCCTCCAAACTCCCAGCCGCCACATCACTACCGCCAGTCCCACGAGTATCGATATTCTCCGTATTGACATCACTTACCAGTTGACTTGTGCTCTCACCAACTCATCTCCACTCATTCTTTCACCTGCTGACACTTGCGCATTTTTATGGTGCTCTTTTCCCCAGATCCTTCTTACCACATGCAATTGTGCACATTGTGTTGTAAAACTTTGTATTCAATCATTATTTGGTACAATATTCCCGACTAACCTTTTTTCATGTGCATTTCTCAAAGTAAAAATTAATTTCACAATGGGTGGAGGGTAGACCACAAAACTAGGCTGGCTATTTATACTATTAGCTGGCTTCATTCTGGTTGCTTTCTGTAGTGTGTTGTGCTGTGAGAGTCTTATAAGTTCATAATCCTCTAAATGCTCGACTTGGGTGGTATTAACCTGGGGAGCAGAAGTAAATCTCACAACCCAATATCTATGGCGATAATTTCGACCCCGGTCGCGGTGGCAGTGACTAACCTACCCCGCAGAATCAGAGCCGTTAGCCAAAGTCAGATTTGGTAAAGGGTACCCACGCAGCTAGCTTCACCCTCTCTTGTGCAATTACCACGTGGGTTAAGCCCTGGTAAAATTATGGGCATGCGCTAAAAATTACATCCTGTTCTCCCCACCGCAAAAAAACAACCTCCACCCTCCTTCTTTCTTGTACCTTGCACTTACTTTAGGAGAGGGGTGTGAAATTTATTAAGGGTTGTTTTCGTTGAGGCTGTAAGAAGTGAGCTGAAGAAATATACCGACGTTCGTCAGGATGAATAAGCTGCACTTCGTGTTCCTCCTTTTCGCCCTGGCACTGTTCCGCCCCGCCGCGGCCATCACTGGGACCGCAGGTTTGGTAGGTGGATCTATCGCCATCGTGCTCATCTTGCTGGCTACTCTCATCTCAATTGGAATCGGCCTTGGTACGTGTTTCTATAAGAATGATCTCTGCACGTGTGGCAAGAGGAATGACGACAAATTGCTCTCCTAAATTTCGATATTATCCGTCTGCTAACTCGCCTAGTATTGTCCTTCTCAATGGAGACAGTATGTATGTGCATATTTTTTATATTCAAGCTGTAATTTAAAGTGAACTACGTTTTTTTGTTTTGTTTTTCATACAATTTTAGTTAGGGGTCACCAACATATTTTATATTCACTGTAACCACCTCTGTTAATACATACCTTTTTTTTTTTTTAATAATAAAGAATCTGACCCAGTATGTATTAAGAAGTGAAGAGGTTTGGTATTAAGTACAGTGTTAGCAGTGATGAATTGGTGGGTGAAGGGGCAGGATGGGAGTATTAAATAGGAGAGCTTCAGCTTGTGTAACAGCAAGATCTTTGAGTTATTCGGTCCACCTGTAGCCACACCCCTCAGCAGTGCACACATAGTACAGCTTCATTTCATCCTGCAGTCAAGAACAAACAATTCACTCATCAGCATGGCTTCAGAGGGTCAAGCCAGTAAAGGACAGTGAGAGAGCCCTTAAACATTTGATCCTTTCCTGTTTAAACAGCCCTAGTTCTCTGATACCATGTTAGGGTCTTCACTAGGAAAGGGCAAATGGATGATGTCTTTTAATACTGTGTGACATTTAATTGCAATACAATGTGGCTTTTGAGTGTGCCTTAAAGAGGAGTCTATTTCTGTTTAATTTAACTCACTCACCTGAGCCTTGTTGGACTGGCTCTGAAAAAACACTGCCTCTTTGTGGTCACATCTACAAAATATAACAAACACAGACTTGATTTGTCCACAAATACACCATGGCCAGATAAAGTGCTTGAGTAACAAGCAATGAAATACAGATATTTACTCGTCACTTGGGGACATTAAATAAAACTGCTGAACTTGTTTGTAATGGTTTTATAGTTTTAATTTACTAATTCCTTGTGAGTACATGAGTATGACAGAGCAAGCACGACCACAAGGTTCTCGTATTATATTGAGAAGGATTCATTGGCTCTATAGAAATCTACAACTAGTTGAAGACATTGCCCTGCAATGTGGAGGAGATTCCTTCATGTATCCACCAGAGTTGTATATCATTGTGTTACTGCTTTGCTTCTGTAACATGGTTAATCGAGGCAGAAAAAGTGATGATAATTTGAGGTCATTGGATCACCGAAGTAATAAATGCAACACTTATGTACAACTTCATAATGACATTCATAGCCAGCACTTTAGAGGCTGTCATATTCACACACATACACACACATATAAGGCACCCCCTGGCAGTGCACACATGCAATCATTGACTCACTGTGGACATGGATGGTCTTCTGTACGTGGTAATGTTGGGTCCTGCGCCACATCGGCCACTATTTGAGTCATCTCACTGCAGCCAACATCAAATTAATAAACTAGGTTGCTACTGGTGACTTGACTGGCTACCCAATCCAACTTGAGTCCAGTTAGCTATGGAATTACTCGAGCCTTAGACACTTAAATCACTATTAGTGGAAGGAACTGAAAACGGCCAGGTTGTGTAACCAGCTACACATATTCTGCTGGAAATGCTACAACTGAAAGTTACATTGATAATGCTGTACAAACAACACTGACCCATTCAACTGCTAGGAATAGCTAGAGACATGATTAGAAGTGTCAGCAAAATATTGAGTACAAATACTGTTTTACTTGTCTCACACAATATTTCATACTTCAGAGCAGGACAAATGAACCAGCATTATGAATGGTTGCAGAAATTAAAGCAATTGGCCACAAAATGAGCAATTATGTACTCCAAGAAATAACACTAGTAAAAAAAATACAACTTCAATATCTATCACCCTAAATTAATCCCATGACAGGACCTGACCCATTAGTGGATGGCTTCACGACAAGACCTACCAACAGTTCAGTAGTACATGCATTGCAGCACAAGTCTTTATTCCCAAATTGGTTCCTATATTTCTGATTTTTGTTAATTGCTTTAAACTTGCTTGACATTATGTATGTAACATATCACACTATTAATTCATTACATCATACACGTTCTCAAAATGTCTGCAATGGGTTTCGGCATAAGCATGATCAATAAAAGAATTGAGAAAGTAAATGCGAACAATAGGAAAAAACATTAAATATACCAAATTATTGGCAGTTCACTAAACAAACACTGGTTGCAGCATAAAGTGGTCCATGGACCAATTGACCAAATGTTACAACACAATTGAAAACTTAACGAAACGTGGCAGTTACAATTTGATAATTAAAACATGAATATGCAAATCAATTTAACTAAGACTTACAAAGTAAAGTTGGTAGTTTAAAGTGGTTTAAAAGTTGGTATACATATTGTAAATTTTCACCTTTTTGTATAACAAACTTACTCAACTTCATGTGTGATCTTGTTAACGTAAATGCAACTGTTTGATGCAGGCTGGGAGTAATCACAGTTTCTACACTACACAGTCATCCATAAATGGAAGTAGCATCCCCCATATAAGTTACTTACGGCATACAAGAGCTGCTTGTTGATTTTGTCTTCTCGTGGATACAACATGTTATTGCTTCATTTAAAAAAAAAAGTATTTTAACCTAAGTAAACCTACGATAATTATATACCATTCTTGACAGAATTGAATACCCACAAATCCAGGGCCGCTAGTGTTTTCTATTAGATCTTCTTGCTCGTCATCTGACATGATAACCTCCACGAATTTCACAACCGAATCTTGGGAGTAGGGTTTAAAATGAGTAGGTAGAGGTCGTCATATAAAACTCCACCCAGTGATAAGAGGAATAGGCGTGGTGCTTACGAAACAGAACGTAGTTTTTTGTAGTGATTTGCAGGCGACAGCGACGAGACGATGAACTGTTCGCACCAATATTGTGGGCGGCCTCTTGTTTCAAACGTATCCCTTGAGGATGGAGTCACAATAAGTATCTGCAATTTGCCGTGTGAGTCAGAGTTAGTAGTGCCATTATTTTGCTACTTGCTACTCTGTAAGCATATAAAATACAAATAGTGTAACAAGTTTAAGACGATCCTGATTTTTTGGAAGTTATTTTAAATAGCTATTGGATAAAAATACAACCTATAATGTCCTATATTAGTGTCTGAAAGATTGTTAGTAGCCCAGACATATTGTAACTGAATACTTCACTTTTATACACACATAATTACAGTGGTCCCTTCATGGATGCTGGCTGTGCTCATTGGAGTCTATTTTGGCTACAAATACCTATCTTTGGGGCCTGCAGTTACAGGATCCTTGTCATATGGCATCACCTACTTCATGTATGCAGTGATGATTTCTTCTGGTCTTGTAGTTCATTGCCTCTGTTTGTATGAGTGTACTGGAGATGATAAAAATCACACACTGGTAAGATGACTGAGGCACACTTGAGAGGTGCAATTTAAACCAATAAAACTAGTGATGTGCTTGAGCACAAATGGCGAGCGAGCCTAACATAAACCTACACTCGTTTGATTTTAACTTCTAACACTCAAGCTACTAAATTTGTTTAATTACGTATGTACGGTAAAGGTATTCAATGCCATAGTAACCACTCCCCACAACTGTTTGAATTGAAGGGGAAAAAAATAACAAGGAAAAAAAATCACGTTATTTTCTTTGTGATATTCTTTAGCTAAGTAGTAGTTGTAACGCACAATGCACAAGACCTATACAAGACTTACCTTCGTAGTTAGTCTAGTGGACAATAAATTTTCAGGTAAATAGTGTTACATGACTTATAACTATGACAAATAGTGTATTAACTTACCATCGCCACTAACTCGAATAGAGATGGAACTCCGGTAAGTTTTTTTAGTTGTAACTGCAACCACAAAAAATTCAAAGCGGTAAACAATTCAATTTCTAGGATGATATGGGTAATAATCGATAAACCAGAGGATTCTGTTCAGTGCAATTTGGGACGGGGTCGAACACAGAGCTAACGCTAAAATACACAAGGGTCAAAGTACAAAATGACATACGTACGTCCACACATATGTGACAGGCTCTGCAAAAACCAGGAATTTTGGCAAAAGTGTCAAAGCTGTAAACATAAAAATACTCATGACTGTGGTCAAATTTGCTGAATTTTTGAATTTTTCACTTATTATTAAGTACATTAATTGTTCTATCATTATGCCAAATTTCAAAGCTTAAAAAGTTTGTATCACATCAAGTGCACTATTGAAAGAAAATTCTTTTTTTTTAAACATTTTATTTCTTCTCAGCTTATATGGAAATTAGCAATACATAAAGCGTGGGATGTATGGGAATCCCGTGTGAACAATAGCAAAGTTTTCAGGGTTTTCTGGTTACTCGAAAGGTTGGTTACTACAAATAATGGAACCCTTGGTAAATTACTCACTACTATTCAAGTGATTCTTACCGTACTTTAGAAAAGCCTATTCTTAGTAAGTGGCACACCAGAAACCCACTCCATTTTTACTCACATTTTGAATGTCCATAGTAAAAATCCTATGTACACTATGTTATATGGTTCAAGTTGAGTAATTTTCCATAAGTATCAGGATTTTCAATTTTTTAAGCAAATTCCTGGATTTTGCAGAGCCTGTCACATATATATAAACAAATATCCCCGATTTTCAATTGTGTTATCCCTGAGAGTGTCTCGCTCGCTCCGCTCACTTGCCAATTAAAGGAGAAAATGTTAAGGAGTGATATATCTGTTTTTATTGCTGTTTCTAACATTTGGATTTTTTTTTTTTTAAATCAAGACAACCACCACAAAAAATTGAGGTGACTGGAGTTGATTTCATTTGCTTTTGATAATCAACAGAATCATGAAAATCCTCAGTACATCTTAGGCACTATAAGTCATCAATTCCAATGTAATACTTATACTGTGTTGAGAGCACTACTTTTATATAGCTACTATAGATAGTGTTGACTTCAGTGACTATTTTTTATATACTTGCATGAACTAACATTCAATATGTAATATTGAATGATTTGCCTTTTATTATTATTACATGTATTATTATTAAGAGTAACATTGAATGATTTGCCTTTATTATTATTATGAGTAACAAGTATAATTAGTACTGTTATTATACTTTATCAAAGTGAAATGGTATTTTGTGAAAAGTTAGTAGTTAGCAAAACTATTCAACACTAGCTGTAAAACAAAAGCAAATTCAGAAATTTGAATTTTTTTCAACAACACTATATAATTGTATGATGCAAGTTTACACTATTTTTCCAGTTTTTTTAATAGTATTTTTGTGAGCTTCATTATAACATTTGCCATATGCATAGGTATTCAAATATTCAGCAATTGTGGATGTTAGCCTGACATGCTGCATAGCTATTACTTTTGCCTTTGATGGACTCGTAGATCTGAAATGGATACCAGAAAGATCTTACTTCACTTGGTAAAGTTCATATATACATTCTATTCAAAAGTATCATTGAAAAGTTGCACTGCTATTACGCTGCACGTGTGCCTTTATAATAATTATGTAATGTATATGTGTAATATCAGCTCAAATTTGTACACCCCTGCTTTCTATTAACAGTTGTCCATAATAATGTTATTTTTTAATATATATTTTTTTAATTCCTGTTATATGCTTTCATAAAACTATCCTACCCCAAACCAAAAAATATATATTTATTTTGAAGTAACAATTCCATTTTAAAAAATATACATCTTTTTTAGTATAAGGCATGAAATTAAAAAATATATACCGGCTATTGAGCCAGAAAATGTCTGTTTATAGAGTTCTGTTAGCTCTGGTTTGTGAAGATGAATAATGCTCAGTAGTTAGAAATGCAAGCTTGGCTATGCCGTGATGTCCATCATGCACATAGAGAAGACTCATGCTCTATACAGTTTGTACATGTACTGACTAAATTTTATGACTTTGATAGGGGAACAGCTATGTCAATGTATGGACTTGTGTTTTTCTCGTACATACAAGATTTGAAAATTTCTTCGTAAGTTTATACAAATGCTGTATGTAACTTGTGTAGCTTACTTATATATTCCATCCTCTCTGTATGGTGTTTTGTATAGCCATAAATAATGTTCCTGGGATTTGTTTCAGAATTGAGAATATAGGCAACTTTTTCATGCAATATAATGACTTTTTCATCACCACTGGACTATATTTCTGCTTTCGCTGTGCTAAAACTTAAAGTGATTAGTAATCAGTAATTGTTCAATTTTGTCTAGTAATAAATAAGATAATATGTATATAATATCAGCTCAAATTTGTACACCCCTGCTTTCTATTAACAGTTGTCCATAATAATGTTATTTTTTAATATTTTTTTTTTAATTCCTGTTATATTATGGTAAAAATATTGGAGCATTTGAGGAAGAACTTTGGGATTTAAAAAAAGCTAAATTTATTCATGCCTAGCATTGGAACCGAACACTTCCTGCAGCTAGCTAGTGTTTTGTGTATATTGTTAATTGTGCCAGTGAAGTGATTGTAAACTCATTTTTGGGCTTATCATAAGTACCTGCCAAGACCTCTCTATCAACACATCATACTTTACATCAACACATCATACTTTACTCTGGTAAAGATTGTTGTAGTTTAAAGTTACCTGGTAGCAAAAGTACCTAAATTAGGGGTACCAATAATAATAGAAGATACTAGGATTGTTATCAAAAAAGTAGTGTAGCGTGTAACTCATCAACCTTATATCATGTGGTATACCATGTAAATTCTGTGGTTGTATTATTAGTAACGTCATGACAGTAAACTTTCCAAATCAGATACTTTGGGACAATGCTCTATCCATTACACTTGGGAGTGTCCTTTATAGGGGTGTTATTGGTTCCAGATATATAATGAGTATGCATGTACTTTAAGCTATCTTAAGGCCAGATAGAAAGATGTTGAGCACCATTTCTGTAATGCTGGAATACTACCATTGGAGTTTACAGATTCATATAAAACATTGCTAAAAGAATGGTTGAATTTTACTGCTTTATACTTGGATGCTAGCACATAACAACCAGCCATTGAAATCTCAGAAAGCTGGGTTCCGCGAGTATCCACTGACAGATACGTAACAATCTACACCGAGTATATCTATAATTGTGTTTCCAATTTTCGTATCAATACATTTATTGAAATAGCTTTTATCAAAATAGGTGTCATGTTGTTGTTCACTATCGCTTGAACTTCCAGATTATGCTACTTATTAGATGTAACTAGTCATACTCTATGGTCCTGGCTTGTTGTGACATAGAAGAATCATGGAATTTACCTCAGAAAATAATAAGAGTGCTAAGAAGACTCAACTGCCACTTCTCCCTCGGCTTAATTCGGGGGTGTAGTTAAATGTCCGCTATCAGAAAGCGTTTTCAATTGATTCTGAGTCTTTTGGTCAACCACTGCTGTCCGTTGTCCAAAAATTAGAGGTGACCATTATTCAGATGCTGCAACTTTTTTTTATTGAACTTTCAGTTGGTACACATACCCCTGTCTGGGGCATTAGCTATATGTCTGCTAGGGGTGTCCGTTGAAGAAGAGTTGAATGTATTCATGTTTGAAGTGAGTGTTCAATCTGTGCACAGTGAGAATTTGACCAGTCTAGTGTAGAAAACAGAACTTTCCATAGAGCTCCCATTTTAAAGTGAAAAATCTTTTTTCTGCATAAATTTATATCCAAGTTGTCCACTATTTTGCGGAAATCTTTTTCTTAATTCCGAGCATAATAAGAACATAAACATTTGTCTCCAAACCATTTCTTACCAAAGTAGCATGGTCTATAAACTCTGATGTCATATGATTTGGAAAAAGCATCACTTTCATTTTTAAGACTACAAAGAGGTAATCTGTACTTATTCTCCACCTTATCTTGAAAGGGCTAAACAGACGCTCAATTTTTTTTCCTTCTTAACTTAAAATAAATCTGACTGGATTTGTTGTTTTGCTACATTTTTTACATAGCTAGATACAGTGTAAATTTTGCAATGTAATTTTAATATTAATTTGGCAGGTTTTCATGTCAGAGAATTTATTAGTGATCAGGATAAGTAACATGGTTAACACAGGGTGGCTATGTTCATAGAAGTCGTTGTTGATTTTAACTTGGTTACTGTATTTAAACCTAAATTTTTATTTCCAGAACACTTTATTTCAACTCCATTGTGATTGGCTGCTCCATTTATATGCTGTCCCAATTACCCCACTTGATCAATCACATCAGTCTGACTGAAGTCATCTATTACATCCTTGCAGGATTAACGGGAGGAATTAGCCTAATCCTAGTTAAATCCCAACATTGTTGGCTTTGCAATGTCCTGGGACCATGGAGCGTTCAAGTAAGCAAAAATTAATGTTAGTCATGAGAATTCTGAATTGTTCAATATTGTTATGTTTACAGGGAATTTGGTACTATGGTTCTGATGCCTCCATGCTATTTCTGGGCTTGTATATTTTGAAAACACGGAAAGTACAAATAAACTCTCATGAAACTGTGCAGATTGAAAAATAGCTTCACTTGAATAATGTTGTTATAACAATTATATTTGATGTAAAGATATAGCTATGACACAACTGGTATTCTGGATTAATAGTTCAAGTGACAAAAGACAAAAATCATGAGGCAAAGCCCTCGTCATAAGAATGCTATTCATCTCAAATAGCTACCTGTTTCTGTGCTACCTTATTCAGTGTTGTTTTGGTTAACTAAAACTAAAATTAATTTTAGTTACACCTAAAACATTTTAGTAAACTAACCAGAACTAAATTTCACATAGGATGATAACTAAAACTAAAAATCATAGAGCTGCTGTATAAGAACTAGCTAAAACTAAAAAAAAATTTTTTTTTAATCAAAACTAAAGCCATTTTTGTAATGATGTTTTGGTTGAACTATTACATTTCAGATTTAGTTATAGTTGTTTTTTGATTCAAGATTAATTTTAGTTATAGTTTTTCAATACCAAAAACTAGCTACAATTTTATTTTTAGTTTTGGTTTTTCCAATGTACTAATTTCAATTCTAGTTTTAGTTTTTCAAATTACTAGCTTCCGTTTTAGTTTTGGAATATCGAGCAACTGCGGACAGTGCTGTCCAACAGTTTGCCTTAGCCAAACAATTTACTCAGGTGCTACAAAAAAAATGATTCGGTAAAAAGTTTTGGTTCCAGGGACCTCACTGGTCATTCGTCTGTCTTTCAGCAATGTCACTAAAAATTGTTCTATATTTTTAGTTTTGATTTAAAAAAATAATTTTAGTTTTTATTCATCAGCTCTATGACTTTTAATTTTATTTATTATCATCCGATGTGAAATTTAGTTAGTTTACTATAATGTTTTAGGTGTAACAAAAATTAATTTTAGTTTTTAGCTTTAGTTAACCAAAACAACACTACATTTTTAGTGACAACGCTGAAAGACAAATGACCAGTGGTAGTCCCAGGAAGAAAAACCCTTTACCCAATCATTTATTTATAGCACCTGAGTAAATTGTTTGGTTAATGCAAACAGTTGGACAGCAGTCTGCAGTTGCTCGACTATATATCTAGCCCAGCCCCCTCCCTTAGCAGGGGGGGGGGGGGGGGGGGGGGGGGGGGGGGGGAACTAAAATGGAAGTTAGTCATTTAAAAAAAAAAATTGAAATTAGTAGCTAGCTACATTGGAAAAACTAAAATTGTAAGTCTTTTTTTAGTGAAAAACTAAAATTAATCTTGAAATATTTTTTGTCAAAAAAAAACTAAAACGTAAATGTTCAACCAGGACAACATACTAGACAATTTATTTCTGCAGTTTTAAAAATTATTTTGTATGGTTGCAATATATTTTCATTGAAGACGTTACATTACTCTGATTCAGCCATTAAAAACGCTTTTCTTTCCATTACTGCAGTGCCCTGGAATAACGCTGTGATATTGACAAGTGAATAAAGTGTAGCATAGTCGTGGATATATTGCCGTGACAAATAAGATCATAATAATTTTAATTAATCAATTAGAGAAGTTTCTCTAACATATATGAATGATACAAAAAAGGAATAGCTAAAAAAAGGATAAAATCATGAATGGGTATAAATCTACTTTCTTAGTGTGTGAATGAGTTTCAGATTTCCACCTGATGACTTAATTTGCTTACTCTTCCATCCGAATACAGAGCCTGGACCGATATTTTAAAATTGCTAATATTAGAAACACGAGTTAATGTGAGAGTCATAGGTAGAGGACATGGCTTAACACGACCCAGCCTGGTCCAGGATTGCTGCTTGGACAAATCAGTTCCCCTGACAAATAAGACGTACTGTTTAACAAGGTGATGTATTTCTATAGGGAATGTCCACCTAATAATTACACAGCCATTTTGCTTGCTAGCTTGTAAAATAATTGGTTGGGCATCTAATGATGGCAACAGTGATGGGTGTGTCTTTTTCACACTGCCACTGTCCTGTGACACTGGTGAAACTGTACTATTGGCACCAACATTTGGTACTATTTGCTTAGATGGAATATTGACGATATCTAAAGGTGACTGTTCATGTTCAAGAAATAGACTGGGTTCTATAGATGGAGTAGTACTGACAACTACAGGAAGATTAAAAGGATTTTGGCATTCTTTTGTCGAGCTTCCAGTCTTAGAACCATGAATAAAATTGTCATGCTTTGAAACTCCACACATTGAAGAGGTTGGAGTACAGTGAGATTCGCTCAACACAGTAGCTTGAGAATGGACATTTTGTGATGTTGATGTAGCTGGCTCATAAGTTGAAGCTGAAACTGCACACACCGACATCAAAGGAACACAGTGAGATTCACTTGATGCTTGAAAATGAACATTTTGTGGTGCTGATGTAACTAACTCATGAGTTGAAGCAGAAACAGCACACACTTTTGTCAAAGAATCACAGTGAGATTTACTGGCAGTTTGATTAACATTTAGTGCTGTTGATGTAATAACTTTTTTACTAGCTTTATGAGAAAAAAGAATTGAAGATAAATTCTGTACATCAGTATGAGAAACACATGATGATGGTACAGAAAGAGACAACTGAGTAGCTTGAGAATTGGCCTTTTGTGCTGCTTGTGTACTGGAATCACGAGTACAAGTTGAATCTGCACTCACTGACATCAAAGGAACACAGTGAGATTCTTTTGATGCTTGAAAATTGACAGTTGACGGTACTAATACAGCTTGTTTACTAGCTGTATAAGGTACAAGAGCTGAAGATGAAGTTAGATGTTCATCTGTAGAAGAAACACTCGAAGGCATAGAAATTGGGAGCAGAGAAGACGTGTCAGAGTATGAACCAGATATATGACCAAAAGGAAATGAAGCACTTGCTTGCAACACACTATTGGAACTTGCAATAAATGAGGGTTTTGCTAAAGGACGGAGTACAAAATTGTTCAACATTTTCAAACTTGTTCTAGCAACTCGTGAAAAGTTTAAATCCAATATTGTCTTGAATGCAGCAATTCTTGTTAAAAGTCTCTGTGTATCACTTGGTAATGGAAATATAAATTTACTAATTGGTGGTATGATTACAGAGGGTGCTAAAGGAGAACACATCGACAAAACTGTTGCAGTTACGGTACCACTTAAATCACTAGAAGTGTACAATGATGATGAAACTGCTGCAGTATTACAGTTGTTTCTACTGGAAGTTGGGAATGATTTTCCAAAACTAGATAATACTAATTCAGTTTGAGAAGATTCAGAGACTATTGTGGATCTCAATTTCAAACAGCTACTCTGTACTGTATTAGTAATGCAACCTTCAGAAGTTGTAAAAGTAGGAGATGTAGTGATAGAAATCACAGTAGTAGATGTTGGAGAGGCTATTTGTGACTGAACCCATGAGGAATGAATTGTGGAAAAAGACACTGGAGCTGATCCAAATGGGACAAGAGCACTGGAAAAAGATTCAGTAATAGGAGTAACTTGACCTGTGTCCGAAGATGTAGATTTGCTAGAATGTAGAATACAATCAGCGTCACTTGCCGTGGTAATAGACTGTGTCACAGAAGAGCAATCTAATACATCAATACAAGTAACTCGAGTACACAAGTCAGATGAGGCATTTGTCTTTATAGGCATAGGGTCTTCAGACATTCTTTTCTCATTAGCTCCTTCTAAATTGATGGCACAAGGGAGCTTACAATCATTAACTCTATCAACACTGTTAACAGACTCGTGTATTTTGATAGCCTTCATTGGTTTGAAATTACCATCAAATGATTGGACCTCTGATTCAGATCCAACTATTACTACTTCAGAATCACTGCCACTCAATTCACATGAAGATGTCACTCCTGTCATAGAATGCTTACGATGACTTTTTGAATGATTTAGAGGCGTCTCTAAATTATGATTCATGCTTGGTTTTTTACTGTGGTGTTGCACCAAAATCATCATTTCACGTACTTTCTTTTTTACTTTAACTATTTCAAGTTTAAAGTAATCAGGCAAAAGAGCAAACGAAGCTCTTGCCTGAACACATCTAATATACATAAAAATTTTCGTTAAAACTTTTTGAAGCATTTCAGAAGCAGAAAATTGTCGTGCTGCAGAAAACTGAGGCAAATTCTCTCGAATGCCACAGGGGAAAGAAATGCAAGACAAAATATGACTCAATGATTTAATTAGTCGGGATGACTTTTCCTTCAAAACAAAATTAAGTGGAAGCCACTCTAAAATATGACATAATTTTAGTAAGCAAGTGAAATCTTTCTGCAGCTCACGTCCAAGAGTATTCCACTTTATATTGTTGCTTGTACCTCTGGAGTTACTCTGAAAACTTTCAGAAATGTCTATTTGTTTAACTGTATTACCCTTGCGAGTTCGTAAAAAGTGAACTTGAGGGTGAATAACTATACAGCGAGCACTTGAGTTTCTTGAAATTAATTCCATTTCAGAATAATCTGTGCAACATTCACTGGAATTGCTATTAATAGTTGCCTGGCTCGTTTTCTTTACACTCTGATGAGTTTGAGTGCTACAATTCCTTCTTTTGGCATTTAAAACTCCCTTACAATACTTGCATTTTACAATGCCCTTCATTTCACTTTCATAAGTCATACTTCCCTGATCTCTTGTATATCTTTTCACATCAGATGTCAATTCCTAACCAAATATTAAAAAAAATCATATTTTAGGACAATAATAAAGAAAACTCAAAGACTAACTAAAGTATGTCCAGCTTAGACAGTTGAAACTTGTGTTGTTTATAATATTTCTCTACTTATCCACAGGATTATATGAATGCTAGACAACTGACATTTCACACACATGTATTAATGCTCATAAAACAAAGTAAGAGTGGTTTCACCTCATGGCTATGACTATACCATAAAAAGTTGATCAGTTTAACCGTTTCATCGTCAGCAGTGCCACATGGCGCTCTGCATCTGAATTTGGTTAGCACTTCTCCATTAAAAAAAAAACAATTTAACATTCCTAAAATTGTTTCTTATACGTTGCTCTGATGTAGCATTCCTGTAATGTAAAATCAGACCAGTATTTTTTTATACAAATGTGACAAGTTTTGGGAAAATCTGCCTAAACGCGGCATCTAAAGTTTTCTTCTTCTTCTTTTTTCCCTACCAGTAGGTTGCACGGGGACTTGGGATGCTGTCTTCCTAATTTGGACACTGTAGCACAGGCCCTCTTCGCCCTACGCACTACAACACTTCAGTATTTTTGCTAAACTTGTTATTGCTGATTTTGAATAAACGCCGCTTAAAGGAGTTGCTAAGGCCAGGGAGCATGCCTTGTATCCATATACTATTACCGCGTGTCCCCGGGTCAATCATATTTCAGGACAATAATAAAGAAAACTCAAAGACTAACTAAAGTATGTCCAGCTTAGAAAGTTGAAACTTGTGTTGTTTTTAATATTTCTCTACTTATCCACAGGATTATATGAATGCTAGACAACTGACATTTCACACACACATGTATTAATGCTCATAAAACAAAGTAGGAGTGGTTTCACCTCATGGCTATGACTATACCATAAAAAGTTGATCTGTTTAAACCGTTTCATCGTCAACAGTGCCACATGGCGCTCTGCGTCTGCATTTGGTTAGCACTTCTCCATTAAAAAAAAAAAATTTAACATTCCTGTATTTTTTTCTTATACGGTTGCTCTGATGTAGTATTCCTGTAATGTAAAATCAGACCAGTATTTTTTTATACCAATGTGACAGGTTTTGGGAAAATCTGCCTAAACGCGGCATCTAAAGTTTTCTTCTTTTTTTTTTCCCCTACCAGTAGGTTGCATGGGGCCTTGGGATGCCGTCTTCCTCATTTGGAAACTGTAGCACAGGCCCTCTTCGCCCTACAACACTTCAATATTTTTGCTAAACTTGTTATTGCTGATTTCGAATAAACGCCACTTAAAGGAGTTGCTAAGGCCAGGGAGCATGCCTTGTATCCGTATACTATTACCGCGTGTCCCCGGGTCACTAAGGACTAAACCGGTTGCAGGCGGATTGAAAGAAGTCAAATAGGCTTAATGTGGGCCTCCTTGAGAAACTATGATGGCAAGAATTGCGTGAGTACACGGATTATGTAGAATAGTAAGTGAATTAGTTTGCTACAGTTTTTTTCCCCCGCCGTTAGTGAAAAGCCCGCCTATGATTCCAACCGGCTAGTGATTCTAGCCTTGTAGCGTGAGTTCTAGAGCTGGCCAGAGCTTACAACTGCGCCGTAAGCTAGAGCTAACCAATAGTGGGACAGTTAGAGAAAGGAAGGATGCCATCCAAGCAGATGGCCTAGAGGGGGACTAGTCTAAAGCATCATGCAGTGGTCCTCAGAGGGAGTGGCTGAACAAACTACATACACGCATGCACTTTAGCTTGTTTTGTATCATACATGCGCAGTGTTGCATATATATGTGTGTCACATTACCTCGTGAGTTCTTAGTTTTGACCTTCAACCTGAAACTTTGGTGAAGGGTTTGGGGAAACTAGCTAAGGCTGGTGGTGAGACAGAACTCCGATGGCGGCACTACCTTGGGATTGGGAAGCTGGCATCACCCCCTACTCAACTCAATGAGGCAGAGGGAGGCCAAATCCCCACACCAATATTTATCCGTTTCTGCCATAAAAAAAAATTGTTAATTGACCCATAAGGCCTTACTCCAGGATACTGGGAAAAAATGTTCGCCGCGTTTAGGCCAATTTTCCCAAAAGTGGTCACAAATGTCTACTGGAACGCTTAACCATTGAGCATCTGTTTGCCAAAAATTTGCTTACAGTACAGCGTTCAGAAGCTTAGTATTCATCAACTAAAGGTAAATAATCCATGTGCATTCTGCCTGAATATGTTTAAGTATAACAATTTAGCTGTTATATCCTATGTTTAAGGTACTTAATTTAGAATTGCAAATTTTCTGTCTTAAAACTTGTATTTCGCTATTAAATAAAAATTGAAAGGTTGAAAATTAATTCAACTGGGTACATATAAGGTATAGTCATTTATTCTACAATGTATGAAACAGCTGGTTAAATTCTGGCTTACTATTTCACTGTCATATATATGAGGACCAGTTGGGTAACGTAAAAGTATGAATATTTTATTTATTTCTGTAAAGACATTTAGCAAAAGATGAATTTTTAAATCAAGTTAAGACGCTAATAACCCGCAATAAAAGGAAGCCAATGACAATTTGGAAGTTTCAGTGGATTTTTGGTCAAAGACTAGGGGATTTTTTTTTATGATCTACCACTAGATGGTGTCACGGCACGGCTGAGGTTTGGCTGTGAAAGGGAGCTATTAACCCCAAAGATCCTACCAGTTTATTAGTGGTATGGTTCATTTGGCACTCTAAGATACCTTGGAAGGGAGGCTTCCACTCACTTACTTGGCATCTATACTGAATTTCAGTTAGAGTAATAGGGAAGTTCTTGAGAGAATTGACTGTGTAAAAGGAAACAGTTAAAACTTAGTAACAAGCATGGGATAAATCCCAACATCAAAAAACAGTGTTTAAAGTATAAAGTCAATAGAAATAGCGCACTTCTTATACTTTGAATTCCAGTGGTTCAAACAACTAGAGTCAGTGTAAACAAAGACACTCAGACTCCTGGTGAAACATCTTAATTAAGCGGAAGCTATAGAGCAGTTCAGAGGAACTGCAGAACACCACAGTGCATTTCTTGGTTTGATTTGAAATACTGTGCAAGGAAAGAAATCCAAATTTTAACATGCTAATATAAATGACTAGGATAGAAAAGGTTGGGAAAGCAGTAGCAGCAGTTTGTCAAGGGTTGGATAAACCCTTTGCTGAAAAACAGGCTTCATAGAGTATACCAACAGCTAGGACAGTTCCCAAAGATAGTTTTGACTTGATAATGGCTCATAAGGGCCATCACCAGCCACTACTTCATGCTCGTCATTGCACTGCTATGGTCGATATTTCTTCTATTCGGACTGATTTGTTCTACGTGTAGTGCGACAATCTTCCCACCACAAATTAATTGCACTGAGAAAACTCTGTCAGAGATGGTCCTTCTACATTGATTTCAAGAGCATGTGGGGTTAGAAGTTTGAAGGCTTGTTCCGTTTGTAGTTTTAAGGAGTTTCAAAGAAATAGTTTGCTCTACTCTGCCATTAAAAAATGGCAAACTAAATGCTAATTTACACGATACAAAGACACTAGGCCATTTGGCAGAATCTGGACATAATATAATGTATACCACTTTTCTGTACTTGGTACTTTCAAGTAAAATAATCTACTGCATCTTCTATTTCATCCTGGAGAGTCAACAGGTTGATTTGCTGAGATTGAAGTAGTTGCTCAAAAACAAAAAAATAGTGCTCCAAAGCTCTAAGCATTGACATGATTCCTCTGATTCACAAGATCATCTTTTCATCCAAGTCAGTGTCTCTACAAATGAGCTGTGAATGAAGGACACATGTATCGGACTATTCAAAACGTGAACGGAATTTTCTTCAAAATAGGTCAGGTCTTCCAAAGCACAATTTTGAAAAGATGAGGAGTTCAAGTTTCTCAAAGTGGCACCTTAATAAAAATGTTCCCCATGTTTTTCTTGAATGTGCTGCAAAACACTCGTTACAGTAGGCCATTCAAGTGGGTCAACCTGCTCTAAGGTTTTCAAACTATCAATACCTTTAAAATTTTATTTTATTCCAAGAACAATGTCAAGGCCTGAACCTTGGAGGGCATGACTAAGCAGTGAGGGTGGTCTTAAAACCTCAACATAAAGTGCACCTCCCACAAGAGTACATCCCTCTGACCACTAGCCAGTACTACGTGCTCCGTGAACAGCTTTTAGTAATTCATCTTGGAAGTGCACGTTTACAAGGCACATATGTGATAACCACTCATTCTTTTACTATAAACTCCTCCTCCTTGAAACACACTGTAACTTTTGTAATTTTCTCTCAATTTATGTAGTCACCTTCACCTTACCTCTTGTTCAAATTTATATAAAAACTATTAGTTGCCCCCTGCAACATGTAACCTCGGTGTTTGGGTAACTCTTAGCTATTTATCCTTAGCTGGGCGAAGCCTTGCCCAATTCTCCTGGCATATTTGAGCCTTCTGAATCAAACCCTTAGTGTCTTGGAGTTATGCCCAGACAGCTCCATACCTGTCCACTTTCTTTGGAGTGCTCTCCTTTTTTGCGTTATCCAACTTGAAATCTTATAGGATGTTTCCAACAGGAGGGAACTCGAACACTCCTTCAACTCTTCCACAGTGGAACTAACTCTCAAGATTTCTTGGCTGACTTCTCATAGAATAAACACACTGACACTGTGACAGTGTGAATGAATTTGTGGGCGAAGGGAAGGCAAAGGTTCTGAAGATATTATTGCAGAACAAAAACTATCAAGACTGAATTGGGTACCAAGTAAGAAGTATCATCCACTCTGTTACACATTTCTCAATGGAGGGCATACGAATATATGGAATGAGCTCTACTGAGACGATATACTTTCTGCCCAAAAGATCCAGTAACATTTAACTGCGGGTTACATAAGTATAGAGAAGATATCTTCTAACTCTCTCGCCGCGGAAGCAAATTTCAATATCCGGTGCACACTGCACGGACACTGTTTTTAAGTAACTCGGGAAATGCCCAAAGTCGCGTGGCAAAGAAGCAGCCAGTTGTATCTGGACTAAAGTAAGGCGCGAGGCTCAGAAAAACAACGTGGGAATGAAACAGTTACTAATAGCTATGTAGATTGCCGAGAAACATTCAACACTAACAAACTATACGTGAAATTGTTGGAATACTGGTAAGTAAAATTATAGTTTTTAGCTGCCGTTTCAAAATGGTAACCGCTGTTTGTCTAGTTTCTAGCAGCCAATTTTTGTTTGTATTCAAGTATTAGTGTTGTGAAACATTGTGTGCAGTTTAAGTTAAGTATGTTGTGAAGAAAAAACAAAATAACTTGTGACGATAGAAAAATGAGGACTATATATAGCGACTAGGATTGACTTTAGTGTGATAAAGTTCAAAGCATGGAACTACACAAAGACCTACTCCACATATTTTACATTAGTATGTACTTGTTTTCTAGGTCTGCCTGCTTTGGAGCTGCATACAACACAGTTACGTTGCCCAAGCTTCCCATTTTGTCTGGATGGAACTTTGTCTGGGAAATGTCTCTCAACTAGACGTGCAGATGGTGAAGTGACTGTGCTACAAGATTGTGGAATGCTACTGTTTGGTGAAGAATCCATAAGCAATTCCCGTGAAAGTTGTATCCTGTACTGGAGGAATGACAGCTTGTGATTATCTTGCTTCGACTTTGAGTATAAAACAAAGGAATTGTATATGGCAATGTCCAGTAAACAAAAGAAAGCGTTTCGCCACCACTTGTTAGATCTTCGATTGAAATTGTAGTACAACAAAAACTGATCAAGCCTGTCTACTCCGGACATATACTTGTTGTATTCCTCAATGGCAGTTGGTTTTACAGTTTCTTCATATCCTCCGACTCCAGATTTGCTTCTTCTCTTCTTCACAATTGTCGAATCATCGTGAATGTTGGTCATTAGAGAAACTTCCCCTTTGTCCTTCCATTTCAAAAATAAAACAGATTGCTTCCTCACACTAATGATTTCACCTTTCTTCATTTTTCGTGATCTTTTTATCTGAGCTGGAACACCAATTCGGTAGCACCGTAAAGTTCCGCAAGAGTAAATACCAACTTTCTGAAGGGAATGGAACACTGCAGGACTGGTGTAGAAGTTGTCCATGTATAAATTATGACCCATTCCTTGGAGACTTTTGGTGACTTGCATTACAATATCGTGTGTCACACCATATTTAGAAGGAGTTTGAGAATGATCGTTTCCTAAACAACAAGAAAAACATTGTGAATGCAAAACTTGACAATTATGTGTGTACAGTTTACCTGTGTACAATACCCAGTTGAAAGCGTAACCTGTAACGCTATCTGAGACCACAAAGGCTTTCAGCCCCCACTTAGTAGGTTTTATGGGCATGTATTGAATGAAGCCAAGACGTCCTTTGAATCCAATCATTGACTCATCCAGTGATACTTCTCTGCCAAGCTGAAAGCAAAACTGAAAATTTTCCAAAATTTTGTCTAGAAATGGTCGGATTTTGTAAAGTGGATCATGGCCAGGTTGACCTTTGGGAATATAATGGCTATTGTCATTCAAATGCAAAAACTTGAGGACAAGAGAAAATCGGTCTCTTTTCATGATGGATGAAAATGTCGAACTCGCAAAAGGCCATGAAGTAGACCAGTAATCTTCTATAGCAGGATAGTGAATCGATTCCATGACTATTACTAGACACAAAAATTTCTTCATCTCCGAGAGGTCATGTTGCGAAGAATCCTATATTTGTGCCCTTGATCTTGGTGGAAGGTCATTTTCCTCAAAGAACTGCTCGGCATACAAATTTATTTGCTTCACTATTTCATCAAGAATGGAGTCAGGAATCAGTAAACGAAAAAAATCAAGGGGATTTTTGTTTCTCATTTCCTGAGTAGGACCTGGAGTAGCAGTAAAGCTAATACCTGGAGTAGCAGAAGTGCTTGGTGAAGCAGTAGGAGAAGCAGAACCTGAATGACAATCTTCGCTATCGTATAAATGTTCATTTTCTACTTCCATCTCATCAACACTGGCAATTTCACTATAGTATGTCCAAGTTGAGTTGGCACGACCGCAAGCGCGGTAATTGAGGAATGCTTTTAGTACTTTACCGGAAGCAATTTAGTCATGTGAATCCAAGTCAATTAAGCGCGCAAACGTCAACGTTGCACGTGAAAAAGGGGCGGTAGCACAGGTGCGCATTAATACTGTAACCATTGAAAGAAAGGAATTTAGTGAAGTTTATGGAGTTTTTCGGCGCTGTACAGCTCATCTCGTCTGATTTCAATGATATTTATGTTTCTTATGCGCAGATAATGTACAGCAGATGGAAAACGCAAACTGGTGGGAGTTCTTCTAAAGAGACAGGATTAAAATCAGTGGATTCTACCTACTGTGTCCCAAGAAATATTCTGATGTTCACAGGATTCAGCAGTACAGCACTGTAAACTTGTAGCTAAAGTTACTAGACTTTCATGTTAAATAAAATTATCAATTCTTTCATTTATTTATAATAAGGTATATGAAAATTGATGAAATGATAGAATTTAAGTAGTACACATACAAAAAATAGTTGTGATCCGAGTTGAAGGTGGAGTTCTGCCTGAGTTGGTCCTAATTCTTACAATAAACGGCATCTATAATAGTGAAGAAAAGGAATTGGCATAAACACGGCTTTGACAAGCACACGATTTAACTGAAACAGCGTAAGTGTGGCTGTATTACAAGTTGCTAGCTAAATGATAGCTATATCACTGAAATATATTGGCTATATGGCACTTGTTTTTTAACAGGTAGACAAATAATCATACCAACATCCTATCAGGTGGTCCTGTACCCTCTGCAACAACAGAACACTCCGTCTATCCCTTTCCACACTCCAACCTAAGCTAATCGCGATATAAAGCTAGAAACACAGCAATCTGAGAAGAAGCCGCTCATTGTTTACAAAATTCTTAATGAAGACTGTCCGCGTGATAAATTGAGCCACACCGCGTGACTAAAAGCGGGCGCGTTTTGAGCAGGAAACCTGTGGTTTTTTCTATTCCCATAGACTTTTGTATTGAGTTTGGGAATAGCACTTTCTCTCCGGTTTTGCAGTTTACTGAGGGAATATTTTTAACCGCTTCGGCACGAGCTTTCCAATGGTGCAAACCCCGGATGCGTAGCTGCTTCCGTTCTAAAGTTATTCAAGTTTTTCTTGCGGCCAACTCAACTTGGACATACTATAATATCCTCTTCCATTTCACATTCATTTTCACTATTATTATCATTGTTTTCTATATCAGAATGTTCATATCTCTCTGCATACTCTTCCTCATCAACATACCCCTCAAAATCATCCCTAGAATCAGTATCAAGCATAGATAAAACGTCTTTAGTTGTGTAAATACGTTGGGCCATCGCTGATAAAAACCGGTAGCAAGAAGTGGTAATTACTGCTGAATAAATTCTGGTGGCTGTTACCGCCTAATTGACACTGTGTCGCTGGCAACACACATCTGCGGTAAGGGCGTCCTTGAGCATAAATATACGCACTCCGCGGTCTACGCATAGTTCAATTGCGGCATATATATATGCTCGCCACGGTGACAGGTTAACATACCTTTATTGTTTGTACTTTTTCTTCAAGCATTTTTTCTAACTTGTTTTTCTGTTCTGATAGCTCCTTCATATCTTGCTCCATGGACACAAATTTATCCTTGAGATCAGCCAAGCATTCACTCATTTGTAGAGACAAATAAGAATCTAAAACCTTCAAACACAAGTCAAATAAACAAAATCCAACTAGTTTTATTTGGCAAACCTCACGATCCATGAAATAACCACATTCAGCTTGAATTCCAACACTAGATGATGTCCTTTCTGTTTGGGCTGAGACTGTAGGCAGACTTTCAGAAAATTGTGGAATTTTGTGTCTCATTAACGACACAATTAATTTTCTTTTTTTCTTTGATTTCGATCTGCAAGGAAAATATATTAAATATACAGTCTTGTACACCATTAACTAACTTTTTTCGTTGAATTCGACCAGAATTAACCAGTAACTTTGATGGTTTATCAAATGACTCTTCATGAACTTCTGTTGTAGATTCCACAGAATTGGGTGATTCCCAATCACTCTGTACATCTGATAAACTAAAACTTGAAATGCTTGTACTGATGCCACTCAAACTAGGTGATATAGGTGAACTGATATCAGAAAAAGATTCAGTATCTGATGAGTCAAACAAGTATTGTCTTCCTAGCATACTTAATAAGGAAGAATTCCTAAAAACTGATGTTCGAGCACATGAGTATAAGTCAAAAATTGATTTCGTTCTTGCACATTCATATGTGGTCGGGCAATCATTTTGCTGATAGGAATTAGTAGCAAGTTTTTTCAGTTCAAGTTTCATGTACCGCATGCTAGAAACAAAAGAAAATACAATATTTAATTGTAAGTAGATTAGATCATCCCACACACTATTAAAACATACTTTATAATTAAAGAAGTTTAATTGTCACTACATAAACACTAAAAAAATCGAATCAACAAGCAGCAAAAGCAAATCAGAGACTCATAGGTATGTGAGGACATAAATTATTGGGATGCCCATTAAAATTCCTTTTCAGGACAACAAAAACTGATATTTCTAAAATAATAAGCTTTACAAATTCAATTAATTGCACTTTGGTTTAATTAAATGATGTGACTATTACAAAGTATCTACATTATTATTTCATATAAATGTTTGAATGGTTAAATGTAAAGTACTTGTGTAAGAAAGCTGTTTATAATGTTCCAAAATAACCTCATGTTATTCTTTTATAAGTACTTAAGGGTGCCCGCACATAGCAACGCGCACCGCCTGTAGATCCGGACATTAATTTATTCCCCGCCAATACCCCACCATTCGATAATACGCGAGCAGAAACAATCGCGCAGTAGTAGCTGAAGTATACTTTGCGAAGTTGTGGTGTTTAGTTTAGCTTCTTGTTGTCTTATATTCGTTTACAGCAACTCTCCATACGTCGTCTGAGCTCACGCAGCAAGTTGCACCAGGCTGCCTCTCCACCAGTAGCCGTTCTCCGGACTATGCTCACCTGAACTCAAGTGGATGGATCCACCAGGCTCGATTTCTGCGGAGCGAAGACTTCCCAAGCTGCGCAAATCTAATACCTTCACCTTTGGCTATCTCCAATAAACTGCTCTCTCTTCGGACTCTCTTGTTATTGTTGTATTGATGTTTGTTTACTCTTGATATAGGCGGGCTCTTTTTAGAACCAATACAAACTAATTGAAAAAACAATTGCTCGCGTATTCGCAGTACGAGATATGGGGGTGGGGCTATTTCTTAAGAATTGCGAGTGGAATTAAAGTTCCAAATTTTGGGTCAGTTTTTCTTGGAATCTAATAATGAGAACGACACAAAAATTTTATACACGGGTAAACCAAAAAAAAATGAACTGTACTACAGCGAGAATTTTTCAATATCTTATAAATAGAAAAAATTGCGAATATATCATAAAGTAATATTGAAATGGATAAGAACTCGCTGTCTTGCAGTAGAGTATCGGCTCGGCTAGTAGTGCACCAAATTGCGGAGCTCCAACTTACCGCACCGCTCCAAAAAAGTGCCTCAAAGTTTTATAACCAGGCCCCGATATTTCCTCCAGATTCGCTCTAAAATTAGTGAGAGGCTCCTTCGGCAGGTACTTTGTCCTTGTGTTGTAGTGGAGAAGCCCCTGTAAGTATACAATAGTAGTAATCGTGCATAGCAACCATCAACAAAAAATTGCGTAGGCGGTGTGCGGGCACCCTTAACTCCTTAGCAATGCAAAAAAGTGTCTGTTAGAATGTAACTGATCTTGGGAGTTGCTAAATCTGAGCACTGCTATGGGAACACCTACCAAACAAGCACCGAGTCAACTGGGGATGGCAGGAAAACAGAACTTGTAACATGGCATGTGCAGATGACTTGTATTATGATATACTTACCTGGTCAAGAGGAGGCTTTATTTAGAGTCACCACGTGGTTCAGAAGGACACTAGTAGTGTACAACAACTATATCACTGTTTGGTGTATATTTGGATTGTATTTACTTGCTTTTCTTTTTTTCTTTCTTTTTTTTTTTTGGCATAGGCTAACTCCAGACCCTGGTATACTCAATGGAGCCCGGTGCTGGGGAATGGGAAGGGGGGAAGGGGGGGGGGGGGGGGGGGGGGGGGGAGGAGGGGAACAACAACCTTCCAGACAAGCCTGGACAGAAGGAAATGCAACTGGAGGCACTCATATTTTTCACTCCAACCATTTCAAAGCTGAGCAGGAGGGATATACTTCAAATACATGCAGAGTTATTGACATGATTACAATAATAACCAATCAACGTCTGAAGTAAGGAGGAGGGATAAACAAGTACCATTATGATTGTTCCATAGAACAAAGTATTTCACGACTTAGGCAAAAATAGAATTCCCTGCATGAGTCAGATTTGAAGTCAGTATGACACTTCCATAAATACTATCTACAGCAAGAATATTTTTACCACCCCCACTAAATTAGCGAAATATATGGGAATAATTAATTGGTGGTTTCACCAAAGAATTAAGCTTATAAACTTGAAGCCTTTGCTAGACACACTTATTACAGAACTAACAGTATGACACAACTAACAGTATGACAGAGACCTCTACATGCAACGAAACAGAAGTTATGACAACAACATCATTGAATTATTACTTCATTACATCATTGAATTATTACTTATTAATAGTAAATGTTTTATTGACAAATACGAACTTCACCCCAACCAACCAATACTTCTTAATACCACTAACTTCTTTTAGCACAGTCATTACTATTAAAAGGATACTCCCACTTTATATAAGAATCAAGTATAAAAATTATGCTTTGAGCCCAATTGAAGCAGTCACTAAAAACTAGAGTGAGTATCCACAAAAGGCAATGAAAATAACTGCAACAATAAACTCAAGAACCACAGGTATAAGACACTTACTTGTAAGGTTGCGGGTTAATACGGTAAGGTTAAAGGTTTACTTGAAGAACCCACTTCAAAACGGTACACCTCCACCAGAATAACAACGCACACACACACGTGCTTTACCACGCGTATAAGTAAAAGTGCGAATTAATGCACACTTTAATTCTGCTGCACAAAAAAAAATCGTTTGCACGTGTTTGCGCATGCGTTAATTAGCACGTGACTAAAAGGACACGACACGTGTGTGCGTGACGTGCGGCGGCGGACAGTTAATTGGTAGTGTTGGCGAAAATGGTGGTGGGTGAGGTGAGTAAACTGCACAATGCCCACACATAAGGGTTAGTCCCCCGCTGCTAAGGGGAGAGCTGGGTAGACTGAATCTTCCCTGTTCTCTTCAGCTAGTATCAAGAGAGCCTGGCATGCTATCTTTGTTCATAAGGTACAATACTTGTAATTTTGCAACTCAGTATATATGACTCACTGTACACCAATTGGTGTAACTTATTGAGTATCCACTTTGATAGTCTGGCGTAGCCCAACCCTTTACCTACCGCAAAGCGGGGGAAAGGAGTTGTTCTGCCAAGTCAGCAGTTTGTAGCCCTCCCTGAAGTATTAGTGCAGTCTTTGTAGCCAACTCGCGTAATTCCCGGTTTCCTTTTGCGAAAAACCGGTGACGTAATTCATGGTTCGGGTCGTAGTGCAAAGACAAGGAAATGGAGTTTGACTGGGGCGTAGCTCTGCTCTATCACTAGTAGGTTGTGTTCTCTTGTGTCTAAAGAGAGCACAAGACACTTTAAAAAGTATATAGCGCTAATTTTTTGTTCTACTCCAGAAAGATAGAAAGTTTTACTGGTATTTTATCACAGGTATTGGTTTCAGCAAAGAAGGAAGTAAAATTATAACTGATCATAACTAAAGGTAAGTACGTTTTGCAGTTACAATATTAATTTCAGAGATAGCTATTATAGTATGTTTAGTGATGATATGGCTTAAAAGGGAGTAATTGCTTGCAGATTGCAATGTCCCGAGTTGTTTGTGTTTCCTGTTGGACTTCCTGATTTTATTGGAACTACTGCTAATATGCCTATTGGTTACAAGCTGTTGAAAAATACAACACATTATGATGAACAGATAAACACCTGCACATTTATAACTCAAAGGGTGTTAAATAAAAAGACAATGAATAAAAAAAATTAATAATTTAAGTCACAAAGTAAAGTCCTCGACAAGAAACAAGGGCAATTTATAATCTCATTCCACGACTGCATCTTCTGGGATTGAGTCTGGAATAATGTTTAAAAGGGGCAAGCAATTATTTCGAGGTGACTATTATAACAACTTGTGCATATTTTGTCATTTTCAGTGATGTACAAATCCATATCACTGACTTGACAAAAATGATATTTAATGGCAACAGTGTTAGGGCAGTGCCTGTATGACCCCTTTATGTTAGCACTACATGTATACTTGAGAGTTGATTGTGCACTACATGTATACTTGAGGGTTGATTGCGATGCACTTGTTTATAATGAACCTAGCACAGTGGAACTAGCTTCCCATCATCAGTGTTATGTTTTGCTTTGTTCTGTAATGTCCAGCCTGGTACATAGTCACCTGAATTAAATTTTCTTTCTGTCTTTTTCACATGCATAACAAATATAGCTGTCAACTGTGATCGTTTTCTCCATGGCCCGGAGCTTTGTTGAAAGTTCAGCCCAAGTGGACAGCTTTATGTAATAAGAAGCAGATTTGCAGCATAACTGGCAAGGACCACATTTTCTGCCTGGATGGATTGTTGTCTTCTTTGGACCTCTTCTCCTTAGCACTGAACTCTTTGATTATACATACAAAGTATTATCATAATACATTCAATATCACTTTAAAAAAATTTTTTCTTTGTTTTGCAGTTACAATAATTTAGTATATCATAAATACATGAATCACTATGACATATCACTAATTATTTTAGTCTAATTTGGTTGCAGATTGCTATGTCCCGAATTAATAAGAAATATATAACTTGCCATATTAAAAGGTGTTCTGATACTAAAATGGTCTGGTTTTTTCCTCAAACTATGCCTGTTAGCTTGACTGAGCAGCACCACCAGTATTAAGACAAACACGTGTATGGCTTTCCTTGCAAACTAAAAATATATATATTGAACGCCCACGCGCAAGCATCATTTTAATGAGGTGACCTTTTGAAAGGAATTGTACGCGTTTCTATTACTTCCGGTACGAGTGGCTACGAGACTGAGTGACGTAACTAATAGCACTTTTTTTTTAAACCAGCGGTATTTATATTAACAAAAAGTAGCCGCTCCATTTCAATAGAGGTGTTGTGCCATGGGAAAAATAGAAGATATAAATGAAGTGATTTCAAGTTGTGCTAAACATCTTGGTTATGATAGTTTGAAGGAAAAGCAGAATGAAGCTACTTGTGCATTTGTGGAGGGGCATGATACCTTTGTGTCATAACCTACTGGGTATGGAAAATCCTTAATATATGCTGTTTTACCACTTGTGTTTGACAGACTTAAGGTATGAAAAATCTATTGTTTTATTTAGTAATTAAATTGTAATTTATTCAAGGTATTTCTGGAAGTATTGTGCTGTGTGTGAGCCCACTTACATCTCTAATGATGAATCAGCGTAACAAATATGCACCCAAAGGTTTATCTACAGAATTTGTGAGTGGACAGCAGGCTGATCCAAATGTCACAAGAAGGATATTAGAGGGTGAAGTCCAGCTTGTGTTTATAACTCCAGAAAGCATAATAGAGAATTCCATGTATCGAAACATGCTACTGTCACAGCCCTACTCAAACAAGCTTGTAGCTCTGGTTGTAGATGAGGCTCATTGTGTGAAGCTATGGGGTGAGAAATTCAGAAAGGTATTTGGAGGTATTAGAGATCTACGAAACCTTGTTTCAAGAAGTGTCAACGCTTATGGCTTTGACAACTACAGCTACAGCAGAAACACTTTCTACGGTCACGAAAAGATTGTCCATGAACAATCCCACTTTAATAGCACTTCCTTCATGTAGAGAAAATATTATGTGCAAAGTTTGCTCAAAACTTAGTGTTCAGGAATTTGTAGAGTCACTATGTGCTGAATTAGCAGAAAAACGAACCAAGTTTCCAAAAACAGTGGTGTATATTCGAAGGGTCAGGGATTGCGAAGCAATATATGTATATAAAGAAAAAGTTGGGTCCATCCATTACTGGGCCTCCAGGTTACCCGTACTACATTTCAAAGTTTAGGTTAGTTGACATGTTCACTAGCATATTGACGGTAGACAAGAAAGAACAGGTGTTGAAGTCACTAACAGAGCCGAATGGAAACCTTTGCCTATTAGTAGCCTCTATATCCTTTGGCATGGGAATTGGCTGCCTAGATATAAGAAGAATTATTCACTGGAAAGTTCCTACAACGTTAGAAGAGTATGTGCAAGAGATTGGAAGAGCAGGAAGAGATGGTCAACCAGCAGTAGCTCTATTGTATGAAGGCGTGGGAGAGAAATTCGCAGATTGTAAAGTTAAAGCTTATCTAACAACAAACATGCAGGTGTGTATTACTATTTTAAGACTTCGTCATGTTTTCAATGCAAGACATTCATGTTCATTGTGGTTGTATGTGCTGTGATATATGTGCATGTAAATGTATGTGTGACAAAAAAAATTAAAATAATAAATTAAATTTTTTTTTTTTTTTTTTTTTGTTTATTTATTTATTTTCATAAAATCAGAAAAGAAACATCAAAGGTTGACCTCTTATAAATAAAGGATAATGGTAAATTTATTTATTAAATATGATGAATAAGTTAGTTGCCTGTACTGCCTAAAATTGCTGCCGTATTTCCCCGTTGTACCACTACTGACAGCCGCTGAAGGAGTAACTGTGTAGAGCGGGGGTCTCCCGTGGCCAAGTGGATGCGTCTGCCTAACTTAATAATTTTTTTAATACTGTTCTCTATTTTTTTTATTAGTTCTGTGCGAGATAATTTTTCAAGCATTTAAAAGAAAATGAATGGTGTTGCCTGTTTGAACTTGGTACAAATACATCTTCATCATCTAGAACCTTCAAAATATCATGAAAATATTTGCCCAATTTAGGAATTATTGTGCTTTGTTAACCGTTGTTGTTTTTTTATGAAGAGTTTCTTTTCAAATTTATTGCAAACATCTTGAATTCACTTCACTATCTTCCCTGCTCTGACTACTGACTGAGTCACAATTAACATTAGATCCTTGTCCAGTAATAATGGTCTTTAGTTTCCTGTTTAAGTGCTCGTTGTGCAGGTCTCCTGGTATGTACCCACTTGATGCCTCTGGTATTCACACATCCGATTCCAAAGAAGTTGTACCTTCTGTCTCTCTGACAAAGTAACGGTAGTACTTCACGACACATACAACACTTTCGTTCCATCCCTCCTCGAGCTTTACCCGGACGACCTGCAGCAGTCGCCTTGATCTTATACTTGCGCGCATTAGTAATTTACACCCACTACCAACAACAGGATAAACGCGGTATATGACGTTTCATTTGCATCCGTCCAAGAAAATCGTGGACCTCTGGAACAACTCGATGTGTATACTTTTTCTAACCACATATCGGTAAAGGGTCGGCACGCCAGACTACTACTTGACCCAAATCTATGGTCAAGTTGTATAGTGAGTCCCATCTGATATGGCAATGCCCCTGACCAAGGCCGACAAGTTGATGAATGTTATAACCTCTACCTGTATTACTTCCATTCCTAGTCTTGGAATGGTGACAACCTGTCTCAAAATTAACTTTGCAGTGCAAGTGATAAAGTTTCTTCAGCCACAGTAATAGCATAGTCTCCAACTTTTCAAAAAATGCTTCAAGGACAACCGCACCTATTTATTGTCACTCTCATAATTAACATAGCCACACCCTGAATATTATGTTAATTGGATCTTTTGTTTTATTATGAAGTGCATTTTTTTGCACATGGTGAGTAGCAAAACGTATTGAACTTCGGTTATACTCTGAGGTTGGCAGTTAGCTTTATAGTATAGCTAAGTGCAAAGTTCATGCATAGCACAGACCTTATAGATATAAATAACTTGGCTATTAAGGCATTTGACCATGTGCATGCTTAAGAGAGTATTTATAAATATCACAACTTACAACAGGTTGATTTTATAGTATAAAGGGTTTTGTTTAAAAAAGTATACATGTTACATTGCAAGAAACTTCAAGAACAAACAATAGGGCAGCATCAAGACCTTCAAGGACAAAGGACACAGTCCAAAAATTAAGGACTGTCCTTCACGTGAACACCAAAGTAAGAAGTTTACACAAAGCACTAGCAGTAAAGACAGCAAAACCTGTACAATCATGCATACACCTTGCACAAGCATGAACCAGTGTGAATTACTTACTTTATTACAACTGTGGAAGCATGTAGAAACATGTAGTTATAGTGTTTACAGTTTAGGCTGCGTACACTGATTACCATAAGGTATTGAATAGTAAAACTTATAGAGGCTGTAGCAAGTTCCCCTGGGGGAATTGGATTTCAATATTTTGAGGGATCATTATAGGCATCATTACCAGCATCCTGGTATAACATTTCTTGGTAAGGAATTTATTCCTGGTTCATGATAAAAAATGCCCTGACTATTTCTGAATTATCACTCCTATATACCATTGTTGGGCTATGGCTACAAGGTCAATGGATTTGTGAAGGTCACGTACGTATACTGTTTCCCACACGTAGTAGTCGCTGCCGCCAGTTCTTCCTCTTAGATTCTCTTAGCTACCGATAAGTCCTCTCCCCCAAAGGAATTGTTCAGGATTTAAATATAATTTTTTTTAAATCTCAACATTCAGAAAGAAGACAAGAAGAACACAACTCAGTGGCTTTATATAGCCAGCCCTTCACAAAGAGCCAAAAGATGAATAGAACTTGCAAATTACAAAAACAATAAACCTAATTTACATCTACAAGTTTCCCATACACATACATGCACACAAACATAATGATAATGTTCAGTTGTCATGTAGGCTTGTGCCTACAACCATCCCCTCTAAATCAAACACCCTGAAACAGTGGTGATAAAATAATTTGCAAAACTAAAACTTACCTGGCACACTATAGAGACTATTCACCTGAGATCAGTTCTTGATCATTGTTGACAGAGCCAGAATAACATCAACAACAAGGAGGCACAGCTGTAGGCAAAGACACTTATGACCGTACCAGTTGTTGAAGGTATCAGTGAGGAGAAGATAAAACAAGTTTGCCAGCAGAGCAGGCTTCTCTGTGTAGTTTCATTCAGGATGACACTCAGATTCTTCCTGACTAGACTTAAACCAAAACAAGCCATCTACTTGGTATGATTGTAATTGCTCATACATGGGCGAAACAGACTGGCCTCTACAAGTTTTACTGGAATGGACACAAGAGGTGCTGCAGGAACTTGGACACCAGTGAATCTGCAAGGTAGATCAATAATTGAGTTCATATAGATCAGCAAGTACAGTGACAAACATCAGTAAGATTTTTCTATAGTTGCTGAACTAGAAGTTGGAGTAGGTACAGGATCAGATTGGTCATATTGGTTAGTACTGGTTGATTCTTGGTTCTCAATTAGTTGTGTAATAGTATCTGGACTGGTTTAACTCATCTGCAGAATCTGACATTGGAGTAGTAGATGGACTAACACTAGTAAATAATAGGTCTGGCATTCAACTGGTAAAGTGTAATTGTTCTGAATAACATTTATGGACTCATCCATCACTGAATTTGACATGATAGGTAACTCTTCCCTCCTTGCTCAGAACAGTTCCTGGCAACTATTCGTCACCTCTTTGAGTGCTGCCTTCAAACTAGTAGAGAAACTTTTATCTCTTGATTTTGAGTTGTGTTGCTTCTCTGAACTTGTTTATCTACCCTTCCAGACAAATGAGGATGTAGCAAATTCAATTTAGATTTTGTGGTCTTTTTGTCAGCTACAACTGAAGGAGTCACAAAAGTTGTATTTTGTAGAGTTAGACGATAAGAAAACAGAGTTTTCCCAAACAATTGTTTTTCAGCCCCCCTTGACAATTTGTACAACCTTCTCTGAAAGGCCATTAGGTGCACAATGATAAGGGAACACACGTCGAGTGATGTATACATACCATTAGCACATTAAAAACAACTTCAAACACCTCACTGGCAAAACATGTTCTGTAATCTGTCACTATAAAGTCTCAGAAATACCAAATCTTGCAAACTATTCTCGTAGTTCCTCAATCACCATTGCTGACATAGCATTTGGAGTCCATACAACTTCTATCCTGGAATGGGCACCCACAGTACCAGAATCATCTTCCCATCAATTGGACCAGCATAGTCCTCCAAATGTAACCTGGTCCACGGTCGTGGAAGGCCATGACCATTTGACATTGACACACTAAAGTTTCAATATCTTTCGATATCTTGGTCAGCACACGTATATCCTGGCCAGATTCTTCACCCTTGCCATTCCTGTATGGTCTTCAGCAATTTGTGAAGTACTCAACAGGTTTCAGGAAGTAGAACACGTGATCCCCACAGCACACAATGTTGCTCCGCTGATAGCTCTCACTTTCACTCAAAATTATGGTCATAACTTAGGGTGAGAATCAGTTTGAGTCAGGCCTACCTTGCGGTGAGTACAATTCAACAGTGGATGACACAGAGTTCTTATAAGTCTCTTCTGCAATCTGCCTTGAGAATCATCCAAATGTTGAAACAATAACAGCAGCTGAATGTCGAGCTCAGAGCAAAGAAAGACGTGATAAAGCATTGGCATTTGCATGTGCTGTAGTCCTTCTGAATGTCAAATGAATAAACTGTGATATATACAAAACTGTCTGTATACCAGAGCAAATGCTTAAGGTAAAGTAGATACATTCACTGGCACGCCTAGCAGAGGCTTGTGGTCAGTAATAAGTTGGAATGAATGACCAAAAGATACAAGTAAATTGTTTAACACCAAAAATGTAAGCTAGACATTCATTCTCTAAGGGCGAGTAGTTTTATTCGGCTTGATTCAGGTTACAAGAGGTATACCTGATAGGTCGTTCTGATTCATTTTGCATTCTATGTGTCAACACTGCACCAACATAATACTGTGAGGTGTCACATGCTGGCATTAATGGAAGGGAAGAATCAAAGTGAATCAGCAAATTGTGAGAAGCTAGCAATTTTTCGACTTTTGAAATGCACTTTCCTGCTGAATAGGCCATTTCACTTTGTATTCAGTTACAGAAGCTCATACAATGGTGCTGAGTGAGTGGAAAAATTAGACAAAATTTCAACATAACTTTAGTTCCGTACAATTTTCTCTGTATAGCCTTCACCTTAGCAGGTAAGGGATGAAACTTCTCCATCCAACATGTAGCTACCCCAAGTATGAAACAGAGGGAACAAGAAGCTGACATTTAGACCACTTTAGCATGCAGGTTAGCTTCTCAAAACTTCTTCCAGTAAAAGAAAATGCTCTGCCTGTGGTTAATTTGAAATTAGAATATTATATAAGTAAATGACGACTCCAGGAATTCCATGTAGTAGCTGTTTCATAGCCTTTTGAAAAATACCTGGAGCAGATGCTACACCAAAAGGAAATGAGTGTAAAGATATAAACTTTGTGAGTGCTTATCACACAATTTACATGACCGTTCATCAACTATGAGCTGCTGATAGGCTTGACTGAGATCGATCTTTTTAAAGTCTTTTTCCTTTAGTCAGTGTAGTAAAATATCCTCAATAATTGGAATATTTTTCATAGACTCAATTGAAAGTTAAGTTACCGCACAATTTTCAATCAGTCAGTGGTGACCACTACCCATAGTCACAGGTTTATGCACAGTACATTATTATTGTATGGGTTTTTTCCCCCCTCTGTTGTCATGAAGTTACACAGGAACTTGCAGTAACATATTATCATGTTATTATGGATTCATGTTGTGGGTGTGGTTTTGGGTGTGGTCCAGTGATTTGGCTTACAGCCCCTGAACCACAATTTGATAAGTTGGTGAATCAGTACTTGCTCACCTCTACCTCTAGCAAAAGATATGTTATCAATATCCTCCACCTCATCATCATCCTTAGATGCAGGATGCTCAACCTGATGATCTCCTTTGGGTTTCTTTTACATCTTCTGAGACTTCCTTGGTGCACTGTGGTAGAGCATTTTCCCATATATGCCTTGGCATTACTACAATTATTGTAAATTATGTCCTAGAAATGACACACTAGTCAAATGTCTATAGCTTAGCACTATGATGACACGTTATATGTTTAGTATTCTTCTCTGGAGTATTAGCTGTTGTTGTTGTTGTTGTTTTGCATAAAAAAAAATTCTGTAATTACTGATTCAGCCTTCATAGGAGTCCTCATCTCCTGCTGACCATTAGCAACAGCCTCAGCCCTTTCTGCCAACTCAAATGCTCGCTTGCAGGTGAGCTTTGGCTCATCCAGTAGCTTCTTGTCAATGGTGTCATTGTTTATGACAGCTACTATGTATCCTCAACCTTTAGGCATAGCAAAACGATGAGCCAATGTTTTGTCACAATGTATACTAGGTTTGTTGCATAAATATATATATATATATTTTTTTTTTTTCATTAACATCTAGCTGGTTCATCACAGGTATCAGTTTTTCTTCACAGTTACTGAATCCTTATGTGAAAATTATTCTAAAAGTGAACAATAACAGATAAAGGAAATAACAAGACAATCACAATAATGAGAATACATGAAATTCCTGAATGAAGCCTGCTTTACCTCTATAAACATATATGGTGATACACTCTACCGTGCTGTAAACAACTGTAATCTGTTTCTGGTGGAGAGTGTTCATTATGCAGTCGCTTACTGTAGTTGCCATGCTGTTAACTTTATCAGGTTAGTATACTTTAGCTGTTTTGTGTGTTACTGAGATTGAAAATTAAATTTTTGTAGACTGAGCTTATTTATTTGAACAATATGGTCAACTAAATCACCTCCAGATAAGTACTTTGGACTATACTTTGACTGCACAGCATTGCGTTGTTCAGACACCAGCAGAATCTGAGAAAAAATTGTAATTATTACTATAAAAGTTAATGTGTTGTTGTTGTTGTTTTTTTCATTTATAGGGAAAAAACCATTCTTTAAAAACTGAATGAGGCAACAAAACATAGCCACTTAACAATATGAGTTACACAGAATGAAATATTTCATTGGAACTTCTTGTATTTGCACTCCAGCCACAACTTTTTGTTTACCCTCTATATGGTATGCCCATGGTGTGATAATAAATGATTAAAGATAGCTGACGATACGAATTATCAAGTTCTGACCCTGTGAATGGGAAATAATCAAGATCTTTCCTTTTAGTGATGAGGCTATAATTTAAGTGCAAACATCGACAGTTTCTTTTCAGCCACTAAATAAATAGCTAAGTCAAAGTTTGTGTTTTATGCATATCAGGGGGATAGGAGAAGGAGAGTGGGAGCAACTGCCTCCCTCACTTTTTCACATTTAAGCATGCCACTGATTAATTCACCTTCCTCTCCCACCCCCTTCTTTTTTTTGACTTGCTCCACCCGCCTACAGGTAAACTGCATGGTCAAAGTTGTCTCGGTGTCTTAGGACCACAGGCTGAACCCATCAACCCTCCCTTTTCTAATGACAAGCAACATTCAGCCTTGCCCTCTTCAGATGATGGAGTCCATGCCATCATTGCTACATACCAGTTCTATTGCAACTGTACCAACATCACATCTTGGGAGCTGTATCTGAGAACAAGTAACTACAATTTCATATTCCAAGTATGGAGACCTTCACCAACTTCAAACAATAGTGGATGCTATAGCTTGGTAGGACAAAATGTCTTCCAAAATGCCCGTCCTTCCAGAAGTACTTTGAGACTTACACCTACTCCTCCATTAAACTCCTTTATAACAGCTAAATCTGGGGATGTTGTGGGATATTTCTACGTAGATAGAAGTAGTATACATGGAATACGCCATGAATCAGATACTCGATACTCCCTCAATACTGTATATTACAGTGGTGGCGGCTATTCAACTCGTAGCAACATATGTGCTATGAATTTAACTGAATTTTATACTACCACATATGCTGTTCCAATCATACGAGCGATCAATAGTGAGTTGCTATTTTATTGAATTGATGGATATGTAAATGTGATGTTCAAAATTACTTATTAGCTGAAGTAGAATGCACTGTTGAATTGTCTTCAATGCCTGCATCTTCCACTGTACACGCCTCCACCATAGACAGTTTGAATGTGCATACCACCGAGGTTGTTACTGAAACAGCCGAAACTGTTTCACTAGTTCTTACTGGATCACACTTAGCTACTACTATACCTCAAGGTATTTGTGAATTCTATCCTTTGCCAGGGACATACTCCATATTTCATTATTTTTAAGAATTAGATGTGACATCTCCACTGCGAAGTTCTGAAACTGACATGCCTACTACAATATCTCAAGGTACAAATTCTATAATCTTATTTACAATCCACTATAGTTTTCATTTATGATATAGGATATATTTTTACAAGCAAGCAATACAATGAACTCACAACATCCAAAATTGCTCACAATTCCTCAATTGAAGGTAAAAAATTATTCTTACTCTTGAACATTGGTGAGTGTAGAGTTCCACAATATTTTTAGTTCCATCGCCTGGGGCCTCTGCTGGTCTCACAGTCACAATCAGTATTTCAGTTTCAGTAGGAGTTGTGTTCTTTACAACCCTAATTTGTCTCTGCGGATCAGCCATAGCAGTGATACAGAAAAGGAAGGGGAAGAATCATGATGAACATGATTCTAGAGAGAAATATGTTATTTCTAATGTTTCTTTACTTGGTAACGTGGAGATCAACAGGAGTATGAAAAACACAAAATCAAGTCAATTAGAAGATATTGATTTAGAGATGAATGCAGCATATGGCACTACTGCTGGCCAGCAATTAGAAGATATCTATACTGAAATGAACAGTGTGAATAAAGTGGATGCTAATGTAGATATACTTTACGATAGTGTAGAGGATAATAAGGTGAGAAAGAAAAAACTGGGAGTTTGCTTGCTATTAAGTACTGAATATTCACATAATACTGAACTAGCAATAGTAGGGAATGTGAAGCTCTTAAATAGAGCTATATCCCTCTAATTATGTGTTACTGGATTACATGGGCAGCTATTATACTATTTATTTCTTTGTATCATAGATTCAAAACACTGAAGAACACATCTATTACTGATGACCACTTATATTAGAGAAAACACTAGAACAGAAATTGATGTTTGTAAATAGCTATATATATATAACAGCAAATTGTCTTCAAAGATATGTTTAGTTCGTTTCATGCACGATTGAAGTTGTTGGTAAAGGGTCGTCATTTAGTCTCCCTTGTTCCATTGATGAAAGTAATTTTGAATAGTCAGTGTGCTTATTTTGTGTAGTTAGATCAATCAGCACATACTTACTACTTAGTTTGGCCTTGCAGTTGTGAATTTCTACAAATTTTGAGCACAATGAAACCCCAATCTACTGTCTATCCTTTACTGAGCAGGTGTACACTGGCATTGCAAGGATCACATCGAGTTGTGCCCTCTGAAAGGATTTACATTACTACCCATGATGATAATGAATAGAGACACCAATTATATTTTCCTGTCTATGGATGTTTAACATAATTATAAAAAAGTTCAAGTAGACCTGGGTGTACGGCATGGTTGTTTTGCTGGCACTGGAATTAGGCAGCTCTATTGATTGTGTCCTGTAAAACAGCAGTTTAAATGTGCTCTGCTTGACAATACTGTCTATAATTCAATAGAGAAGTTCTCTGACTATTGCCAATTTGTATTGACGTAAGAGGAGCTTTAGTTGTGAAAAGTATTCTACATAGGAAACTATTGTAGATATGTATAACCAGAGTTCTATCTAGTAGGGGGGGGGGGGGGGGAACTTCTCCCCCAACTCCCCCCCCCCCCCCTCCCCCCAAAAAAAATTTCTCAGCTTCCTCCCTAATTTGCATGTTGTATATGATGCATTATGCATACAACTGAACCCAAAATAACAGCATTTAGCTTTCATGCTCATTACTCTTACTCATTTAAAGAATAATAGCCTTTTGCCTTGTAACTTAGTATAAATAGAGAGAGTGGACCTAGCCAAGCTCTCTCCCCCCCCCCCCCCCCCCCCCCCCCCCAAACCTTGATAACCATTCAAGTGACATGATTACCTTGTGGTAAAAATGGTCAAAATTTTTCTCGATTGAGCACTTACTTTATTATTATCTCTAACAATGTAAGTGATTTTACAGCTACAGTGTTGTTAAAAGTTTGTTCAGACAATTTCTTTGAGTTAGAGCTACAACCTTTTTCTGGCAAATTGCTTTCACAGAGTACTCCACTACCTAGACATTGCTAGGAAGATTTGAAAGATTCTTTTGTATTTTTAGTCTCCATACTCCATCTCAACAACCACTCACTTCGTCTCAAATAAATGTGATAAACAGCTGGTAACAAGCTTTCCATTTAGCCTCATAATTTGCTACCAAATGGAATCAATCATATCATGGGACTCTCCTCCAAACTGTCACCCAATGTCTCAAACATGTCAGACGTGCTAAGCACTTATACATTAGCTAAAATGATAAACAAAAAACTGCCTAAGTTATAATGGCCTAGTTAAAACATATTCAAATTCATGGTAGTATATTATTATTATACACCTATTGCTAACAGACTGAACAAGCATGCAGACTGGCTGGCAGATTGACCACAACAAGCAAACAGATTTGAAGTTATAATATAGAAGAGGGAAGCTAGTTCTTTAATATAATGTGGACATCTAAAGATCATATTCTCTTTGGATATGCCACTTGTCTTCGATTCTGAAAAAATGCATTCTTGCTATTCTCATAGATAAATTAATTTCATATAGTGATAGCTACTATACACTATCTGCAGATGTTTTGGTCAAAGTCCAACCTATATGGATTAGATGGTTACAGACTCGTTGTTCCTTTTCTTGCCATCATAAAAATAAGTAATTGAGTCAGACAAGCAGAATTACTGTTGTGTGTGTGCATGTATGTGTGTGTGGACATTAGAGACAGTGAAGTATATTTCCTGGACAATATACAGTCATACTTGGATGAACTGTCACCTGTCATGTATATGTGTTGTGTTATTCTAAAAGTGCTTAAACCATTTTCCATTTCCTGTATATAAACACTCTTCTTCCAAAAACTCTTTTAAGTCTGTTAACACCTTATAAAATAAACTATTCAGCTTGTAAAGCTGCCATAGTCATTCCCCACTCACTTGATCTCTGCTGACATCATTTCCTCTCCCCTTTTAAGTTAGTTACTATAATTATTTGTAATTCTTTGCCACATTCTTCATAAAAATTTGATTGCATTAATAAACACACAAAGTACCTTGTAGGAAAAAAAAACAATTGAATAGATATATTACAGCAAAAAGGCAAAAAGTGCCAAATTGGGTTAAACAGATGGGCTACCAAATGCATTAGGGTTCACCCTGGCACTATAAAGAATTGCATATATAGACATCAAGTTCACAATGGCAGTAAATACAGTCATGACATAGAACAGCACTGCTGTTACATTACAGCATAGTGAAATTCCATTGTAGGCTCTGCCAGTATGTCCATACTTTTTATAGCTCCCCATACTGTATCCCTATAAAAATGAACATTGATCATGTAGTTAGTGTGTGTATATAATATATATATATACCATAGTTGCTTAGTTACAGTCCTGTGATAAATCATGGCAACTCTATTGCCCAATAACACCTCTTGAGATTGGGACTGTTGCCAATGCTAATTTCTCAATACTATTACTAAGGTTCAGATATTATTATACATATAATATATATGTATGTTATATATATACATGTGTGTATGCAAACACACTAAATGGATGCATGGTTTAAAAGTGAATTGAGCTATATATACTCTATAGCAAAATGGGGAAAAGTAGTATTACTCAAGCTATAAAGGCTTCTTGTATTTTTCCCCTCACAAATTGCCTTAGGCCATATAGCTATGTACTGCCGTAGTTTAGACCTCTTTGAATCTAAAAAAAAATATATATATATATATATATGTGTGTGTATATATATATATACATATATTTGCGGCATTTAATGCAGTAGCTAGTGCATTAGCATCAAGTAAATCAGACACTTGTTGCTTGACATTTTCTTAAAGGGCAACCACGATAAAAAATTTTCTCTATTTTTTTTAATTATTTTCTGGTAGTTTTATGAGCAAATATAACCCAGAAAAAATTACTATATAAGAACCGTTCACCTTGGAGATATATGGGCTTGTTTTAGTTAGCTAGTAATGTCTGATGAGTCTGAAACAGAAGAAAGCAGCCAGTATAGATATGCTTACTAAACAAAACAAACACAGCCGTTTCCCTATCTACATCATCACTAAGCCATGCCCACAACAGAAAGTAATTCTGATTTGGGTTATATCTCCAAGGTGAAGGTTCTTAGATAGTATTTTTTTTCTGGGTTATATTTGCACATAAAACTACCAGAAAATAACAAAACAAAAAAAGTGAGAAAAATTTTCATCGTGCTTGACCTTTAAGTTTTAGCTATTGCTATGACTTCAAACAGTTAGATTCAGATATAAAAAATCGGTAACATTTAGGAATCCTTGCTCTCGAGTCACACCTAAGCATATCAAGGACGGCACAGCTTGAAGCCTCATATTCCTAAATGCAGTAGATTCACAACATCCTAATCTAACAATTGTACACACTCCCTAAATAGTGCTTACCGCCATAGCCAGGATTAATCCAGGAATTACACACACATACAAAGGAATGAAACACTGTATGCCCATAGCAAACGTGAGAATGATAGCAAATGTTAGTACTGCGGTTGAAGGAGCACGAGAATATGGAACTACAGTCACTCGAGGAGGCGGTTGAGGTGGACTGATTACTACAACTTGCTGTAAAAAGAATAAACACATCAAATTGTTACAAAAATAGATTATTATTATTATGATTATTATTATTAGCTATTATTATTATTATTATTATTATTATCATTATTATTACTACTACTACTACTTCTACTACTACTACTACTACTACTACTACTACTACTACTACTATCATCATTTATTATCATTGTTGTTGTTATTGTTACTGTATTGACACTGTAATTGTTGTTGTTGCAGTTGATGATGACATTGATATTCAAATTTGATTGGTAGAGCTAAGTAAAAAGCAAAATACAACATACATTAGCTTGAGAAGATGGCAATTGATAGCTAGGATTCCTTCTCGTCTCAACTGTGACTCCTGTACTGTTAGAAGGCAAATTAATTCCATGCCTTTGGTTTTCTCTTGTCCCAATAGCTCCTGATTGATTTGTGTGGAACTGCTGCACTTCTTGATTAACCAAGTTGGAAGAAAGTACATCGTAACATTGATTTCTTCTCATATTTACATTAGTTTGGTAAGATTCATTCGGATTTATTTCAAAATGAACACTTGGGGTGCCATTAACTTGATATGACTCATTTTCATGAACTACAAAATGGCCTTGGGATTCCAACGTAGTCTCATAGCAATCGTTTTCATTAAGTTCCAAACTATCACCTGTAGTAGATGAAAGAGGTTCATATAAGTTATCAGTTGTTAAACAAATAGATTCAGTGTTGTTTTCCCTAACAGATGGGTTATTCAATGTTACTGGATCACTTGTGTTGGAATTTTGTATTTCGTAACTTTCATTGCGCCTCATATCAATATGCCGGCCTTGATAAGATTCATTAGGACTCACTTCAAAATGAACTTCTGGGGCACCATTACCCTGGTAAGATTCATTCTCATGAACTATGAAGTGGCCTTGGGATTCCATGGTAGCTTCATAACAATCATTTCCATGAGTTTCAACATCATCACCAGTTGTAGATGGAAGAGGTTCATACAGATTGTTAGATGCTAAACCCGATGTTTCTTCATAAGTATTATCTCCATCATCAGTCTGTTCAACATTACTAGGAACTGGTCTTTCAATTCTTACCCTATCTGGCACCACATAGCTGTATTCCAGAGTACCATCAGCACTTTCTGAAGGTAAGCTAAATCTGTCTCCACCCAAATTAGTACCTCTAGTTCTGGAAAACATTCTACTCCCAGAATATTTTAGAGGTATCGTCGTCCGCTCTATACCGCCGTCACAGTGCTGCCGTTAGTGTCCACGAATTTTTATATAGCTAAAGTTAATTTTTTTTCAGCCCGGAATTACCCTTCCGAGACATCGCGGTCTCTCGCGCACAGCCGGACCCGCGCCCCCTCTATATACAATCAAAGGGTCCCAGTTGTTGTTTTCGCGTATGTACATGTACGCGAAAGTATGCGGTGCGGGTACGCGAACGTATGCATGTGAGCGCATTCCATGCGCAGAGACGTGATGGCAAAAATAAACGCCACAACTACTTTTCCTGTGTTAATGTTTTCGCCACAACCAGTTCTACTAAATCTGTCGTATCACCTTACGGTAACTGAGGGAACTGAAAGAATTCTAAAAAAACGACTCTAGCTAATCTCGCGAGCCGGTCGGTAAAGGGTCTGACTCGCGAGACTACTCCAGGTTGGTCCTGTACATTTAAAATATTAGGTCCAAAACCTGGCAATTAAAGCCATACCTCGCAATTAGGTATTATAGTAAGTTTATGGATTGTAGTTATTGTGCCCGTAGCAAGTTATACAATAACACTTACTCGGGACATCTATCAGCAGTGTCAGCATTTGCTGCCAATTTCTTGAAAAGCAAAAGTTCGGCATAAGAAGAAGTTACCGCAATATCATAGAAAGCTTCGATAAGTTCTTCTGAATCTTTGAGTGGCACTGACAATTCTATTTGAAGAGAAGTAGTTAGATTTTTCACCACTGATATTGCTGTATTATCTATCAAAAGATTGCTATAACTTCTGTCGGACTTTAGACAATATTTCTAGTGTGTTACTTCAAAAATGAGAGCAGATATCATGATTGTGTTCGGGGTGTGTAATGTCCAGATCTGGTAAAGGTAGTCAATCAGTAAGGATCGAACCAGGAAGCTGCCTTATGGCAGAATGCCGGCTGCAAACAGGAACCTCTAGCTAGCTATCCGTAATGACCCCTTTTTCACCAATTCATCACTTTCGACTTCGAACAAAAAACATTATATTTACAACACATTTATTTGATGACACACAATGATACACCGGTGGGTACATGTTGGCCATGAATCACATTCTGCTTATGATATGGTAAAGGGTCTATACAGTGTGTGCATACTTGGCATGTTTGAACACAATTTTCTTTAAGTGATCAGTTCTGTGCTATATCCTATGGGGTAGGTTGAGGTTCCAGCTCTTCTGGTTCAGGATGAGTTCCTTGTCCGGAACATGACGGCAATAAGTTTTCTTATCGGTTTCAATTTCAGCTTTAATCTTTAGGCTTTTTTTTTTTTCAAATAGCTTCACTATGTCATCAGTTTCATCAAGAATTGCATGGGATAATTTTGCTGCACTTGATTTGAATGCTATTAGCGATGAATATCCTGGAGGTATTAAAATAAAGTTGTCCCTTTTAAAAATTTTAGCCAGCTTTGATTATCCTGGAAAACTCACATTCTCCTGCATTCCAACACTTCACGCATTTCCCAGCAGATATGGAACAACAGAATCAAGAGCAATGTCATTCAGCATGGTACGTATTTGTAGCACAACAAAATACAGCAACCTTTACGTATAGATCAGGGAAATAGGAAAGCTGCCTTACATGATGCCCACATTTGCTGAATGCAAATTGGAAAGAACCCCTCCCATTCTTACAAGTAACATATCAGATTGAAAATCCTTTCTGGCCTTACAAAGACAGCTACTCTTAATTAAATGTTGTTGTTGTTGTTATTGTTGTTGTTTCCTGAATGTATCTCCTTCCTGCAAGTATATGCTGGATGTCATTGTTTGGAAGCCTAGAAAATCCTTCATAATTATGCAGTCCACAAATTTAAGTGGCAGTGTTGCAGAAAAGAAAATTCAAGCTGTTCAGATTTTTGACTATTAGGCTTACTGGTGAGACTTGGGTAGATTCACTTTGTGAGCTTTCAGAATTGCTTTTTAGGTAAAATACTTGTTGACACATTTATAATGGACACTACATTATCCATATTGCTTGCTGTCTGATGTTCCAGCTCACTGTGAAGATGAGAAGAGAAGGGTAAAAATTAGAAATGATATAAACATTATAATACACACACACACACACACACATCTGCAATCAGTAATTTGGGGCAGCCGGCGCGTGTCCAACTAGTCTGGCAGAGAGGTTCAGTGAAGGGTCTGGCTAAGCCAGACTAGTGTGTCCAACAGCAAGAAGGTAAATTGATTAATCATGAAAAACAGAAAAAAGGTAAAGGGTCATTATCCATAGCAAGAAAGTAAGGGTTATTATACAAGGTAGGAATTACAGCAGAAACAGCAAGAGGACAAATCTCCTTTCCAGAAAGTTAGTTTAATTCTCTCCTCCATTCTTCAGAGAGTATTAGGCTGGCTACTAAAAATGTATGTAAAGAGCCAATTATACCATAATGATCCAATAGAAAGGAGGCAACTTATGCTTAGTTGCTTACACTAACTTAAACTTTCTCTTTGACAATCGCATAAATTATTCAACACTGATCTACCTCTTTGAATCCATTGTATATGTTATTAGATCATGGTACCAGACTTGATCCAAGTGGAGAGAAACCAGATGATTCAGTATTACTGATACCCTTTACCATATAATTCTCAAGCCGATATGTAACTCAATGAAACCATGCATGTCTAATCAAGTAGCCTGCTTATACTTCAGTCAATCTAAAACTAATTAATTGATTAGTTTAAAATGTTGGTCAAAATGGCTCTTTTACATAACCGTACACACTCGTGTGTATATGTGTATATTATATCAATTTTTGATTGTTATTTTTTATGTCTCACTCTCCAGCTCTGGCAAATAATAATAATAATAATAATAATAATAATAATAATAATATTAACAACAAAAACAATGATAAGAATAATAACAGCATACATTGCGGTATATATATATATATCTTGGGTGTCACGTGTATAAGAAAATCTGCGATAGGTTATCACCACACACACATCACATGTCATAGCCATACATGCCACACACATAAGCATGCATACACACACACAGTACACCATGCACGTCAGACTGCTTGGCATGCACCAGTGACTCGACCTGAACCTAAATACTTCCCTCACGTACATTCAGGCTGTATATACTCACTGGGCATGCTTAAACATGAGGTCAATACATCAACAAACAGTTAGATGTGTCAGGAAGAAGCTTCAGAGATGAAGATGACAATGCACATACCTACTGCCATGTTGGTCCCTTCACTTCAAACATCAAAGCTATATAGAGTCTATGCCAAGTTTTGGTTTGTAAGGTTGTCACTCCTTTTATTCCTCTATGGGAAGTATCTTAATGCATCACCTCATCACCACAACTTAGACAACCATGAATTGAAACCTCTAGAAAATGACTGGCTTACCCTATTTGATGCATACATCAAAATAATTGGGAGAAGCTTTTGTGGCGTGGTAAGTACTCTTGATTCATCCTGTGTTGGAGACCTACCCTCAACTCTCCACACATAGCTAACTCAAATTAATAACATGAACACCAACATTAGGTGTTCATTTTGTTATCTAATTTCTCATAAGAGGGACAATCCCAAATTAAATTGCTCTTTCCCTCCTGATCCTGTCTTCTTCTCACATTCCATGTTAATGCTGTTTCACACCTTTACACCAGGCTCACTGGCAGGTATAGTATATTATAGTGGCTAGCCAGCACTGCCTGGATCAGTCTTCTTAGTTCACATAGTAACCATAAGCTAGTTGAATAAATAAAATTGTAAAGCTGGTAGCATCACTGCACCCTGGGTGACTTAGCTTAGAGGAACAAGGACGGCCCTCAACCACAATCCCCTCTACTCTGAGACTCATCCTGAAGAAGATTTTGGTGGACGCTACCCAGTATTAGGACATCAACACTGCGATACTGACAACTTAACCCCCCATGCAACATCCACTCTAGCAAAGAGATTTGGGACTTAATAAGTAACGCTTGACATCTTTACAATAGGTACTATTTATGATGTCCTCGCTCACTTTTGCAACAATCTTTATATAGCCAGGGACTGGCCAATTCACTGCACACAAACATACACACACACACACCACACATGTGCACAAATACACACACCACGCATGTGCACAACGTAGCTTTTTTTTTTTGCTGAGTCTTGTTTCAATGTTTTAATGTGCCAAAGTATTTCAAGAGCTACTGTTGTTGTTGTTGTTGTTGTTTGTTATTGTTGCTGTTTTGTTTTTTGTTTTGTTTGTTTTATCTATTTCCTTTAATAGCTATTAAGCTTCTGTAAAAATTGTATATTCAACAAAGAACGGCTGGATCATTGGAATAAGCAAATAGTGCACACTAATTAATCTCTCAGGGTATATGGCTTTGCCCTCGAGGTAGCATTGCCCTCAGTACAAATCACAATTTCCAGAGCTGCCGCCAGCTATTGATGACTCCAACACTACATGTCCATGATCTTCAGATGTCATGTTGCTATAAATGCCAATTGAAGTCTTATAATCAAACTATTCCGTGCATTAGTAATCCTGTACACATGCTGTTAATTACGGCCCGAGAATTATTATTGTATTACTATTTTACGTCACCAAAACTAAACTCACATAATATGATCATAAAAACAACATAAGCAACTAAAAACAATGTTTACCAAAGCCCCCAGATCTGAATATACAAAATGGCTGTCTTCATAGTCTCAAGCCAATTACTACGTCTAAACTTGACCAGATGTACCGTAACAAAGATTAGTAAACCACTCAGAATAACTTTGACTGTCAACACACAGTCAACCAGAATATAATGTACAAAACTAACCACTTTCCAGCTGTTCCTCCCGTTGTCCGGGTACAATGGAATGTGGAACTATTTTCAGTTCAAATAGCAGCCACATGTTATGGGTTCTACTCTATTTGTCCTGGCCTCTAGAATAAACACTTCAAAAATGTGGGGTGTATTCCTCTGTATTGAGTCACCTCTGAAATGTGAGCTCGAGCAAACTGATGTGATGATGAAAAGAAATGTACCATAGTTACGAGATTATGATGATGATGACGATTATGACTATGATAATGAACAACAATCATCCCTGCACTTTCTCAAACCAAACAGAGAAGATAAGGTCTAAAATAGGGTAAGGTAAGGTAGTCTGGGGGGGGGGGGGGGGTAACTCCTTGCCCTTACCAAGTGTCTTGTTTGCCCCCACTCACCCACCTCCCCCCCCACATACAATACAAAACTCCCGAACATACTGTGATTCCAATTACACCCATTCCTACAAAAAGTTGTGATATCAACCAGTAAAAAAGTATTATGTACACTACGAATATTAACACTACAAATACAATTAGATTGGGGGGCAGGAATTACGTGAAGAGGTTGAAATACAATAAACAGACCACACAGAAAACAAAAATTACCATCATAACCACCACCCACACAAAGCATTTACCAACATATGTATTCTAACATTGACTATAGTCAGTGGTTGATATTAATGACAAGCTGGTATTGTGTAGAGCTATTATACAGAAGTGCAATGTATAATCTCACCTCCATCAGATTATCAGCACTAAAGATATTGGACTATTGTACACTGGAATGCGTAGTACAAACAACAATGAACTACGTGTAGTAAAGATTTTTTTTTTAATGACACATTCGAAAAGGTAGGCTGCAAAGAAAGACACTAGGTTGTGCGGAGCCCCTTGTTGAGTCAGCAAGTGCGACTGTGCGGGTCGCCAGTAGTACAGTCGCGCAGTACATAAAGGCCCAAAAGACCACATTCCTTATCCCATCACTGAAGATAGATCCATTTACTGATTGTTTACAGAGCCAAGAGAGTTGCCCTGGAAGTACCATGAACTCCATTTTGGCAATGAATATTCGAATTGAAATGACTCAAATGAATGACAAAAACAGCAAACAGGTGGTTAGTAGTAAATTAAAAAAATTGTCAGTAATAATATGGCCTGACTACATACAAGATTGAATATATATTGAGTAAAGCAACAAGACCACCCAAAAATACTAAAGTATAAAAGAAGAGAGCAGATACGCTGCAGCAGAGGGAGACACCATTCATGACTTTTACAGTGTGCCTGTCTTCTTTAAAGTCACTCCTGGCATAGCCCTGCAACATATACTATAATTGACATAATACACCTTTGACTGACCTCTCAAATCTATGTTGCTGTTCAATTATAATTTCATGGTCACTCTTTATATACTTTCTCAGAATTACATGTTCTTTTCTCAGAATTACATGTTCTTTACTGGAAACCTCCTTTTTGTTAAAAGAGAGAGCAGGCAAGTCTTACAATTAAATAACGGTACATTCCAAAACTAATTAAGAGCCTTACCATCACAGCTAAGATGACTCCTGGCGCTAGGCAAAAGAAGCTCGGTATGAAGAGTTGAACACCAAGAATTACAGTAGGACCATAGCAAAAATGAGGGTCCAAGGAGTGGTGGATGGCCTTCTAGTCTGGACAACTGTCACTTGAGGGAGAGGATAAGGCCGGTTCACCACCACATTCTACATGCACACACACATGTCCATCATAGTGTACACACTGGACGAGACACAGTTGCTCTCTCAGAAAACTTTGTCTTCTCTCTTTAATATGTAATTACACTTACATTAGGGAAATAGCATGAAATAACAACTACACATTCATAACCAGGAGCTTGAATAGGGAGTTTTCATCAAGCGTTAGCGCTCACGTGATCCGAGGTAGTGGTGTACAAGTCCGTGTAGGTCAGGATGGTTTAATGTGTTGTAATTGGCTGTTCTAAAAGATCGGGACGAGACAAGGATGTATCATTCTACAGAATCCCTAAAGTTATGAAAACCAAAGGTGAGGAAATTGAACAGCTAAGTAGGAGGAGACGTTTAGGCTTCCTGTCAGCAATCAAGAGGGCAGACCTAACTGAAAAGATTCTGATAAATGACAGAATATGTTCTAGGCATTTTGTGTCGGGGAAGCCTGCAGACTTGTTTGATACCACCAATCCAGACTGGTTGCCTACTGTTAATTTGGGAAACAGTAAAGAAATAAGTGATACTACAGCAAAATCAGCAGAGAAAAGGTGGGAGAGAGGCAAGCAAATAGAAATCCAGAGAAGTGTGGGTGGTAGGAGTAGCCTGTGGCACTGACAGCAGTGTAGCCTCTGGCACTGACAGCAGAGTAGTAATGAGTACAGTAGAGGCAAGTACACAGACTAAACTTACTTCACAAATGATTGATGACAGTGCAAAAGCTTACAAAGAACAGATTCAAGACATGAAATCTGAAATGTCGGAAAATCATCAATTTGATGAAAAGATATTTGAGAGTAATGATGAACTTGTTAAATTCTATACAGGTTTACCATCTTATAAAGTACTGAAAATTATATTTGACTTCTGTGCCCCTCAAGTTAAAAGATCCACTAAGCTGACACAATTTCAAGAGATGATGCTAACTTTTGTAAAGTTGAGGCTAAATCCTCCCCATAAAGATCTCGCATACAGATTTGATTTGTCTGTGGTAAGTGTTACTCGTATCTTTGCCAAGTGGCTCTCCATAATGGATGTCAGATTGAGTTTTTTTATTCGATGGCCTGACCGTGAAAATTTATGGAAGACAATACCACAGTGCTTTCGCATAAATTTTGGAAAAAGTGTTGCTGTCATATTGGATTGTTTTGAGATTTTAATTGATCGACCATCAAATTTACTCGCTAGAGTTTCTACATGGTCAAGCTACAAGCATCATAATACTGTTAAAGTATTAGTAGGCATCACACCCCAAGGCACCATTTCATATGTATCAGATACATGGGGAGGGAGAGTAAGTGACAAGTACCTGACTGAATCTTGTGGTATTTTACAAAATCTGCTTCCTGGAGATGTAGTTCTAGCTGATAGAGGCTTTAATATTTCAGAGAGTGTAAGAATGTTGCAAGCAAGGCTACATATTCCAGCCTTTACTAAAGGAAAAAGTCAACTAGATGCAATGGAAGTGGAAGATTCTCGTACCCTTGCCAATGTTCGCATCCACGTAGAACGTGTCATAGGGCTTGTACGTCAAAAATACATCATTTTAAAAGGAAGTTTACCCATGGAATATGTCACTAAAAGAGATCAAGATTGCCCTCATATTGATAAAATGGTTCGTGTATGCTGTTCTCTTTGTAACATTTGTGACTCACTTGTGTCTTTTGACTAGCTGATTAATTGTACTATCCCTGTACATGTATTTGCTATTTTGTGTATTCAAATGATCAAACGTAAACAAAAATGACAAATTTAAAATTATTAATGTTACACTGACAATAAATAGCTAGTTTAGTTTCCCTTCTTCTTAATTTTAAATTCAGGAAGTACTCTACAAGTAGGACAAAACCATTTCCCTTTTGGAACAGTTTTTATTTTTAAACAGTCCATATGATAACATTCTATGGTGCATGCAGGATTGTCGCATGCAATCATGTGCCGTTCATCTTCAGGTTGCTTGCAATAACAATAAACAAGGATTTCTGAAGAAGCTTGTGTTGGCTTGTCCTCCAATATATCTTCACATCTTGAAGTAGGTCGTGTATACCACCTTCCCACAAGCTCTGGTAGAATGCACACTTTGAAAAACTCTGATGATTTCTCCACACAGACGGACCAGAACTCATCATCCGTATTGATACGTTCAATATGTATGTTCGGTTCACATTGACCTTCCGCAAATGTGCAGACAACAAAATCGCAGTAATCAACCTCACAAATATTAATTTGCATCTGTACCTGGTAGTAATACGAATGTGTCGTATCCAAATAACAAATACCACATTCATTTTTTTTCAGACAGAACTTTTTGTCTATAGTTGACTCCACTATATCATCATTGCGATGACAATAAGGACATTTTATTTCCACCACTCCTCTGTTGCAGCAATAACAGTTGACCACACCATCTGGAGATGCACCAAGAAAAGGCCATTTAGGGTTTATCGTCAATCCAGAATCGGAAACAGAAAAATCACGATGATTTTCCAACATTTTCTTTGTATAAATTTGACGAACTTTCTTCTCATGTTTGCAGCCCCATGAAGTGGATTTAGAGTAAAACTTAAAAGCCTCTGGATAAGAAATAGCTTTTACTAAACTTTGGGAAGGATTACTCGACTCTGTGTGGCAAACTGACTTCATTCTTGAGGCAGTTATTCTCCTGCTCAATATGTAAACCATAAATTACAACTCTCTGTGACCTGGTTTCTTGCTCAACTGCTAGTGCCATCTCCTTTGTGATAGTGATATTTATTTTCTCACATACAGCCAAAAGTTTCAAGTAATCGTACTTAAGACTCTCTTTATTATACAGTTGCTGCAATGGCTTAGGAAAATTTGGCTGAACCACTTTGGGAATGTAATTATCAGAGTATGGAGACACAATTGAAAGAATTGCCGGGTTTTTTCCTGACTCATTTAATTTTTTTAAAAATGTGTCTATTTCAAAATTGTCAGGCTTACTTGCACTCGCTTTGAATCCTTGCTGGCTACTCGACGGCATTGGGCTGGTTACTGTGGTTTGTTTCTTTTCGGCCGAGGAGAAGTCTAGATATTTGATGAGCAGCTAAGGTATTTCTTTTTGGTAACTTGGAATGACCCACTGATATTTAGACTGAGTGCATGTTTGCTCACTTCTCATTTTTGTAGATGCCTCCAAATAAAACAGTACTGCTCCAATGTGTGCGCATGCTTCACCTAAGCCAGCCATGCAGTTGCAGTGGCCACAACTAATCTCTCCAGTTGACTCACAAATAATCCAGCAACTCAGTGGTGTGTCATTACATCTTTGGGAATGCCTCACCTATATTTTTATAAATGAAATAATGCATCAGTACTGTATTCAAAAGCAACAATAAAATTGTATTTATGTAGCAAGCATAACTGTATTCAAAAGCAACAATAAAATTGTATTTAGCTATGTAGCAACTTACTCGACCAGTGACAGTGATTTTTCCATGAGTACTCCAGCCCTCAACATCTTTTACCCATCCACTCACAAATTGGTTATATGATTCCAATGATTTATAAGCTTTAGCTAAATTGCTTAGCAGTCAAGAAACTTGTCTGGAGAACACGGTAAGACAAGATGTCACTGGCTTCCACAGGAGGTAGTGTCGATAAAGCAGCTAAGCCACGATTAAGAAAGAATCCAAAGAACCAATCATTTAATTTCTCTTGGTACAGTACCTAGCCTTAGCCAGGACTGGAAGCAATAGGAAGCTAAGGTAGCCATCCAATCCCCTACAGCTGATCGTGGTTCACCCTGTACACCACTACTAAATTACGTCATAAAATGTCACGTGATGACAACTCCCCTAAATGATGTATACAAACAAATGCCTGCATGGACACCTTTGAGCTTAAGCAATAAACTGCTGTCACTTACAGTCTGAGAACTTTGTTGCTGAGAAGCGGGCATTGGGTGCTGAGAAGCGGACATTGGGTATTGATAGCCTTCTGCCTCAGCGAATTTGGTCGCAGAGTTGTAAGTTGGCGGTCCCGCTTTAAAGAAAAGTATTATATTTATGATTAAGAACGGACTAGTCTCGTAAGTTAGTAATTCACAACGTACACATTATTATGACAGTACAGAATTTAAGCAGACCTCCAGTAGACTTCGCCGCACAACCTTCCCAATAGTTTCAAGCGGTACGTAATCAGTCATTAGTCTCGCGCGCCAAACCCTTTACCCAACCGCTCCGCTCGGTAGCGGAGCGGTTGGGTAAAGGGTTTGGCGCGCCAGACTAATCAGTCATTACGCCCACCAGTCGCAGTCTCTCTATAATACAATTTATTTGCCCCCGGCGTAATATTCCTAATACCTTGCTTCCGGTTTCTGCTTTTTCAATGCAGTCAGTTTGAAGACTTCTAGTGTAAGTACCTTTGATAATTAGAACTTGAACCACTTCAGAAATACAGAATAACCTTAATTTAATATCTTCCAGCAAGTTATTTTAAACTTTCTGTATATCTTCTCTCTCCAGAAGAGCTTGTTTGAGAGATACTTAAAGGTTGTTGTAAAAAGGGTCTTTGCAAAGTGCTCCCTAATAAGATTCCTATCCTAGAATCCTATTGTTTTAAACATGTGAAGCTCAATAGTTTAACTATTAATTCCTGAAATCTTTATCATTTTGGAGCAGTGAAACACTCAATACATTGGTACTAAAATATCATCATTAAAGTAAGAAATTAAAAATATTTAGCATTGCAGTTCAATAAAAATATAACATAATAGTGTAGAAAGTCAATAAATACAGAAATCAACTGTAATGTATTTTATAGTTCTTCTAAATTTTCATTATCACTGCTATCACACACACTGTCATCTTCACTGTAGTTGCCATTATCACTGTCATAGTTTTCTTCTTCCACGTTATCATCACTATGCTCTACTTGGTCACTACCAAAAACATCTTTCATTATAAAGTCAACATCTTCCTCTAAAGTTAAGACTATAAATAATAGTGAAAAAAATATTATTAACAATGACATAAAGTAACAAATATTTACCTTTCAATTCTGATGACTTCATCTTCTTCTGACATAACAATGAATTTCAGTATTTTCACAGTTGGCACAGTGACATCCAGCTCCACATACTTGTCCTTTTTTCTTACAGCCACATCTTCGTGTTGTGCAACCAGATTTGTACCCACAACCATTTATGAGTAACTTCACTTTATCTTGAATACTCTTAATGTTTTCATCTGTATCCCACACGATTTCCAGTGCGTTATTATTTCTCCAGCCACATTCATTAAAGCAAGAATGATTGCATTAGATTCTGCTTGATGCCACATATGAATTACCCAGCAACTTCTCAACCAATGATATTGGAGTGCCTCAAATGATGGTGGTATAGTGTCATTTTCCGTGGATATTCTGTCCCATATTGTTTGACGAATGTAATCCAACCATTGACGATGATGGTCTTCAGGAGTCAAGCCCTCCTTCTTCATTGAATTCATCAATGAGAAAGGAGTTTGACTAAAAAATGCATTAGCATGCTTTTTGAAGTATGCACAACCTACCAGGCGAATAAATATCAGTAGGCTTGCCTTTGATGCTTCCTGAAGGTTAGATTGAGAAAGAACTCCACTAAATGGTCCTGATAGTCGGACAGCAATAAATTTTGAATATTCAAAAAAACCTTTAAGAAAAATGCTTTTCCTATCCCTGAGAAAAAAGAAATGTAATTGCAACCAGTATTGGCAAATAACACCTGTATAATTCTTGGAATATACTGTTCAGGGACATGGACTAAGTCAGGATCTCTCCTTAGCAAATCAAGGAGATTGTTTACATTGATCAGCTTGAGCTCTTTGTCGCAAGGCCTACTAAGCTGATTTCATCTGGTGTTACTAGTGGGAGGCCAATAAACAACACCAACTTCAGGTTTGGAAGACTTGAATGCAATTGTCATAAAATCTTGAAGACCAGTCAGCAATAAATTCTTCTTATCAGCACAATTTTGAAGAAGACAGTAGCTCATAGCATGTGTAAGGAATTCAGCTACTTTAATTTGTTCACCTTTCATTACTCTAAAATCTTCAATAGATAAAAGCACTGGTGGCTGGAAAGTGCTACAAACTTGTGCAAAATTGTAGTTGCCCTGATCAACAAAAGTGGAGTTATGTTGTGGGATCTCAGTACCTGTTCTTTCCCTGCTTCGTTTAAGTAGTGGAGATCGAATGTCTTTGTCAGGGGAATTGTAAGGGGACAAAAGAGCATGTGATCTTCTGCTACCTGGCCGTAACCTTGTAACAGAGTCGCAAACTGATGGTTTGCATTGAACAGCCTGTAATGTAATACCATGCCAGCTAAGCTGTTGATTCCCACTGAATACCTGGGCATAACTGCATAAAATCTATATTGTCATATGTAAACACTGTCAAAAGATTACAATCAAGATCATGCAGCAGTCCTGTCTCATTCAGGTGCTGTGTTGTTCCCTGTATGTGCCGCAACAGTGTGTCCATACTCACACAAATCCCTAAATGATTAAAAATCTTAATTAATTCTGATCCCCCACCATGACAGTCTATCAGATCTGCTGTCAGTACATGAAATGGCTTGGAATATGTACTGTCAATGCAAAACATCATTTGGTGTAAAAGGAACAGTCCCTTAAGACACCCATGAATTGAAACCTCTAGAAAATGACTGGCTTACCCTATGCATACATCAAAATAATTGGGAGAAGCTTTTGTGGCGTGGTAAGTACTCTTGATTCATCCTGTGTTGGAGACCTACCCTCAACTCTCCACACATAGCTAACTCTTAATAACTCTAATTAATCTCTCAGGGTATATGGCTTTGCCCTCTAGGTAGCATTGCCCTCAGTACAAATCACAATTTCCAGAGCTGCCGCCAGCTATTGATGACTCCAACACTACATGTCCATGATCTTCAGATGTCATGTTGCTATAAATGCCAATTGAAGTCTTATAATCAAATTATTCCGTGCATTAGTAATCCTGTACACATGCTGTTAATTACGGCCCGAGAATTATTATTGTATTACTATTTTACGTCACCAAAACTAAACTCGCATAATATGATCATAAAAACAACATAAGCAACTAAAAACAATGTTTACCAAAGCCCCCAGATCTGAATATACAAAATGGCTGTCTTCATAGTCTCAAGCCAATTGCTACATCTAAACTTGACCAGATGTACCGTAACAAAGATTAGTAAACCACTCAGAATAACTTTGACTGTCAACACACAGTCAACCAGAATATAATGTACAAAACTAACCACTTTCCAGCTGTTCCTCCCATTGTCCGGGTACAATGGAATGTGGAACTATTTTCAGTTCAAATAGTAGCCACATGTTATGGGTTCTACTCTATTTGTCCTGGCCTCTAGAATAAACACTTCAAGAATGTGGGGTGTATTCCTCTGTATTGAGTCACCTCTGAAATGTGAGCTCGAGCAAACTGATGTGATTATGAAAAGAAATGTACCATAGTTACGAGATTATGATGATGATGACGATTATGACTATGATAATGAACAACAATAATCACAGATGAACAGGCTAACAAAAAGCCACAAGAGTTGAATTAACAAGAGTTGTTTTACTCACTACCAAATATTAACTCTACAGCTTTAATGGGAGTCAAATAGAACAAGGCTTTACACAAGAACACACAAAACAATTTGCCATTTGTACCACTTCATCCTCTGCCATGCCAACTGATGCCAGCACACTACATGAAACACCACGAAGACATGGTTGAATACGCAAGCACTATTAGACGATTTCATTGTGTGACGACTGGACAATACATGTACTAACACACACACACACATATACTCATGCACACACAAACACACTATTCAAGCATTTATGCTGCTCGTATCTTTTGCATGTCTGAACTCCATTTTGGCACAGCATCAGCTGAACACATTACACACAATGAATGTGTACTGTACAAATATTAGAACTGAGGAGACCAAGAAAATCTCACATGTAAAAAAT
>WLWD01000460.1_pt1 | contig 104217 bp, 64 predicted proteins | sample 6712731 | NCBI WGS metagenome assembly WLWD01 (sample SAMN12718690, study PRJNA576275) | sponge metagenome | isolation source: marine sponge | host: Mycale hentscheli | place: New Zealand: South Island, Marlborough, Capsize Point | collected 2014-11-01 | reverse complement strand
CTCCTGAGGCAAGCGTGGTTTTTCTTATCACTAAGTCTATAGGTTAAGTGGTGAGGTTGGCCACAAGCCATTCAAACATGCATGGTCTGGTTCCTCTGTCATACCCAAGATGATCCTTATCACTTCCAAAGCTTTGCACAATATTTATGTCTTCACACATACATACAAGTATCAACACAAATTGAAACAAAATTTTTGTTGTGTAGTCTACATTGATTTTAATCAAATTCACTCATCACTATTTTACCTTGAAAATAACTTATTATAGATTTATATACAGAGTCTTATTTATTTTTGGTTTGTTCTTGGGCTAGTGAAGAAGAGGTACATTTGAATGTTTCATTGCTAGCGTGTAATAACTTGAATAAATCTCTCATTTCAATTTAGGATTTGGCAAGTTCAAGTGCGTTAGATGTGGAATGGTGCAATGAATTGTCACCTGAGGTATAAGTAGTGGATTGTAAATACAAATTTAACATAAAAACACATTGTTATTGCATAGTTACCGTCAGCAAGTATGGATCCTGATAATATTGAAGCAGGCGAGGATACTATAAGTCCTTCAGTCAAGGTAAATCTTTAAGAAACTGTAGTACAACAAGTGTGTATTAGGGATACTACTACAGCCCCTCTCATCTGTTTGTCTTCGGCTAATAAAAGGAATGTAGGTTGGTATTGATATTTCATTTGATACAAATCCCCCTCCTTCCATACTCCCCAATATTTTATCCACCAATCATGTTTAGCCTACTATAATTTGCTACATTATATTTTCATAGCTTTTCAAGGTTTAAAAATAATTAAGATTTTTTTAAATATCTTTAATTATTGTTGCTATTCAATATTTTTAATTATTTTAATATTTTGGAGCTAATGGTTTCTCATGTATTGTATATACATTAGGTTGGTATATTCAAAAGGACCCCAAGGACAATCATAACCAAGAAATGTCCTGAACCACCTCTGCCAATACCATTTCGTTTGCCACAAAATTATCCAGCAGCAGCAATGTTAGGCCTACAAGAGGGTGTTATGACTGGAAGCACTAAGACGAAGTTTATTGGCAACGTCGCTGCAGCAATGTTTTCTTTTAAAAGCTATCCAACCAAAGACGAATATACCCATATTGGACAGCAAATAATTAACAAGTATCCTTTCCTAAAGTCATCTACAGGAACTGGATATGTAAGATACTGACAATAATAATTTGAACACAGTTGTTATTAATAAAGGGATACACATAATTGTTAGATATTTTGACCTAACTTAATATTAGTATATTTATTTACGTAACAATTACTGTTGCACAGGGTTACTTGGTTGAAGCACTCAAAGACAAAATGAAATATTTAAGAAGCACTGGCAGACCAAGCAACAAGAGAATGTTAGAAAATGGAAGTCTTACTGCACAAAAGAAAAGGAAAGAATACCGTGCATTTCCAGCAGCAACAACCCCAACTATACCGGATAATGAAGATGAACACTCTAATGCAAGAAATTACAAGCTAATGCTATCCGAGTCAAAAAAAAAAAATCCAAATACCAGAACAATTAAAATATTAATGGAGCGTACTTTCCCCTTTCGAAGACAGGACATATTGAATAGTGAATTTTCATTAAATGGTGTTTTACAGAAGTATCCACCACTGCAAGTCATTGATGAGGTAATCGAAATAGTTTCATTTATTGCTAAAACATATTTCAGCTTTAACTTATGTACAATGCTAATAGAGTGAGTAGTGAGTAGGTATTCTTTTGTATGTTTGATTTAGGTTTTGACTGAGATGAATAAAATATTTCCAGACAAAAGTTCCCAAGGAAAGTGGGAGAAACTTATGCCGAAAATAACACAACTATTCCAGAAAGAATCAATTTCTCCTGAGATACAAGTGGTGCTTGAAATGCTGAAAGAAGACATAACACCAGGTAACCAGGCAACCATTTACATTCCTTGAGAGCTTGTACATTTTTGAGAAAATGCAGCTGTTGAAGGGAGGAAATGCAGCTGCTACTCAGTGTTTACCCTCTTCTTATTTACTTATTTTTTAATTACTTTAACAAGTTACTGGACAAGTTATTTAATATCTGCTTTAAGCTATAAATAATATCCCACTAAAAGTACAATTACTAAAATCATATTGATGTATTTCTGTCCGGCAAATAATATACTAAATTTATTTCTCCTATATTATTGCTTCTAATTTTTGAAGACAACATTTTGCATATAAATAGAAACTATATGGTTTGCAAATCGTAACATTATATTTGTTAAGACATCAGTAATAGGAAATGGCGAACAGAAATTAGTATATTGAAATGTTTGATTGCTTCTTCTATTACAATTCAGGTTGTCAAACTGTTCAGGCAATGATAATGATGAATACAATGCTACCAGACACCAGGAGCAAGTCCACTTATAAGAACATTGTCATTGTCATTGAGGTGAGCAACAATAAAGAATGTTAATACAGTGTAATAAAGACCTGCATTCATACACAGTTATTGACGTTGTCTTATATTATTGTTACTGTAGGATCCAGCAGATATAGCAAGAGAGAGTCCACACGCACAGCCTCTGGTAGCAGTGGAACTACAAAACCAAACCATCACCAATATATACATAGTGGCTGAACGAAAAACTGTGTACAAGATAAACAAACACAACATTCCTTTTACATTGTTATCTATCTTTTATGTTTTCAATATGGAATATCCAAGTGGATGTACCAATTTTTATTTTTTTTAGAGCATTTATTTTTAGACAAAGTATATAAAAGAAGCTAGTTACAACATTTTATTGTAAGCATAAATAACATATGAATTTTTTTTTGTAAAATTATATTCAATTATGAAATTTGTATGAAAATTATACTAAAATAGTATGTAAATCATTCTTTTTTTGGTATGGATTTTATACTAATATTGGTATGTAAAACATACTATGGCAAAAAAGTATGGGTATCACACCAAGTTTTGGGATGCAAATGGTGACATGCAGTATCATACCAGTTTTGGTATGTAAGTCATACTTCGTTTTTAGCTGTGTATAAAACATTTTTCATATAAACTTGGTTGAAAACACTGAAACAAAGAATAAAATAATTGTTGTATGAAATAATAGCACAGCAGCAAAAGTTCATCATTTGGTACAGGTGAGTGAATCAAGAATGGCTGAAGTCTTCTCAAGGAGGTTAGTGATTATTCAGTGATATTCAGGATCCAGAGTTGGAACACAAGTAGCTATAAATAGCCAGGCTGTTTTGGTAGACTGTTGGACGTCAGTGGTGTTCTCAAGCGAAAAATAGACCTACCCCCTTTGTTGTAGGAATCGAGTATTTGGCGTTACGTGGACCTTAATAACGGGTACTCTATTTCGAGTATTTGACCGATAATTGGTTAACTCTATCAGAATTCTGGGAAATCCTATTGCAAACTGGGGATTCGGGAAAGGCTAAAAAAAACCGGGAAACCGGGAAAGGCTAAAAAAATCAGGATAATCCCGGCAAAACCGGGATAGTTGGCAACTATGCTAGTGCAATGTTGGGATGGATATAAGTATTTTCAGGATGACACTGTATTTTGACACTGTATTTTTTAACCAAATCTAAGATACCTAGTATTAAACTTATTTTATTAATTGTCAATTAGTAATAGCTAAATGTTACCAAAAGCAACTATAATATATCTTGTGATGTTATAATACATGCAGCCATTGTCCTTGCAATTAAACTGGAAGATTGGATCTGACATGCCGGCTCCAATGAGTACACATATTCAATCAGTTGAGATTCATGGTACAATATATGTAGGAGGAGGAGTGGCAGGTTTGACCAAATATGACTATGTAGTGATGGCATACAACACAAAGTCCTGCCAATGGTCTAATTTACCTTCCTATAATACTAGGGGATTTGCAATGACTGCTTTAAATAACAAGTTGGTTTTAGTAAGTGGACAAACTATTGACGATACATATAGCAAAGAGTTGGGTGTATTTCAGTCTGACAGCAACCAGTGGACACACCCATTCTCTCCTATACCTATGCCTCGATGGTGTCCTTCAGCTATATCACACGAACATTGGATAATTGTTGCCGGAGGTTCTCGATATGGTTACGCCTCCCAACGTGTTGATATACTTGACACAGACAACAACCAATGGTTTGTTGGACCATCCATACCTGTGCCATGGGATAACATGAAGTCTACTGTAATAGAAGAATGCTGGTACCTCATGGGAGGTTGGTACGGTAGTGGGGAAGAAGTCTTAGATGTCTATCGGGTACCTCTGGATGATCTCGTTGCAAATTGTACATCTAGTAATTCTAAAGTATGGAATAAACTAACACCATCACTTAATTTTGCATTTTCTGCTCCACTTGGTGTTAAAGGATCTCTACTATCTGTGGGTGGTAAGGACTTGCAAACAATGCTCCCCACATCAGCCATTTGGCGCTATGTCCCGGAGACTAGTACTTGGATCCAGGCAGGAGAGCTTCCACTTGCTTTGTATAACTGTACATGTATCACAATGTCACATACAATTCATTTAATTGGAGGGTGGGAAGGGAAACACGCCCTTAAAAAATATTTCACATGTATTCTATGATGGCTATTATTTTTATGTACCTATTTCAAACAAAAATAAATACTTTCTTAGTTGTAGCTATCTGAATTATAATAAACTAATCCTAAAAGACCTTTGTAGCTTAAAAAACTAAAGTAAGATATGTAATTAAGAATAACAATAAACTAAAACTAAAATTTAAGTCGGATGTTTTTAAAAACAAAAACAAAAAACAAAATGAACAGACTATAACTATAAAAATACTATACACAACTATAAATCTAAACATAGAACTTAAAACCAAAACAACACTAGCTAGTAATTATAATATAGCTCTAGTGCCCCAAAATTATGGGAGTCCACACTCCTGGGCCCCATCCACCTTTCCAATGCCACTGCTATGAAATTTATAATGTGTAGCTAGCTATCTATGAAAAAACAACAACATAAACAACAAAAAACATACAACTCTAAAAATTATATACTTGACTTGCAACTTTTTCCATGTAGCTAACTAGCTAGACTTATATTTTTCCAATTTAGAGTATTAATATAATCTTAAAACAACAACAACAACAGATTTCTAAAAAGAGATCATGATTACAGTAAAAATTATAAATAAAATAAATAAATATTAAATTATACAGCTATTTAGGCTACAACTCCGTTTCATACAGTTCATGAAAAGTTTGATTGGAGCCTGCTATTGCATTGACTTCAACATTCTCATTCTCTTCTGATTCCACAACGTCGGAGTTAGATGAGGAACTAAAATAAAAAAACACTATATAAGTACATTAAATAAGTTGAAATGGGACATAAAATAGGTGTGTATGTATACGTCTGTGCAGGTATGTATACACAACTCCTCATTAACAGACATAACTCAGTATAGTGAATATACTATCAATACCAGAAAGTGTTTATGTACTGTACTTCTTGGGTAAAAATGAGTTCATCATTGATAGCATGGAACTTAGTGTATCAATATTTGGTGCAAAATGGCGGTATAGTCTTATCAGGTTTGATAGTCCAAGGTAATAGGTTTTCCCAGCTGATGTAAGTAAATGATTATTATGTATGTGTAAAGTATGCAACAATACATGACTTATTGACTACTCCTGTTGTTCCATATCTATTGGTTAGTTACCACAAGTTCCAGTGACACGTCATCATCAAAAGAATTTTTTGTACTTTCGTTACCCAATCTTTAATAAACATGAGAGATATACAATTAATTTTGAATTGCATGATACCAGGGAATGATGCCATTCATTTCACATATAAATTTGTGATAGGCTCCATATACCTTACTCTTAAAACATAGCTGATGTAGTTTTTAGTTTTAGTATTGTGACAGAAGAACCTTAAACTGCTCACGTCCTTCAGAGAGGGACACTATTAACTTAGTGTCCCCACATTGAGGGCAGGGACATTAAGTGTCCCTCCAATTGCATTGCGAGGAGCAGCTAATACATATCCAATTAGTTAGGCACTGCGCAGCCATCGTGAACTACCGTTTTTAGGGTCCCTCAGGCCCTTAGTAGCACCTTCACTGCTCGGGACGATACAGCCTAGGGCCTTTGGTGGAGCCCTAAAAACGGTAGTTCCCTCTGAGGTAGCGCCTACTATTATGTATAAGATGTCTGTTATTAAAGCTTACCATTTACATTTTGTTGACAATCTTTTTATATCTTTTATCAGAAGACGTGACAGAAACTGAGCAGTGAGAAAAGAACATAGCACATAAATAATGAATAATACATGAAATAATGCATGCAATTTATGAGATTAATTCCATTACATTAAGAAAACTTAAATATAAAACACATTGTCAGGTGAAAACATTGGACATCTGTAGGATAGTTTTCACATTGAACAATAACAAGGTCAAAAATGAAGAATATAATACATGGTTAATATATTACATTAGTACAGACTATTCATGAAGTAGGTGTACTTTTAAGAGCTAGTGGTGCATTTACTAGTTAGGCATCACTAACACAATTGTGAAGTGAATTTAGAATTTAAACTACAAAAGACATATAATAAGTTGTGAATTTGGGTAAATTTTATAGCACGTGTTCTCAACCTTTGACTATTTGAGCCAATAACTCTTGGCATTGCACCGCTCTGGATTCTCAGATTAAAATAAAATTTGATTATCTAATATTATAGCACTCCTTTTTTGTATATACGTTGCTCTGACTTACTACTTCCTGCAACGTTATTTGGTTTTCTTCACACGAGTCAGAAGCAAGAGTGTCAACAAACATTGCTCTAATGCCTCCTGGGATATTTAACTGTGTATTGTGTATAGGATGATTGGCTGAAATGGATGTGGCAATTTAAACATCTTATGTCTGCATCATGTTTGGATAAATAGGACCACCATTGGAAAATTAGCATGTTATTGTACATACTGTCTAGGTAACAACACTGAGTAAGCATTAACGTCTACTAGTATTTAGGATGAACATCGCAAGGACTATGCTCAAGTGCTTGAAATTTTTTTTAAGGTATGGCAAAATATGATATACTAGAGAGACAGGCTCAACAAGAGGGACTAGTAGAAGCTCAGCGGCCTACATCACAAAACTCTACAAATTAGTTGAAATGTAAAAATACACTGGAACCTCTCTTAACCGTTTGTCTAAGGTATGGATACCTCCGTACCTTCGGGCACAAATTAAAATTACTGACTGTGTACGGATCGTCAGTTTAGTCAGAAAGCTACCAAATTAAACAAATAAAATCGGGAAAATATATCGTGTGCGGTAATCAAGTAGATTTGATTGTGGCATTGTGTGTGGAGATGGAGCGAGGAAATCAACAGGCAGTTAGTGCGTCTACCACTAGTTCTTCTCAGAACTGGCAGAAGGGGCTGCTAGTTCTTCTAAGAACTCCACGACCAGTGGTGGAGGAAAGGTCGCGGTAACTAAATGCAAGCATAGCATTTTAACTCTAGAAAGAAAGCTGGAAATAATATCAGAAGAAAGGAAAGTCAGTAAGGTTAGTGTCTGGACAGTTTGGTGTTCCAAAATCTACGGATACTTGGAAAGGAACCAAGAGGCGATGTATTATCAGAGATACTAATTATGAGAAACTATATCAAGCTTGTCATGTCTGGTTCCTTCAACAAAGGTGCGAAGGGAGCTCCAGTTTCAGGGCCTGTATTGAGAGAGAAGGCAATATAGTTATTTGCTCTCCGTTATCCTGACCTGAGTGTAGACTCATTAAACAAGCTCAGGATGGTTGCATATACAAATTTTGTCTCAGACATGGAATTAGGTCTAAGTCACTTCTTGGAGAAATTTTGTCCGCTGATTTTTCTTGCATTGGTGATTTTCAAAGTGAGATGCATTCCTAAATGGAGTCTGAAGGTTACAACTTCTGCCAAAATTTTAATGCGGATGAGACTGGCTTGTGGTGGAGGCTTATGCCATCAAAATCTTTAGTGCATTGTGGTGAAAAGCGAGCTGCAAATTTCAAAAAAGCAAAGGAGAGTTACATTGCTAGGGTGTGCAAATGCTGCAGGAATATGTAGACTTCCTTTGGCATTTATTCACAAAAGTAAAAAGCCTCGATGTTTTAAGAAAATGGACATGACTAAGTTGCCAGTTCACTATTTTTCACAGAAGGCTTGGATGACAGCCACAATTTTTGAAGAGTGGTTCCAAAATTTATTTGTTCATTTTGTGAAGGTTTGCATCGATAATGGGGTAGAGTATAAAATTTTATTGCTTGTGGATAATGCACCAGCACATCCCTCAACAGATTGTTTACAGTCTACTGATGGAAAGTGACCACTATATTTTTGCTTGCAAATACGTCTGTAATTCAACCTATGGATCAGGGTATTCTTGAACCACTAAAAAATCGCTATAAGAAATGTCTTCTACGACATTTAATTATTGAAAATGAATCCTCTTCATTAACAATTCCAGAGATTTTGAAAAAAATCACATTAAAATATGTCTTGTAATGGTCTGCTCAGGCCTGGGATGAGGCATCACCATCTTCAATCCAATGGTTGGAAGAAACTGTTGAAATCGATGGGGTCAGTCAACAATCAGTTTCTGATATAGCCACTGTAGACGAATCACCCGAGGTTGCAACTATGTAGCAGTGAGGAACAAGTAGAAGTGTCAGCTGTCAATGTTGATGTGTCAGAAGTTGAAAACCTGTTTGATAGATTGGGTTATGCTGAAGATGATTCTAACTGGTCTGTTCTAAACACCTGGTTAATGGAAGATGCAAATGATCCTGGCTATCAAATCATGCATGATGAAGAAATTGTTGAAGATGTGTTGGAAGAGAGAGAAGAATCAGAGTCTGAAAAAGAAGATGAAGCTCCTTCAAGTGCAGTTACTCCATCGCAAGTTTGTGCTGCTTTTGATACGGCTTGGAGTGGTTGGAGTCCAAAGGCAACACACACCCTGCACATCTTATGCTCGTAAAAAGTTGGAGATGATGCAGCTCAGCATCGCTTGAAATCCATGAAACAAACTAAAAATCATGTCAAATTTCAAATAACATGATAATGCATTTACACGTGTTTTTATTCACCTTGAGTAATATATTAATTCAATAATCCACTAAAATAATTGTATACACTGTTATAATCACCTATTAAATTAAGTATTTCTGAGTTATGAATATTTCTTAGTTACAGACACCCCTTGGTCCCAGACTATCTGGATAAGAGAGGTTCCAGTGTATGGGGCAATGAATAATGAAATGCTACATGATCAACTTTTCACTTGTCCGAGACTGAGCGGAAGTATGCCCAAATAAAAAAAAAAGCCTTGGCTAAAATTTGGGCTAGTGAGAAATTCAGAGATTATATGCTGGGGTGCAAGTTCAAACTTTAAACAAACCACAAACCTTTAGTCCCATTGTTCAGTATCAAGCAATTATATTCGATGCCACCGAGAATTTTCCGGTTTTGACTCAGACTAGCAATATTTGACTACTCAATTCATCACGTACCTGGCAAACTCCTCTACACTGCCGATATACTCTCAAGAGCACCAGAAACCTACGACAAAGACAGCTGTGATGTTGCTCTGCAAAAAAAGGCGGAAGTATTCCTGGAAGTGGTGGCTAATTCTCTTCCAACATTACCATGAAGGCTGGTGATTTACAGCAAGTCTCAGGAGGAAGACCCCATACATATAATATAAGCAGTTAATACATTATTGTCATTCTGGACTGAAAAACAAAATAAGCTAAGTGGATGTCAAACATACTGGAAAGCTCGTGAAAATATCGTCGAAACTGATCAAATTTAGTCGTATAACAATCACATAGTGGCTCCAAGAAGTTGCTCAGCAAACTCTCCAGAAAATTCATAATGGACACCATGGAATCGAAAGATGTCGAGCCAGAATTACTAAATCTGTGTGGTGGTCTGAAATTAGCAATCAGATTACGCAAGTTATCCAGAATTGTAGTGAGTGTGCTAAAAGTTGTTCAATAAGACCAGAACCAGTGATCTCAGCTACCAGAATATCCTTGGCAAATTGTTGGAACAGATATTGGTTCGAGCTGAAAGGTCAACACTATTTACTTGTGGTGGACTATTTTCGAGGTATCCGAAAGTTCTATTGTTGCAATTGACTACATCATCAGGTATTGCAAAGTGATTATGGACTACAGTACTAATCAGTGGAATTAGCCAAACTTGCAAGGTCTTGGGAATTGGTCAAGCTGAAAGGATAGTACAAGCCAGGGCGTCGGCTAAACTGAACAGGTAAGGCCAGGAAGTGGGTGTGACTTACTAGTTAACAGGAAGTGGGTGTGGTCTATCACGAGATATTTGGTTATAATTATAATATTATGAATCAGAAAAAAAAATGAATGAATGAATTATATTACGTGAATGTTCCAGTTATTATAGCCTCTAACAAGCTAAAGATGCAACATTAAAGAAAAAGTCTTCAATTAACATTATTGTTTGAACTTACAAAAGCAGAGTCATCTCCTGGAGTAAGATTAATTAGCTTTTGCTTCAAGGCAGTAAGGCAAAGATGACAATGAACACAATCTTCTGCCTCATTGTAGTGAATCCACCTCCAAGAACCAAACCAGGTAGCTTGGAACGCTCGCTTTACCACAGTTTTTTTCTTCCATACTTGGTTTCTCTGGAAGTCCACTCAGAAGGCTACGACTTGAATCATGCACTGCAAGTGCTAATTTTTTAGCAACTGGGAGATCGTGAAGCACGCGCAACCAGTTACAATAAACGACCTCTACTAATTTAATAATATAGTATTTTTATGTAACGATCTTTACCTTTGACGAAAAAAAAGGTGCGACCAAAGTCATACTGGTCGTACTATCGACTACGGCCCTGCAAGCAAACAAGCATAAGCTGTCCAACTTAGAGAAATCCAATCACAGAAATCTATTCACAGCATTGCTCAGTTATCGTGCAATTCCTCTGCCTTGATGCAACGAAGAAGACTAAAAACATCTGTACAACCCAGAAGCGCCAACATCATACATTGTAGAAACTCCAGGGAGAGAAGTACACAGAAATAGAACACATCTATATGTAGTTCCGAGAGAACCAACATCAGGAAGTGATAGCAACAGAAATCAACGAGATTCAACTCAACAGCTTTCAAGGAAACCTTCCACAGTGATCATGACAAGATCAAAGACAGAAACATCGATTAACCCACCTGACTAACTTTGAAAGAAAGGGAGCTACAGCCTTTGGCATAATTTATATAGTTGTTACTTGACTCATGCTGTTGGGTCCTCTATGCTTTCTTAAGTAAACAAAAGTTCAGGCATTTAGGTGTGCTCCAAGACTTGCTTGATTTTCAAGGCCACAACTCATTACTGAATGATCCATAGGTTCATTACATTGTTATTTTAACAAGATGCATTACAAACTAACATCATTAGTGATAAGCGCAAAAAAGGGTTGCACGTACCATATAATTATATATAAGGAAAATATACTAATAAACATGGAATTTTGATTTTTTAACCCGTGTAAATGTCTCGCTTGTTTCGCTTGCTCACCAAATATAAATTTCTGAACACAATTTATCTAATGTCAAAAAAACAAAACAAAAAACAACAACAACTACAACCAAAGAGCTAACAATCAAAATAGCTGCCCCATGACATAAATCCCTGGCAAACTTACCATAGCTGATATGAAGCATGCCAGCATAAGGATATAAAACAGCACATCCCAGCTCTATACAAAGAATGTAACACATGAACAGATGCACCAACCCAAAGCATGTATTCAATAATATCTATCTTATACTTGCTGTCACATAAACACTTAATACACCAAAACAAAACTTTAATTTTATCATTGTGGTGAGTGTGAGTACAACATACCACTTTGTCTGAGACAATTCCCACCACTAGCGGTCCAGTAGCAGCACCAAGTGTCCCTGTACCATCTATTATACCCGATACCAGTGACTTGGCATTCTGGTTGTCTTTCAATGATTTATGAGTACCCTAACACACAATTATTGTTAAATAAAAAGATTATTTTGTATTAGTTTTCCATATATATATATATATATATAAAATGTATCATCAATATGTGATTGGTTTTCATTCTAAAATTTTATTGAGTATTATTAATAGCCAATCTACTTAATTTATGCAATACCATTAGGTGAAAATTATACTTCACACATTTTTATCACTTATATTGAATACCTTATCACAATCATAAAAGATTCAATAACTGTTTTATTACACATAACTTACCAAATCATTGGCAACTGTCCCTGCTATGATAATGTGTGGACCATTAATGAACACTCCCAGCAGAAATATGAGGAAGGAATACAGAATGAGTGACACATTCCCAAAAGCACGGAAAAAGTACAGCTACAATTTTAATATAATTATCCTCAATGATTACAGAAAAATAAGTTTCAGACAAAAAAATATATCACTATAAGCATACGGAATTCACTTTAGTTTGTTGACTTTGTTACTAAATGCATAATGTATAGAGTTACTAGCATCCCACTAGTGCTACAATATTAATTGAATTCTAATATATAAACACTTGGCCACTAAAAACTTCATTTTAGAAAACGAAAAGAGGTACACACAATGGCTTTGGAAAGTCAGGGTGGAAATAATACAGTGTCAAACACAAGCACTGCCCTTTACAGAAACACAACCAATACAAAATTATGTTGGAACATAATATATTTCACAATAAGTGTGTGAAGGTTACAAACAGTCCAGCGTAAATTATCCCCTACTTACCACTGGAACTCCAACTAGTAGCATTGGGACTATCAACACGGCTCTAGAAGACAGCAGTCTGTCTGACACAATTCCAATGGTGAGACCTCCTGAGAAATTTTCAATAGAATGATTAGTAATCATGATCCTAGGGAATTAACGAAGAGAGGGTAAGTACATTACACAGAGAATGGGAAGGAACATGTTCGCTAAAATGTGAACACATCAAATCAAGATAGATATGGGTAAAAACTATAAAAAGGAGTCTCAATTGATGCATCACTTTACCCACTGTTTCCCTATAGCACAGTAATAAATAAATCCTTCCTGTTTTCAAACCCTTACCACATATTGCATGTGAATGTGTGTTATGATTCATTGGTCTGTATAATTATGGCTGAAATGTTCAAAAATTTATAATGCAAATCATTATCATGGTTGTAGCAGTAGATTCATAATTTAATGAAAGAATTATATTAGCTTCTCCTATTGCTCTGTACCATAGGCCTCTTTTGGACTTTTAACCATATTATTAGCTAAACCGTATGAATTTATAAACATACATACAATAAACATCACTACATATAATTGATCTGTCAATTTACCTACTATGGCTCCAATATCAAACAACGTGGAAAGCCAAGCTGACCTTTGTCCTCCAAACCCGTGATCTATACAATCAGCAATGTTCAGATGTGACACTAATGTTATTCTATACTCACTTATCTATAGTACATAATACACTCACATGTGACAGATACGCAATACACTCACATGTGACAGACACACAATACACTCACATGTGACAGACACACAATACACTCACATGTGACAGATATGCAATACACTCACATGTGACAGACACACAATACACTCACATGTGACAGATACACAATACACTCACATGTGACAGACACACAATACACTCACATGTGACAGACACACAATACACTCACATGTGACAGATATGCAATACACTCACATGTGACAGACACACAATACACTCACATGTGACAGACACACAATACACTCACATGTGACAGACACACAATACACTCACATGTGACAGACACACAATACACTCACATGTGACAGACACACAATACACTCACATGTGACAGATGCACTCACATGTGACAGATACATAAAAGGGAAGCCAAAAGTTGAAGGAATAAGTCACAAACTTGTTGAAGAAGAGAGCTACAGCATACTCGACCACACCCTGTATGTATATACATATGTATCACATACTTCGTACACTATCATAATGTTTACTAAGCTAATAAATAGAAGAAAAAAAAACAACAACAACAACACACAAAGAACAGTAATAATTATTTACAATACCTTAATCTTATAGTAGCAATCTTCAATTATTCAAATTTATGCTACAAGAGGGAGTGGTGACATATTCATGCAACAAGTGCAAACAAATGTGACACTCATAATGAGTGTTTGCATGTCTGTGATAATTTATGTAATAATACACTTGTGTGTCAGTAAATACGATGACAACAGTGTATATTTCATTAGCCTAGCTAGGTTGGTAAAGCATCATCACGAACAGATAAAAGAGCATTCAAAAGTGAAGGCAATAGTTCACAAAGCCTATTGTAAGTCCACAATAAGATAGAAGGCAAAGAACTAAAAAGCAGGAAGAGATAGAGAAAGGTGGAGAAGAAATCGACGGCTCAAGAAAAAGGCTCAGTAAGCCAGTAAGAAAGAGAGGAGAGAGAGAAACTGATGAAACTAAACCATGTGGTTGAGTATAATAAGAACAGATAAATACCTAATGCTACAGCAAGCCTAATTAACAAAAGTTATTATATCAAGCACCGCTCTGTGACAGGTTACTTGGTAGTACAATAAAATATACACACTAATTATATGTCTTACCGGAATAAGTAAAGCTCGCCAATAGCTGACTGCCTTAGCTTTGGGTTTCTATGATGAAACAATAATAATAATAACCAACAATAATAATAATAACAATAATAATAATAATAACAACAATAATAATAATAATAATAAAAAAAGAAAATTATCTATTTTAGTGTAAAACAATGTCATATTTCGTAATAAAATTCCCTAAATACATAAAATGAACTACCACAAAATAGGCATGATCAGCTGATGCTGCTACAATATAACCAAAACAAAACTTTATTGTACAATAAATGCATGACTTACAGTATAATAATAAAACTTAGGATATTTTCATTGAGTTCTTCTGCATCACTCGAGCGTTCAATAGTTCACCATATTGAATGCTAGCCCTAGCCCTAGCCCTAGGCAGACCATTGTGCCCAATCAAAGCTCTCATGGAGTATCGCAAATCACATGAAACAGGAGATGGACAACTCCTTCACTCCCAATCATGACTGGCACTCACCAAGTCGCGATTTGTGGCACTTTTGCATGGTACCCTGGCTAGGGATGGACTGGCAGAGACAGAATTTAATGGCCACAGCCTCATATTGGTGCTGGACAATCAGGAGTCCTTGAAGCAATATTGAAGAATCTGGGTAGGTGGACAAGTTCAGTGTACACTGAAAATGCAAGGACATCAGCATCTGGCAGCTTGGTCAAAGGATTAGGTTGAAGGAAACTAGTGCTGAACATGTAAATACTATGCGTACTGAAATACAGGAATTTGTTTTGTCCCGTTTCCCTCATAGTGATCTGTTGCAATGTATGCCAATTATAATAGATTTGTCTTCAGTAGTGGTATGGGGACGTGTGAGGTATCAAGACCTCTATGGTTTGGCGGGTTTGGGGGCATGACCGCCCTGCTGGGTGGAGCCTCCAGTAACACGAAGTGAGGTCCGGTATTGGTGCCGGACTTCCGCTGGGACCTAGCGAGTTCACTGGTATCAGGCTGCCAGGGGTATCACATGTGGGGACAATGGTTACTCTCTCATCACTCATTATACATCCTAAAGACGTAGTTGTAATTAGGTGGTAGGAGAGTAGTGTACAAGTGACGAGGGAAATTAAACACACTTAACATGTATACAAGCTGACTTTAGGTAAAGTCGGCAATCAAAGTTTCTTAAAAAGTTATACCGTTATGGTTGTGTAACATACGTATTATGGATTTTTGTTATGTTTATAAACTGGATACACTTATTTCTATGACTCAATCAATATACTCAAATTGGCAAAATAAAATCAAACTTACAAGTTAAAGTAATATCAAACTTACAGGCTACAGATTAAAATAGACCTAATGCTTAAATCACTGCGCAATCGAACATGCCATTGCTGAACTGAAATACACTGAAAGTTCATAAGCAGCTAATTGATGGTAACAAAAAGTCTCAGACATTGAATGACATACAATAAAGTGTGAATTAATTAATTATAATTAGCTTTTCAAGCACATGAATATTGTTACCTGCGTATCAGGTCCAGGAGAGTTGTCCAGATTTCCAAACTCTACACTTTCATCTTTAGTATCTTTGGATTCAGCATGGATACCTGTTGGAACTCCATTCACTCCGTTGCTACTAGGAACCAAATCAGTCTTAACAGTTTTCTCCTGAAATAACAAATCAATAATAAATATGATTGTTAATTGGCGAACCATCTAAAGGAAGACACTTACATGTCTAAAATATTGCAGTACACTAAGTCACATTCTATATCATGCAATAGGTGACTTGTGAAACCATGTTTTATATAATATACATTACACATTTAAGTATATGTACACGTATATTATGTGTATATAGTAAACTAACAAGACTATATGTACTAATAATATCACTTTATTCTCCTACTTTATGTCTCTTCAGCTTCTTCACTATACTGTTGTAATTTCTTTAATATTAGTAACAGAACTGTAGTCTCGCGGGATCAGACCCTTTACCCAAACGCTACGCTGGGAAACAAAACACATACGGTGAAAGTTCCTGACCCTTTCCTAGTGTAGCAGTTGGGTAAAGGGTCTGGCTTGTGAGACCAAACAGACTGTTTCAGTTAATAGTGGGGAGGAAACTGAGTGACTACACAGACTCCTAGTGTAATTCACTTCACGAATAATAACCCATATGCTAAACAAACAAACAAACAAACAAACTGGTTTAATGAGTTAGCTGATTCTAATTACAGGCTGAGTGGTAATGACGGTCAGCCCCTCCCCCTCTGCGGGAAAGCTATCCATGAAGTGACCTCTGAGGGTGGAGCAATTCAGGGAGAGGTCAATAAAGGTGTGATTGTGATCGCTCCTCTTCCAGCTAATGAATCTAGTTTGTGTGTGTGTCTGCATTGCTGAGGAATGCAGCATAGAACCACTTGGTGGAAGTCTGACACATTCAAGGGTGTGGCACTTCACGCCTGCCAAGACTACACTACACCTTGAGGGGCGTGGGGGAAGAGGGTGGGGCAGAAGCTTTGAAAGCAGGCATGACAGCTGAGTATGTTGGCAGTTGCAAGGGGTCAGAAATGTTGCATTAATCACTTGGGCTGACTGGGGTCTAATTGAATGCTCTCAGTAATCGCCCACAGAAATCCCTAGATAGGCTGACCCTAGTCTTGCCTTAAGGAGACAACCGAGCTTCTTCTCTAATTGCATTGCATAGAACTCTTGCTTGAGGACTTTCACAAAACTCAACATCGAACCTTGCAGCTGGGCCACTGTTTAAATAACCCAACTACCAGGGAGGGTGAAACACAATGAATGATATTTAGGAACATAATCTACACTAATTACTAAGATAATTCTATGACATATGTTTATGTTCTCATGGGCTAATGTTTATGTTCTTGACTCCATCAATTCATTCCTTTCTCTACATGGTGGGCAGTCACACAACCACTTAGACTGAGTCAAGCAACTACACCATGGAACTGCAAGTGGTATATACAGACAGATGGCATGTGCACACCACTGTACATGTACTATGTATGTTTATTATACATGTGATTTTTAGAACAAGATGTATTTTTTGTATATACATATATGAGTGACTATGCACAGAAAAATTGGGCACAACATGGCATGCTTTAAATGTTGGAAAAAAGATGGATACATTCTAAAAAACGTATTAAAGAAGCCTGTTGAATGAAACAGTTAGATCTCATGTTGGCAAAAGTTCGCTGCTAAATGTGTAAGAGCAAAACAATTATATCTTTACAGGGACCGAGGGCAGGGTCCGTGTTGTGCCTAATTTTTGTGTAGACAATCACATATACATGTATATATATATATATATATACACATGGTAAGCCTTAAGAGCTAGCTGAAAAAATGTAACACTACAAAAAAAACAACTTACTATAGTTTGTTCGGCTGGTAAAAATCCCAAATGACTAGGATCTACATATAAAAATGTGATGAATAATAACATAAATATATTAAAATATGAAGCTTAATTAGATTAACGAAACTTCGGACTAATGCCCATACACGCACACACACACACACACACACACACGAAAACAAATTAAAGGGGGAAATTATGATATTATAGAGCTTTCCTATTACTGAATGTTCGCAATTAAGAATAAACCAGAAATTTCAGTCACCTGTAACAAGAAAAAAGAATGCTAAAGTGGCTGTAGTCACGGCGATGAGTGCTGGAGTGATAAAGGACCACCCCCACGGCGAATTTTCTGAATTTTCAGCATAAATGAAGAACGATGGGAGCACGTAGCCAAGGATGGAACCCACAAACGAGCAGGTCGACCACAGACCCATCACAAAACCACGACTAGAAATAGAGATTAATTAAAATAGTTAAAAGTCTAGCAAGAATTGATTTCAATTGTACTTTATTGAAAACAGTTGTAAAAAAAAAGAAGACAATAATAATAATAATAATAATAATAGTAGTAATAATATATAATAATAAAAATCTACCCTGGGGCTAGGGCTAAAAGTAGAATTCATGATGATAAGAATTCCACTTTTTTTCCTGTGCTATTCCAAAACAGGAAAACAGACAGTTGGTATAGAAATAATGTGATAAGTATTTGAATATAATGACAGTTAAAGAAAAATGGCCTCTGTTGTTAACTTTGTTCTGAAGTAATACACAGACAGATAAAACAATATGCACATGCAACGCATGCTAAGAGTTGAAATAACTGAACACAAGTACGACTTACTACAAGGTAGATAGTGGGTAAAGGGTTGCAGAAATGGAGAGAAGGAAGAGGGAATAGTTGCATGCAGTACAAGGAATATCAACAGAACTCACTTTTTCTTTCCAAACCATTTTGCGGTGATCCCTAGCAGACCAGGCCAGCCAGTGGACTATAAATAGAACAATACTATACAATTGCACCACAACCTACATGTAAATATAGAACACCACACAGAAATAGCACAATCTGAATACAGAGCAACACTACTAACCAACTAAAGCCCTCTAAGAGTATCCAATAGCAAAAAAAAATAAAATAAAAAAATAAATAAATAAAAATAAATAAATAAATAAATAAAAATCTAACAATGGATGTAATAATGTGGGAAAAAAAAAAAGAAGAAGACGTTTTATATATATATCTGCTTATTTCTCATTTCCTTTTCTTGATCCTTAGTAATGAATACTCAAACTACAGGTGTCGTCACTGACGATGCTTTACCAACTCACACAACATTAGTCTGATTGGGTTTTGTTTTTGTTTTTTTGTTGTTGTTTTTGCAGCAATAGAAGAAGAATATAGTTTATTTGGTAGTCTATGCACTTGTATAAATCAAAATGACAAAATAATTCCGAGCATTCCGGAAGTAATTGGAAATCATTATTTTTGTGATGCAGCTCCTACAAGAGCATTTTTTCCAATCATAACGATGATCCGCTGTGGTACGGTGTCGCCTGTGAAGGATCAAATACTGTAAATGCAGCACACATAACAATCTGCTGTGATTCTACCAAGAGCTTCCGGAGCTGACTGATGAGAACATCAAAATGAAAATAAATCGGAACCAGCAGCCAAGATATAGGAATTGAAAAGATAGACAATTATGTCCAATAAATATGTATGTAGGTATACCGCTCTATCAAAGTATAGTTGTGATATTAATATGTGATTCAGCACACATATGACTATTCATCCAGTCAGATATCTTCTACTACTAACAGAGTAATATGGTGCATAGTACCAATTCTAGTTGAGTTGCTCACTTTGAATAACTTCTAAACAAATGCCGCTAAGCATCCCATATTAGCACCATAGCAAAGTTTATACCAAAGCAGTTTACACCAAAGCATAGTTTACACCAAAGCATAGTTTACACCAAAGCATAGTTTACACCAAAGCATAGTTTACACCAAAGCATAGTTTACACCAAAGCATAGTTTACACCAAAGCATAGTTTACACCAAAGCATAGTTTACACCAAAGCAAGGATAAAATTTATACCAAGAACTAGTGGGAAAGTGCCCTGTCAAAATACAATAGCCCCGGCAAGTTCTCTATTCATATTAAAGTTAGAGGTATAGGGAAATGTTAAGCTATTGTTCCAATAAACTGCTGTTGTGTGAGAATGTCATACATGTAATTAGAATTCAGTTTCAACACACAGCAGCAAATATTAGGGGGGTGAAGGTGACATGGAGGAGCTAGGAAGTTTGGGGGAGAAACTTCCTTCCTCCTCCCCCGCCCCCCAGATAGGAACCCTGTACATGCTATGTATATGTCCATTAACTTCAGAACTCATCACATCACAATGTATAAACACTTGTAAACATTTACAATGTCATTGCACACACATACACACATCTTTGTTAGCACACTCACACAACTTACATTGGTAAGGTGGGGTTATACAGAAATTACACACTTGCATAATCCTTAACAAAAAAATCCATTCTTACTTATTGTATGTACTGGCTTTAATTCTAAACATACATGTAACCCCACCTTACCAAATCATACATAAAATACATACACATACAGCTTGCATAAATTAACCACACCCACCATATTCTCTGTACATGTAACATACATTAAACCCTCACCTTACCAGATCATATAAACCCACCTGCATAAATCCAGAACATATCTGAAAGAACAGATAGTAGGCCAGATGGTGGACTCTACCGAAGTACCCAATACCCAACATGGATGCCGCTAGTCCGCTACCTGCAAGCAATGGACGACAAAAGTAATATTCAGTGTGTGTCATAATGGAATTCTTGCTGGGGGGCGGACACACTGCTGTACTTAGCCATATTTGTTCATGAGACCCACTCTAATTCGATGCACATGCTTAATATGAAAGTGTATATATGTACTTCACACTGATCAGTGTTTGGTCACATGACAGATTTTATAATCTCACTACTCATAAAATTCAACTTTATCTATTGTACTACTACAACATTAACTTTCTAAACTTTTGAGCGGGAGGGTGGGGCCCTTAATATAGTATTCGTTTGGTGCATGAGAATATCACGAGTTCGTTGGCTTAGTATTTACATGAGCGCCACGACACCAGCGTAAATATGGCCAGTCAGATAAGTTATATTCTGCAGTATTCAATGAATTCATTATGTACTGCTCATGTGTGAATACCACAGTAATGAGTTTTTTGTGCAATAAACACTTGTATAACCTGGGGTGAAGTACGTAAGAACCCAACGTGATAATACCCGGGTGATATGGGAAAATATTGCATTAAGCCAGTTAATTAATGCATTTCTTATGTGGCCACAGGTATTAGGCCCTGTTCAGTACATAATTGGTGAGTGAGCGAGACACTATCAGGGGGAACACAATTGAGATATTTGGTTATATCATTATAAGTTTGGACGTATGTATGTCATTTTTGCACTTTGGTCCTCAAATTTCCGTGTTTGCTAGGAGGTCGACCTCATCGCCTACTCCCCCATTTTGGTTTATCAATCATTACCTGTATCGTCCAAAGAAATCAAATTATTACCACTTTGAATTCTCTTGCGGGTGCAGTTAAAACTTACAAACTTACCATAGTTTATTTTCTATATTTGAATTAGTGGTAGTGGTGGTATTGAAAGTTACAAATTTAATAAATTCTAAAATTGTGATGGGGCATCCCATGGGACTTTTGTATTGTCCCATGGGACGATTGACGGCATTACTGGACAACACTCATATATAACACTGTATAATTAAGAATTAACAAACAGGTAGCATAAACACCAACAATGAGTACTTGACCCTTGACCTTTCATAAGAGAGTGCAGTAAGAGGGGAGAAGGAATTTCTAACACAATAACTCCGCCCACTCCACCCCCCCCCCTCACTGAGGCTATTGTGGTAACTATGCCTAAATACATGTGTGAACATTATTAATTTAATACCTGTAAGTCCAACGACTAAAAAATAGCGAAGATTGACTCGATCTGCTATGTAACCGCTGCAGGGAGATATGTACATGTGTGCGTGTGAAGGTACAGCATATATATTACTCAGTGCCCACACAAGACACATAAAATAAATCATTCCTCTCACATCTCATCTCCAATACACACCTGCACATAATTACACTGTATACATGCAAACACACATACATACACACACCTGACAAAGAGTCCAGCTGCATAGGCAAATATGAGAGTGTAGTCGATACTGCCCAAGAGAGTCTTTCCATTAGTGCTGTCTGTAAGATATGTACACACATACGTACATCCATAAAGAATATACAAAATGGAGGAACGACGGACAACTTTATTAGACACCACAGTAGGTAAATAATAGGCAATGAAAGTTTTTTTAATCATAAAAAGTTATTTTATTAAATTTCCTCGGAGGTGCACTGCTGATGTGGACTACCATTAATAGTTTATTCCAACATCTTGCCAACCATTACACACAGATGAACCTCTGGAACATAGAGGATTATGGCTAACCCTAAACACCAAGTGTTGCTCATTCTCCACCCAAACATACTCAGCTAAATTTGCAGGGAAATTTATACCAATCATTCTTACTGAATGGAGGCCATCCTTTAATCTCCTCTTCACCCGTGCCATACAGTGTAGAGTTACTGCTGCTATTGTCAGCACCATCTTCTTGAGCACACGATGGACACAGAGCTATCTACAGACACACATAATGGCCTGTCATGTTTGACAAATAGAAGGTACACAAAGGTAAATATACGCTCATATGCACATAAGTATGTGTATGAGAAACAGACAGAGTTTATTAACACGAGGAGAAGGAGTTAGCTTGAAAATGGCAAACTTCCTCTTGACTTTATTGAGACTTCACTATGAATTCAATTAGATCAATGGTTAAGTGCTTATTCTAAACCATTTTCAATGAATCAGTGAAGTGATTTATATGAATACTAGGGAGAGAGAGAGAGAGATACAAATATAATAGTAATATACGAAATGATGATAGCTACACAAAATATATTCTCAAATGAGATTAGTGACTCTCACACTGATGGTGGTTAGATTACCTTCACCACACTGAATGGCCTCCTTGCAAGAGTATACACAGCATACATCCAATAAGTCAGCACAAACATCATCACCTGGTAACTAAAAGAAAGTTAAAAAAAAAGGGAAAAACCGATAACCAAGAGTAATTTTCTCATGCACACTACAATTAGCATAGGGACTCAGGGAGGGCTGGGGGCTATAGCCCTCCCCCCTCCCACCCCACTCCCCCGAAAATTTTGGGATGCAATATTTTAATCCGCTGAAACTCATGCCCTTGAAGCCACCCCCCCCCCTCCCCACCCCCCCACACACCTAAACATCTTCCTACAGTGCTGCATTAATATCTATCTCTTCAAGAAAATGCAGCTGCTGCATTAGTTCAGATTTTGTCAGCTCATGGCAAGGCACACAAAACATCAGACACAGCTCCAAGCCCACCTACCTCTAAATCTAATATTATCTTTCCAATTCCTTAACCTCTCAACACCAATCCTCAAGGATACAATTTGTTTGCTACAATAATTTAACACATTTTTGTTATTTTTTGTTTATTTATTCTGCTATTGCCTTTTCTTGTGAACTACAGAACTAACACACAATTTTGTTGTTACAGTAACTTAACAAAACTAGTTTTGTAGAGACTACCTACTTTCACAGTCATACTCACAAAAGTTTTGTCTTCCGATGATATCTCGTACCAGATGCGCGCTTACTAAGACTTCTACATGCTTTAATTCCAGGAGGTAGCATAGACTTCATATTGCAAAACCTGTGCATGTCAGCACCATCCACCACCTCCGCCGCTGCACTCTTGGATTCCATAGCACCAAGCAGCAGTCAACACTGTCACTACTGGTTAGCGGGTGTTACTGATGCCTTTGTTAGGGGTGTGGTCTTTTATCGTTATATTCTGTGCTAACCCTTTACCTATTTGTTTCAGGTTAGTGGCAAACGTAGTTAGGTAAATGGTCGTTTGATAAAAATCAGGGCGCGAGTATTTGGCTAGATCTGGCAAGTTTTTATAGGATGACCCTCACCGTGACACCTGGAGCGAGCGCGGCCCGATCAAATGAACTTTTGAACAATAAGCACGCGCGCATGCGCATATGGCTGACCATCTCTGCGGGGCTGACCACTGCTAGAGTTGACCATTGCTGCAGGGCTGACCATTTCTGCCTTGACAGACCCACCTCAGTCATGCTGAAGTACAGGATCACTTGGACAAATAGCTGTGGGTACACATCAATATTTTGCAACAGTAGTTTTGTAATTATAATACTTGTTCACACAAGAATCAAAGGGTGTGGCTTCAATTTTGGACGTGACTGCTTATTCTAAAAGTTGAAGCAAATGTTATACTGTGTGACCCATATTCTCAAGTCGGCAGACCACAACTCCATAAAGTTCATGGAGCAATCTACATGTGTATGTATCTAGAGTATCTAGAGTTACAGTGAGAGCAGCATACAAGTACATTTGTACTTTTCCTGGGTCCATGCATCTCACTCGCCTCCTCCTCCCTTCCCCACCCCTATTTGTTCATAGAATGTTTCTCCAATTTGTTAGAGTAAATTGTAGCATTGTATAATTGTATTACTAGTTAAATACAACTTCAGTACGATCAATGTGACGACTCAAGGCAGCGCTAAAAGAGGTCACTAACTGAAGAAACCTTGAGTACTATGTTAGTTAGTCAACTTTATTATGAAAATTCAGTCTGTTTGTAAGCTAGTATAACATACCCAATGCCATTAAAAAAAATACTAATGAACCATTCCATAAAATAAAATACTGTAAACTTCCAGTATGAAGAAGCTCTTAAAGAGTTGGATTATGACAGTGTCAGTGATAGGTTCAATTGTCCTCAATACTCCAGTAGAGTTTCCTTCAAACAAGGATTGAATCGTCACTGGAAACGTATCCAATTCCTTGGACACTCTTGCATCTCAAACCTGTAACAAAGAAGGGAAAGTAATCACATGTTACCGAAGATCCTTTCAGGAACACAATGCTGTTTTCACTACAGTACAGTACAGCACTTGATGTTACACTTCTCATCTCTACTCAATAAAGGTCTTAATAATAACCATTAAATAGGAATGCTTAATTAGTAAACTAAAATATACATTATGAATGTAAGAACATAAAAATAAAAAAAACAAGAAAAGTACCTCTTACTAAGATGAGTGAAAGAGACCACAATGACGCTTTATATACTATACACATAATGTATGTGCAAGTGTATACAATATATAAGTTTGTACATGAGGAAACCAGGTGTGACGAGCCCCACAACAAAAACTTTAATTTGTACAGACAGCAGCAAAAGCTCTACAATTTACTCCTGGGCTGATACAATAATTTGTAATAATCGAAACTATCATTTCTCAATGATTTTACATGTCACAGTTGTTCATGTCACAGTTGTTCATGCCACAGTTGTTCATGCCACAGTTGTTCATGCCACAGTTGTTCATGCCAAAGTTGTTTATGCCAAAGTTGTTTATGTATGTGCATGTGATACAGAGAGTACATATGATTGCAACATTGTGCTCACATCTATCAGGGGAATCCTGTACAACATGGCATCAAAATGTTGGATGGCTTCACTAAACTTTGCTCTAATTACAGAAATGGGGTGTTGCCTGCTAGGCTTAGGCTACAAGCACTGAGAAAAGTGGCTAATAGGACTAATGTACTTTCCCGGGTGCCATTACTCCACATGTGATACACCACATGTGACCACTTAGCTGCATGGTTGCAGTATTTGCAGGTCCTCTGCCGACCTTTACCTGGGCTCGAGTGATGGGATGGTGGACTCTGTTAACTTGCCCACTCATCATTAGTTAACTGTGGCTTAATTAGTGTGGGTAAAACCACTAAGATAATAGCAAATTTATCTCGAACAGCCAATAATTATTTCAGCCAAGAATGACTGAATAACCACTAAGATATTTCATGGCACATGAATTATTCAACTCAGTCAGCCATATAGAAATACAACACACACAAAAAGTTAGAGCAGTCTTACGTCACAGGATATACCACCTAATTATGTCATCTATTGTTTGTGGTCTTCCCAATTAGTGAGGGGAACTGAACAAACACCTTAATGTCAGCCTACCTGCCGCATAGCAGTAGGTAAAGGGTCTAGTAAAGCGAGATTAAATATGACGTGATCAAAAAGATCCTAAAGCCTTTCAGGAATAAATAACGTGCTTATAAACTACAAGCACAGATGGATAAAATTTGAAAAATTGTTAAGATGCAATAATGATACTTATATTGGGTAAGCGAGAAAAACAAGGAGTGAATGAATAACGGAAAATCAGGTATGCATTATATAATAATTACATATTTAGTACATATTTTTTGTTTATTTATTTCACCGATCAATCAGAGTGTGTGGAATGAAATAACCAGAGTACAAGAGTCTTGCTCTCCTAACACAGCCATCTGAAGTGCCCATTGCAGGGCTCCTCTGAAAGGTTCTAAAAGAACTAAAAAGTTAGCCACAGGGAAGAAACCTCAGCTCTATCTAAATGATAGACCTTATAATAAAAAAAAAAATCATTATCCTAAATTAGATAAACTTAGCGGAAGATATAGAAAATGCAACAGTTGCAAATGCCCGATGTGTGGACAGTGCATGTTCAGGACTGTCCAGCAAGTAGAGGACCTGTGTCCCAATGTCGTCTGATGACGCGCACTACACAGCAGAAGTAGAGGACTATGAAGTGAAGACTATTAAGGATAGAGTCAGAGTTCCAGGACAGGAAACCAGCTTGCCGTGGATCAACCGGAAATCCTGTAACTATGTTGAAGAGTAGAGGCCGGGGTCGTAAATCCCTGCTCGCTCTCCCACTGTCTGAAACTTCTGGAATAGAACTGTCTTGGTACAGCAGCTCTGAGACTTAAATAACTCAATAGAGTAAGTTAAGTAAGCTTGAATATTAGTAATAATATATATATAACCTTGATATAACAGTAGAGAGATGACAGTGAAAATAGATAGAGAGTTTACAAGAATGAGTCACAAAAGTAAGAAAAAGGGTAACTAAAGAATAAAATACAGTGCATTAAACATTTATAAGTTAAATAGCGGTGGCATCGACGTTCTCCGATTGACGACCTAGAACCCTGGGCATCGAGGCATCGAGCATGCGTGCCATCAGTTCTTTGCTTGTGGAGGGAGAGTGCCCGAACAGTGCATATTTTAGACAGTGCATATTTCACATGGGCCTCAATTTGGTGGACCAGCATCAAGAAAAAAATTGCACTCATTGAAAATATCATAATTATAAGAAATTGAACATCCAAAATGATTCAATTATAGAAGAAAAAACAACATTCCTACACAGGAAACTAGTTGCACACACACACACACAGGCATACACTACTCAAGAATGACAGGATTTAGTTTTGATCAATACTCATTCACTGATTAAAAATATTAGGTATCACAAGTTATGACTAAGGATGAAGTGATGGTAAAATAACTTAATTAAGTATTACAATGTCATTCTGTACCACAATGTCATTCTGTACCACAGAAGCTCCACCCGTATTAGATGGAATATTTTCAACATTTTAGGAGTTGTAGGCGAAAACGAAATTCCAGAGGAAGCTAATCCTGAAATACGAAGATTGTGAGTGACTGATACAGTTTAGCTACAAGTGCAAATGATTAAAAAAAAGAAAGAAAGATGGCCTACTATTAGCAAGTGATAGCACGTGTAACCTGTACTATTAGGATCAATAGCACTCCTAAAGCAATTGAAATAGCACTCGCCGAGTGCAATTGCTTTACGAGTGCTATTGATCCCTAATAGCACGGTTACCCGTACTATAACCCACACTTTCAGCAATGAATTGGCGGCAGAAATGATTAGTTCAGACAGTTACACGCTTTACAAGAAGGGGAAGGGAGAGGTGCTTAAAGAAAACTGTTTTTTTTTGTCATGGCAAATAATCTGTCATTCACCATAACCCCTAAATGCAATTCATTAGCTATCTATTCTACACTACACATCACAGTATTTAGTACACCTACTTGCTATCACACAGCATAAGTGAATTCCTACCTTTGTAGTCCTCTTCTCTGTTATCAGTAGCACAAAATGCAGCCTAGCCAACAACGAGCAACCAACCACCTCCTACTTCAATCTTGTAGGGTCACCAAGGACAACTTCCACAGAGGTTGAAGGTAAAAGCTGGCAACAAGAGCGCGCGCAAAGACATTGCGTGAGGTCAAAGGTGAGGGTCAGCCGTTCTGCACATAACGTCTTTCGTAATAAATGGTCCGTATTTCAGATATTGCTGTCAGTCAGTCCGGTGTTATAGTGATTCACGTTTCCCTGCGGCGCGTAGGAAACACATATCACTGTCCGGGATTAGATATAACCTAGTCTTACGAGTAAATTTGGAGGGCTGGTATTTTAGCATCCGCTCCAGGTTCTAAACAATGGCGGCAAGACCGAGAGGGTTCGGAGGACGGTCCAGAAACTTTAGGGAGGATACTCATTTGCAGCAGTACTTCTTGGATAAAGTTGTACCTACAGAGAGGACCCTCGGTGTTGGATCTTACGGCTCTGTTGTAGAAGTAAGTCTCAAGATGTAAACAAATTATAGGTTGGAGTGACTATTTGTAGTAAAAATTGGCTATAAAGCTTTACAGAATTAATATGGTGGAAATGCTATTGCTCTTGAACAAGAATTAAACTAGAAGAGAGAGGGAGTAGGCCAAGAAACGTTGACAAAGTTTGTAGAGACCTTTAGCTGAATTAAAGGAGCATCTTCTTTCTTCAATAACTACCTTACTTCATAGCTTCTCCATTTTTTTTAATGATTCTAGGAGTTCTTTGTAATGCTTCACAGCAAAGAAGAAAGATTCTCCCAGCTTGTAAACTTTATTTCAACCCATTTAGTTTCTACCCTAGGGCTTGTGGTAAGTTATATAATGGCTTCAGCAAGCTGTCAATATTTTCCATAGTGCAAACTAATAGTCACTGGGTTGGATTCCTGCAAGTGAAACATAGACTACAAATTAACTACAGTAGAATTTCTGTTAGAGCAATAATACAAATGCTAGAATAGATTAAACTGAGTTATGTTTTGCTGCACAACAAGTAACATGATCTCTGGGTTTAGAGGATGTAAAACTTATAGTTTTTATTCGTCAGGGTAGGTACACCCTTTACATACCACTTTGTGAGGGAAGAGTCTGGTCAAATGCAAAGAGGCACTTTGTTCTGCTGACTCATATAATCTATAAACAGAGTCGAATGTGATTTCCCTTACTTTACACTAAACAGGTCACTCTATTACATTGTATCAGACCCTTTATCGGCAAAATGGTAGGTAAAAGGTCTGTGACTATGCCAGACAAAGTCCTTATCATACCAACATGTGACCTATGAACTATCAGAGAGTTCCATAGCTCTCTCTATTTTAATTTCATCCCCACCCCTTACTATTTGAACTTCCAGTAAAGAAGAAACTCTAAAAATTTTCAGCTTTTAAGAATTAGCTACCTTTGAAACATGCTGGCTTTGTTTAAGATCCCAAAGAAGCTCCATCAAATTTCTAAGCCTATAATTTCAACAGCAGCTTTTTAAAATACAGTAATGTTTTTTATCACTTTAAAGTTTTAAGTTTCCCATACCAATTGAAACATCAGGTGAAATGATGTTTACCGATTGTGGAGTACCACCATCTCAACAGCAGTGACACTCCACAACAAAGAACATTGTCATGACAAACAAGTAACTTAGTTCATTTTTGCATTCTGATGTGGAGTACCACCATCTCAACAGCAGTGACACTCCACAACAGAGAACATTGTCATGACAAACAAGTAACTTAATTCATTTTGCATTAGCTAATGGAAATCCATTAAAACTCATTATTTGTGAATCATGCCATTTTTAAGTTTTGTGAGCATGAGCAACGCACTTCATATATAGGTTGATGTTTGCTCATGCAAGAGACACTCTGTATATGTTCACGCAACCCTTGTGTCTGTATTTGCTACTGTATATTATTTACTCCAAAATCTGCACTTCGTCTGATTCTTGAGAGATTACAGTGAAGGGTATACTATAGGTCGGCATTTACAGCAAAACACATTGCTACAGAAGTCAGGTGGCAGCGACTGCTTAACTGCTGTGCCAGGAGGTGTGAGAGAGATTTGCCCTGCCAATCTTAGACAGAAACAGATTCTCCACACCCATCAAAAAACAAAACAAATTCTGCACTGCTATGCAATAAATAGAAGTTTTGATAATCTTGAAAGTAACTCTTATTATAACTAGTTAATACTACTGGTGCCTACTGGAAATTTGTTCAGTTACTCAAATTCATAGGTGTAAGGATGTGATATATAATATATATATAATTATAGTACTTATTAAACATAAGTCAGATTGTGATATGATGAAATATTTTACGAGCAAGCTAATTTATTTTCACGAGCCAGAGGCAAGTGAAAATAAAGCCTGAGAGTGAAATATATATATAATTTTTTCGTTCAACTCGGTGATTATAACTTTCATTGTGAAACTCTGTGTATGGTAGGTGGAATACAACAAAATGTCCTGTGCAGCAAAACGTATGCATGAATTGTTGATGGACCCTTTAAATGAGGGAGTTCGAAATACCATTGTGAAATATCAACGAGAATGTCAACTCATGGCAGGTCTCCAACATCCTAACATAACACAGTTCCTTGGTCTGTGTTTCCTTGAGGGACCAGAGCTACCTCTACTGGTGATGGAGAGACTAGAAAGGAGTGTGGATGACCTCCTGGAGTGTGTCCCTAATATTCCACTTCCAGTCAAGGTCTCCATTCTCACCGACATATGCAGTGGACTAGTGTACCTACATGGTAGGCCATCACCAATAGTCCACAGAGATCTAATAGCAAGAAATGTTCTACTCACCTCATCTCTGACAGCCAAGATCACAGACATGGGGAATTCTCGTATACTGGATCTGAGGTCAGCTCGACTAACTCAAACCATGTCTAAACTTCCAGGGACCTTAGTGTACATGCCACCAGAGGCCCTCACTGAGACTCACAGATATGGACCATCTCTTGACATGTTCTCCTTCGGACATCTGGCTCTATATGTGCTGACACAGGTATGTTAATGTACTTTGTTCTTACTAGAGTTAAGTTACTGGCATCTATGCACAACTAGCAGGGACTATTATTATTATTATCTTTTTTTTTACTGTTGAAAAAATGGAATTATTGAATTCAAAATTTCAAATTATGGGTTTTTTTTAGAGTTATTACCACTGTCATACCCATTAATTATGACCTTAACACTTCCTACTGTAACATTTGTTATATGAAGAAAATTTATGTATGATGTGATTAGCCCTGGATTAAGTTTTGATCATATATTGAAGTATTGGTAAAAATTTATGACAGTATGTTTACCTCTATCATCAGGGATGACAACCAATGGGCTACAAAGAATTTTTTGTGTATATTAAGAGATTCTGCAATGCTCTATAACAGTCTTACTCCATTTTCCATAGATGCTTTGTATCCACCTTTTTTTCATTCTGCTGATTTATGATTGCCCACTAATTCTTTAACTCTCAGAGTGCATGCATGAGAGGGTTATAGTAGTCATCCCGTGTGTTTGTCTGACTGTCTGTCACACTCTAATTTTGAAGATTACTGACAATGAACCTCTTACTTAAGTATGAACTTACTCAGAATGAAGATATGACCTTTTGTTGTATGTGCTACTTTTTTTTTAATTTCGGGCTTATTGTTGAGAAAACACAAAGCTTTCATTGCCACATAGATATCAGTTTTTGTGGGTAACGCCCTCTAGTGTCTCGTTTTAACCCTTTCCACGCCGCCTTTCTTCAACACTTCGGGTGTCTTTAGAGTTCAAATTTGAATTCTTTATTTCTACCGCAATGTAACCGCAAAAATCCACAAACAAACAGCCAGGCATATAAAGTGCAGCTATAGCCTTATGACAAGATAAGCTTTAAAAGCCTAAAAATGAACCGGAATTAGTCCATCTTGCAGCAGGTTTCGAGGGAAGACTCCGAAGAACTAGCCTAATCGATTTCTCTCAATGTTCAGTAGGACAAACTTAATCCATTGCTGTGGGACTCCTTATAGGCTTCATACTTTCTATTCTGAGTGTTTGAAGTCCGTAGGTAACAAAAAATTCTTGGTCAAAATTTTTTTCTTGATCTCTGTTTTCAGACAATTAAAAATATAATTGTGTAACTTGCCCATACGGGTTCAATAATTTTTAATGAAAGTACAATGCCTACTTCATGCATAACAAAAAAATGACAATTTAATCTAAAACAGATTTAAATTTTTTTGTAGAACGTGGACCTGTTCTCGCCCACATATAATATGCAGTTACGCGTTGAAAGTGTTAATCACGTGAGCAAATGATTTCTTGCTGCCCGTGGTGTAGTCAGCTTTGTTGTCAATGAGTGGGGCCAACACACACACAAACACAATGTGAGTGCATAGTATTAGAAACAATAAATGACAATAGCAAACAATAACTATTGACGACATGACTATCATTCATATACATTTTGATATGTACGCATGTGCATACAAAGTGGATTGTCACTGTCCACTTATTGAGAAAATACAAAAAATAGTAACCAATATTGATTGTAATGAGAATCAATCATACATATGCCAGCAAATATAACTACAGAAACAACACTTCTCATATTACATTTAATGATGATATGCACTGGTTAGTGTTCTTCAAGTGATGTGTGTAACTGCATACATAAACATCAGAAACATACTTGCAGAGAGATATGCGTGAATTGTTAAAAGTATTGGTGTATTAATTATAAATCCAATGATTATAAATTTGCATTTATGTATTTCATTATTGTATAAGAAAATGTTTTAAGTACTATAAATATAGAACAATTCTTCCTATAGATATTTCCAGGAGATTTGCTATCAGCAACACAAGTGGATCCACACAATCCTGGTCGAGTTATTGGTCGCACTGAAGTAGAGCGTCGTGAGGTGTACATGAAGAAGTTGGAGAATCAGTTATTGAAGTCTCATCCTATTCTAGTAGAGATGGTGACTAATTGCCTACACAATGATCCTCAAACAAGACCTACTGCAGAGCAGCTACTAGGAAGACTACAGCCAATAAAGAAGGAGATGACTTTATTCTATGGAGGAACATTAGTCAATGTGACTCATGTACTTCATGTTAAAGAATTGAAAGAAAAGGACAAAAGAATCAAAGATTTAGAGGTATGTATGCATATAGCTTTATAGATTCAGTTATTGCTGCCAAATGAGCAGTAGTCACATTCCCCTATTATTTAAGAGTGGTATTACACAGCAATGCACAGAGAATATAGCGAGTGAGTATTTCATAATGGAGATTAGAATAGAACTGGTAAATTGTAATTCTTAAGTTTTGTCTTCTTTGGATTTAGCTTTCGAGTTTTATGTACCAACAAGAAGATGTAGGAAGGCTAGATTTTCTTGTCTAGAACAAAATCCAAGTTTATTTTTATAAATTGTTTACTGATTTCTGGCTCATTATGCTCGTAATTATATTAAAAAAAATTTTCCAATTATTTATTGTCTATGTGACTTTACCCTTTACTGGTGAAGCTATGGCTAATATTGATTGAATGCAGTGATTACACCTCGGTTTTGTGAGTTGACTAGCAGAAAAGAACTGCTTAAATTTTGTATGAGAATACCCAAAAAGAAGTACGTACATGTATTCTCATGTTACATATACTCATTAGTCACACTCAATGGTATTTGAGCTGAATCTGAAATAATCATTGTGACTCACTTAGGACCATGGCGTTATGATACGTTGTGTGCAGTGGTCATAATAAATTTTATTCAATGCTGTTCTGCCCATTTTAAACATCTATTATCTCACCGGTTATATATTAACGAGAAATAAGCAACGAATGATAATATTCATACCTTATTTTAAAAATAGGAAATGGAAATATCAGCAGATAGAACAAGTTTAATTAATGCCAATTCAAGAATTCTTGAAGAAAAAGAGAAACTAGAAGTTGTCATCAACCACTTGCAAGTTGAAAACAATCAACTGAAGACCGAGAAAAATCAATTGAAGACAGAGAAGGATCAGTTGAAGGCAGAGAATGATCAACTAAAGGTTGAGAAACATGAACTGAATTCCTCAAGCCAACAATTGACAGCTGAGAACAATCGATTAAAGGCTCTTCATCAGCAAGAGAAAGATGAACTCCAGTTAGAAGTGGAGCAACTCCGCAGTAGTATACAAAATGCCACAATGTCTGAGAATACATCATTCACACATAAATCTCCGGTGAGTATTTTCAGTGTGTTCCATAAGATTAGACAAAAAAAAGAATAAAATCATATAGTCAGTAGTATTTTTACATTGACTTGACCTTGATATTTGACTTTGTCATCTTTAACATTAAATTCATATCTGTAAAGTGACAACATAATTGATATTATAATTTTTTGCATGTGGTAATCTCAGAACTTTTACTTATAAGTAAAGTAGAGTATGTACCGTTCTGTTTTGGTTGTGTGGATAAATTTATTATCATATACTAAAGTTGAAGCTTTGACATTTGACATATTGAATTACAGTATTAACGGATTCGCCTAAAATTATATTCGCGATAACGTGCACGTACTCCAAAATTGTTTACAAGAAATCGTGATGGGCTTAAACATGCGAGCTTTTTCTTGTCTAGAGATAATACACTTCGAAATAACCGACGGAAATGTATTGACAAATTGAAGCTAAAGCCTTCCTCTACCCACGGGCTAAGTATTGTTTAGTTTCTACGCATTTGACACGTAGAAAGTGTGCACTTTAATGGAAACTACAAGCTTTAAAGTAAGTATGCCATTGTTAGCATCAGTATTGTAAAACAATAGGCTAGCACCTCATGTTTCATAGCTATATGTTGTTGTTTTAAATGTTCACTAGCCAATTCATTTGAAATATTTCAGCAACTGTTGATTTTGACTGTTTAATTTTTTTGTGGGAACCATATACTAGGAGAATATAACATATCTAACAAAAAGTATATAGACTACTGTGTTTGCAATTCTAGGATTGACGATGCTATGAAGCAGTCAGATTGAACTCCATGTTGACCAAGCCACACCCCATAATCATCACTGTACAGGGGAGTAGGAAGCAAGATTATATTGGTGCAGCGATTATAACCACACCCACCTAACCACATCCACTCATTACAATACGGTGTATTTTCTATTAATTAAACCAAAGAGTTTAATTCTATGCTCTGCATATCTAATAAATTAAAGTGCCACTGTAATCACACCAAAAAGAGTCAGTACAAGCTGTGAAGCACCCTCACGCTCTACGCGGAATACGTAATTCTGCGATAATCGGTTTATGAAGCACCAAAGGTGCAAATCCTCAGCACTTAAACATTACCTAGCTAGCTAATAGAATGTAATCTCCTTCCAAAAGAACAAGCATCTGTTAGCTATTTTAATGAGGCATCAATATAGCTTGAGCAATTAAAATGGTACATGGAAATTCTGTCTTCATAAGAGAAAAAGCTAAACTAGACAGAAAACACTTGCCAGTATACATTTTCAACGCGAAAATCACTCTTTTCAACTTCGCTAACTTTCCTGAGCATACAGCATACATCCCCACTGGCTGCAAGAATTTGTTAGCTCATGTCATTATGATGTGATGCTACGAGGCGTTACCCACTAAAGCTGGTACCTATGCGGAGCTGAAGGATCACATTTTCTCAAGAATCAGCCCAAAATTTAAAAAAATTAGCACAATAAAAGGTCTTAAATTCTCATTCTGAGTAAGTTCATGTCTAAATCAACTGTTAATGTCAATAATCTCCAAAATCAGAGTGTGACCAACCGACAGACAGACAGACAGACGGACAGGCAGACAGGCAGACAGACAGACAGACAGACAGACAGACAGGCAGACAGACAGACAGGCAGACAGACAGACAGACAGACAGACAGACAGGCAGACAGGCAGACAGCATGACTACTATATCCCTTTCGTGCATACACGCTGAGGGTTAATAATGCTCTACTTCCAAAAATAAGTAGTATTTAAAAGTATCACAAAATTCAAGAATAATGGCTATAATACAAATATTGTACTTCCAAAAATAAGTAATATTTATTAAAAGTATCACAAAATTCAAGAATAATGGCTATAATACAAAGTAATTGTACACATTATCATCATAAAATATCTCGTATATTTCAAAAATATATAATGATTTAATTTCATTATTCAGACATTCCCACTAGAACTAGACATGAAAAGTGGTAAATGATTAACTAAACTTAATGTAGAAATAAATTGATGCATACATTATCTAATTTATTATAAAGTAATCAGTATCAATTTTGTCTTAACACAGTGTGCCAGTAGCTTAAACAATATCTTGTACATAAAATTTTAATAATATAAACACGAGTATATAATGTTATTCAAATTTGCTATGGACAGTGTATTTGTATGTTATTTAGACGTTCCTACTAGAACTAGATTGGATAGATTGGAGGCGTGGTCCTGACATGCCAGTGGCTATGAGTGGATACATCCAATCAGTAGAGATAAATGATACAGTGTATGTTGGAGGAGGAAGGACTGACAGAGATGAGGATGAGTACATAGTGATGGCCTACAACACACAGTCCTGCAAGTGGCACACTCTACCTCCATACAGTACCAGGAGGTTTGCTATGACCACCATCAACAACAAACTAGTTGTGGTGGGAGGAAGTAATCGTGATGACTCTGAGAGCAGTGAGCTGGAAGAGTGGCAGCCTGACAGCAACCAGTGGACTCGCCCCTTCCCTCCTATGTCTACACCTCGCTTTTGGCCTTCAGCTACTTCATATAAACATTGGCTGGTGGTGGCTGGTGGTCGCCATGGAGTTTGTTTACAAACTGTTGAGGTACTTGATGTATCCAACATGCAGTGGTCCACTGGACCATCTACACCAACACCATGGATGAGGATGACATCTACTACAGTAGGAGATACCTGGTACCTCATGGGGGGATTGTGTGAGGTTGTGACTTGGAGTCCTGATGTCTATAGTATATCACTGGAGGCTCTTGTTTCATCTGACAGTTCCAACATATGGAACAAACTACCTTCACTCAAATGTACATTCTCCTGTCCACTCAACATTGGAGGATCTCTACTGGCAGTCGGTGGTTGGGGCAGGAAAATTATGAACTCAGTGTCCACCATCCAGCGCTATGTCCCTGAGACTAATACCTGGCTCCAAACTGGACTGCAACTATCATATGCAGTACATGCCTGTACCTGTATCGTGGCATCAGACAAGGTCCATGTTATGGGAGGATATGATGGGTATAGCAATCATAAGAAACTGTTTACTTCTGTTTACTAACAGCATTTTACAATGAAAGCTGTTGCCATGGCTACTGTTTACATCTCTAACTTGATGTGTGTATGACTATTATACAGATAGTTCTATTTTTAAAAAATATTTGTAATACATTGTAGTCTGATTGAAAAAATGTTATAACCAGTAGCTTGGCCTCATTTAGTGTACTAGCTATGCTTGAGAGTTCTATCACTGCATGAAAGTTCTATATTTTGAGAATATGCTTTATTCACATGTCAAATAAAAAAATTAATTATTTTTTACACCTTAATTATTTTGGTGCTCACCAATTAGCATGGCAATTAATGAATTAGCAGTATAATAGCAATAACAACACAAGATGAGAATTAATAGTCAACCAGCAGCAAGCGATTGTTGAGTTGGTTTGAGATGAAGAATAAGACCAAGGTCAATGGTTCGTGTGGACTTTGAACTGCCATCCAACATGATAGTAGGCAAATTTCTAGATGGAAGTTAGCATGGCGAGGGCTTCCAACTCAGTGATAGTGTATCTGGTCTCTCAAGGCTGGAGCTGTCTGCTACAAAAAGGTGCTGGCATCCACACATCTTCTCTAAAAACACAAAGACCTCCTCCTACACCACGAGTGTAGTAGGCATAGCACAACACTTCAAAGGCATCAATCACATAGTAGTACAACCAAAACATTGAATGCACAAGTGCTAGCAATACCAAGAAAAGCATGCTCAGTTTCTGTCATCCAGTACATTTTCTTAGGTTGTGAAGGTTTTGTCATACATGTGAGGGAGCTACAGAAATAAAAAAGATGAATAAATTTACGATAATTTAATAAACCTAAGAATGAACAAAATTGAGATTGAGTTGTAGGCCCTGCTAGATTTTGCTAGCATTTTTTCTGAAATAAATAAACATGCAATAAGCATAGCGGAGTACTTCTAGAATAATAAGGGTATTTAAGAGTGATAAAGAAAAAATGAGAATAATCAGTCCATATAATCCTTTATTATAAAAGAAAATCAGTAGTGCTTTTTTTCTTTTTCTTTTACAACAAAGGACATAATCATGTGTTGATATGTGGCTATGATGTAGATCTTCATTACTTAAAGCACCTGGGTTAGTGTTGGCCACTCTGTTATTGTATTTCCAAAATGAAATAGAGAAAATTTGAAATATAGGGAGAGCTATCAGTCAGGCTTAGAGTCAACAAGTCATTTTGTTGATAACTATGCTAAATGGAGCAACTTACTGCATTAAATTGACAAAAAATGTGTATTATTACCACATGCCGTAATCCACAGTTTCCCCAAACAACTGAACTTTTTTCAGCTGCATTTTTTCATTCATTGAACATTTTTATGGGATGTTTTCACTGAAAGATTATAGCTAGCTATATAAAATCATTCATATTGAGTAATTCAGTATGTAGGGGTTTAAGTTGACTTTTCTTTAAGCATGGTAGACTGCCACCAGAGTCAGTCTATAACCAATTTCCCGCCTCTTGTTTATTGCAAAAGGATTTTCAAGATTAATTTTAGTTTTAGTTTTTTCACGAACAATTTTAGTTTTAGTTTTGGTTCTTCCAATGTACTAATTTCAGTTCTAATTTTAGTTTTAGTTTTTCAAATTTACTAACTTCTATTTTAGTTTTAGTTTCGGTTTTTTAGAATTCAATTTTTTTTTGTAAATTACTGTCATAATTTTAGATAGTTTTTGTCTTTCAAATGCAGACTTGAAATAAGTTTTTTTGTTCCACCAATAGCTTTTTTTTTTAGCTTTTTTTGTTTTTTTAACAGGAGTACAATAATTTAGTTTTTGAAATAATTATTATTACCCTGTGGCCAGTCTCTACTGAACGGACAGTAAATACAGCGTGGAGACTGAATAATTTGACATGCATGTGCTAAGGGAGGGGGCAGGACTAGATAGTCGAGCAACCATTGACTGCTGTCCAACAGTTTGTTTGAGCCAAGCAGCTCAGGTACTACGAAGAAATGATTGGGTAAAGGGTTTTGCTTCTTGGGACAAATACTGGACATTCGTCTTTACACAGAGATGTTACTACAAATAGCAAAGTTTTTGTAGAAGTCTTAGCTGTGTGCTTGGTCAGTAGCTAATGCTGAATATTCTGCAAAGTTTGGTACAAAATGAGAGTAGAAGTTTGTCAAACTAAAAAATGAATGAAACTGAGAGACATCTGATTGGACAAGCATAGTTCTTGAGTTGGTTGATTCTTGCCTCAGGTACACTTAGAAGACCATTACCAACCATAAATAATAAAAAAAAACTTAAACCTTTCAAAACACTAACAGCATTTACATGACTTGACTGACAATCCATGACTGGACTGTTGTGACAACACACAGTCAACTTTCTTGAAGTGATCTGACAAACATTTAGACATGATAAATACATCAACTTTGTATGGTAATGTAAATCCTCCTAACCACGCAAGACTCGTTGCATTTAAAGTGGAAATTAGCAGGGGCATTGCTTAGTCCAAAGGCATCATTTTATACTGGAACTTACCATGTTTGCAACTGAAAGCCGTAAAAATTGTCCAGATTCAACGTCAACTGGAACCTATGAAACCCTGGACAATAATGTTGCTTCCCCTAACCGGGCAATTATTTCTTCCAAAGTGGGTATTTGGAAATGCACAGGAATAGTAACAGAGTTTAACTTCCTATAATGTACAACAATACGGATATCTCCATCTTTCTTAACAATTGGGAGGACTATAGATCACTTATATAGAGATAGGAAGGTTCAAAAGTCTCAACAATGCCTGGTGCTAAATTTTACCAAATTCTTCTATTCTCCTGAGGCAAGGATTCTTTAAGGTTCCGCTATAGGGTCGCCTCATGAGTATTCATAAGTTTTTAAAAACATTAATTTTTGTATCATTCATCATTTATTTTCTGGTGTAATTCACAAGAATTAAAGTTTATTATAAAAATGACATGATGAAATGACATATTGGGCTACAAAAGCAATTTGGGGAGTAAAATGGAGACTCAAAAATGAAGAGATTATGGCCGACAATAGAGCCACAAGCGGCCAGCCAAGCTGCACTTCACCAGCTTCTCCACACAGGTATGTACTTACTTGAGGGCCTCTCGAAGAAATTCTGACCATAGAAGCCCAAAAACTAAACCAAAGCTGGTGTTATACGTTCCCGCGGCCACACTCAGCAACAATCTGGAGCCATAACTTTTCAAGCGAAACTCTTCGAGAGGCCCTGCTCCTACCTTCGTATAATTGGAATAAGCCACTGCCCCCACAGCTACCAACTCAGGAAAATACCACAACCGCGGGAAATCGCCCACGCATCAGCTGTAGAAGCCACGCAGGTAGTTTTGGATGGTAGGAAGACTGGCTGGATGGGAATATGGGTAACAAGAAGAACCAGAAGAATAAGAAGTACAGCATGCACTGCTTTGACATTCATGACAAGTGTAGTCTGGCCTTCTGCAAGTCTTCTAAGGAAACTCTTCAGCACTCTTCTACGTCTGAAGTGTTGTGTCAGCCAGCATCCTCTTCTTTATCTGCTATTTCTGAAGGTGAAAGTGGTGGCCACTCCGCAACCAACAATCCAAGTATGCTGCCAACATGATGACACAAGTTTTTCGGGTGAGTGATTTATGTGTTCGAATTAGTATTATTGCAAACAATTTTATGTGTTGGTTAATATTGTGCAAGCCTGAGACTAACTATAAAAAATAAATCCTTTTGTCGATTCATTATTTTTGACAAGCTCAAATATTAGCATGTTCAATTACTCTGTTGTAAGCACACACAACTGACACCAAAAAACAAAGCAAGAAATGTATATTTGATTTACCAAAACACATTTATGTGGCAATCAACATAGTAACATCTTTCACCTCATTTAATTTTTTTATATGCTCTTTCTTTGAATGTGCATGAGTTCCTTTATGCTTTATTTTTTATTTACCACACAGATTTACTTGATGAACAAGAAAGGTTGTGGGAAGAAACTATCGCAGATGATCCAGAAACTGAGTTGGATGCCAGACGAGGTGGGTTTACAAGAGTCAATGTCGACCAGAAATTACTGCTCGATGTTCAAGTGCTGCTAAGTCGACTAGTTGGAAAAGCCGAGCAAATACTTGGTAATGCTACCACAAACCTGGCAGAGAGTTGGATGAATATTAGAGCCAAATTTGATGGTGGTAAATTTTATAACAGATCTCAGAGTGGATCCTGGGATCACAGGTGCATGGGAGCTGGACTTAGACAGAATTTGGGCAGAGACTGGGGGCCACAGGCATGGCGACAGATGACAGGAATTTCTCCAAATAATGTATTTACTGATGTAGCAACACATTCAGAAAATGTTTGCACCAAGGATCGGAAGCGGAAGGCTACAAGTGAAGTGAAGGACAAGTGGCGAAGAAGCAAATATGCGAATGTGGATGACACATCAGCAGCTCGAAAATCTTACAACAGACGTGATGGTGGTATCTCACCAGAAGAAGTAGTTGATGATTTATCCCATGAAGATCTTGATGAACTGAAGTCAAGCTATTTCAAAGCCAATGTGTGTGTCACTCAAGAAGAAGCTGATGAAATAGAACGACGCACGAGAAGTCAAGCAAATGATCAAGACTGGATAAGTGAGAGACGAAAGAGATTGACGGCTTCTTCTGTGGAATAGCTAAAATGAGAGAGTCTACAAAGAAGAGGAAGAAAGTTCAGGCTCTGCTATACAATACGTTTGGTGGCCACATTGCAACAAATTATGGCACATGCATGGAAGACAAAGCTAAATATGAATATATAGCATATAAACACAGAAAACGGACATTCTCATTTGGCAGTTGAAGAATGTGGACTTTTCATCTCTCGCCATAACAACTGGTTAGCTGCAACTCCAGATGGTATTGTCCATGATTCACATTCGCAATCCGAAACAGTGGGCTTGTCGGAAATCCAATGTCCGTATTCATGCAGGGATTTGTACCTCAGCGAGGCATGCGAGAAAACTTCATTTTGTCTCACCCTAAATGAGAAAAAAGAACTGAAATTGAAAAACAGGCATGACTACTGGTACCAAGTACAGTGCCAACTTTATTGTGTCGACAAAGCATGGTGCGACTTTGTTGTGAGAACAACAAAGAACTACATGTTGAACGCATCAATAGAGATGCCAAGTGGTGGGGACTATAACTGGCAAAATTGAGAAAATTCTATTTTTCTTCATTGCTTCCAGAATTAGCATGTCCCCGATTTAGATATGGTGGAATTAGAGAACCAACTGAGGCAGTGCAAAACACTAATACCTCATCTTGAACTGTTTCCTATGTTCACTTGCTCACTACCTTGTACAATGTATAGCATTCATTCACTGTATTTTATTAATTATGTATCACTGGTGTTAATTGCAAGCCTTATAAACACTAATCATAAGGTGAAAACAAGTCAGAAGTGGGATGTGGTTTTGGGTGGGAAATAATTATTAGCTTAGAATTAAGGTGAACACTGTGTAAAAAGTGTTTTATACAGCAAAATGAAGCAACACCAGCAACATCCTCAGTCACATGCTCACTCACCACCACACTAAATATAGCAAAGATTTTAAACAAAAAGAAAGCTTGTTCAAGAGTAGTAGAGCTCATCTTTAAGTATAGCTTCACAGTTATCTCTTGTTCATGTCCCTAGCAGTATGATCGCGGCAAATACTAAATATAGTATACTATATCTATATTGCTGATATAGCCCATCTTTAAGCTGGCCTACACTACAATCTCTCAAATAGCACTCTCATGCACAACTCTCTTGGAAAACTACATTATCTTTCAACCCTTGTTTAAGTGACTGAAGTATACAAGAGTTAAGGAGTCTAACTTATTGGTAAAACTATATAAGTTTACAGATTCACTTTCAAATGACAACCAAAAGGACTTAAGAGAAGACAGAATATAGTGATGGTTTAACAAAGTTCATATAGTGTAAAAAACAGCTGGTCAATCTTTCTTATCAGACATACAAATCCTGACAAATTTCTAAGATGAGTGAAACCTCTTCAATTTGCCATTAGTTTCATGATTGTATGGGTTAGTACAAATCTTCATAACTGCAAATCTTTCATACAAAAATGAGAGCACTTTTGACAGAAAGATTAATCCTGGATCAAATAGTACTGCTTTGGGAACACCATAATAGAATTCAGCTAATAAACATAGTGCAGTTTCTTGGGCTGTGTAAACTCACATAGTAATAGCAAAAAGAAAGCTGGTAAACAAATCCATGGCAAACTAGACAAATCCACATCTATACCATCAGAGCAATTGTGCATATCATTATCAATAGAATCTAAATCTACAGGTTGAGCACCTTCAATAACCTCAGCATCTTGCTTAGTATTAGCACAAGTATTAGCAAAGAGCTATTTTAGGAGATGAATATTTTACCACGTCTAACAACTTGGTAAATACCTCACCAAGATCAATGCCTAGTAACACAGTACAGGGAGGCAACTTGGGATGAACTGAAAACTAACAATTTCCTGTCACACCTGGTGCAGTGAGACAAACATGATAGAACATGACAAGAAATATCATCTATTCCTTTCACTAATCAATAACGTACAATTTGATCAGTCTCTTTAACAAAGTCAGAAGATATCAATGACACAAGCGTGAGAACATTATAGTAGTCGTCCTGTCTGTCTGTCTGTTTGTCACTCTGTCTGTCTGTCTGTCTGTCTGTTTGTCTGTCTGTCACTCTGTCTGTCTGTCATGCTCATTTTTTTTACTGATAAATAACCATTGATTTAGGTATGAAATTACTCTGAAATTTTCAATGCTCAAACTATATTGACACCTGATTAAAATAGCTAATAGATTGCGTGTTCTTTTTGTCAGAGATTATAATATTGATAAGTGTTTAGTAGTGGTAAGGATTCACACTGTGGTGCTTCATTGTAGCACGATATCAATACCTATACACATTATTCCTGAAAGTAAAGTCAATCTCTTTAGGTTCACTCAGGCAGAACTGTAAAACTACTCTCGACGGACACATCAGTACACAAATCATCATTTACAACACGTACTTTACGGTTAGTTTCTTTATTAGGTAACAGGGTTGATTGATATTAGACATAATTTAAGAACTAGATGATGTAGAATCAGGAGATTGCTTGTCAGACTGAGAATGATGTTCAGAACACTTGTCAGCATAATGTCCCATATAGCTTTCTACACTAGTGGCAGGTAATAATTGATTAGTTGATAGTTGATAAATCAGGATGTTTGTGTCTTTCAGTTGGTTTAGGCAAGTTAAAACTCTTATCATTTCCATTGGAATGGTTGTGTGGCTGATCATAAGCAGAATATTTACGGCTGTAACTATAGTCATGATTGGATGGGAATGTATAGAATTTTCTAGCTTTGCATTATATTATGTAGCACACACTTTTACTACAGTAGCGTAGCACTCTTCAGTCTTACTCGTTCACTGTATGTAGCCCAGAGGTAAGACTGATATTTTTATACAAACATGGACATAAATATACAACATTCAATGTGAATCAATGGACCACAGCAAAAAAGTAGATGATTATCCATTGTGATGATAATGTTGCATAGCTACAATAATGTAGTCATGGCTGTGACATGACCAGACTGTCTACTAGACATCATTACAACAAAACATTAGTAACCTTGTCAACCATTCACAATTATATAGCCATGGGGGATGATTGTTCCTGAAGTTGACTTTTAACATGTTGGAGTCTAGCTATGCTTATTGCTTTTCACATAATTAGAAAGTGCCAAGTAGCTAATCATTTTCTTTCTTTTTTTCAATTTTATTAACTGATGCTATTTATTGTCAAATTGTCTGTTATTGTCTGTACTGACTGATGATCATAAAAGACAGATGTGAGTATGACCATTGACTTAGCTCCAGACTCACTAGAAACAATTTTTATTGAAACCAATAAGTATTATGTGAATGTACATTTGACTGCACATATTTTGTCTACCTCATTAAAAATATTTCTTTTTTCCATGCATTTCATTGGTTATCTACGAAACTTTTTCAGATCAAATTATGTGTGTTATCACTGGGTTGTGGGCAGCATGCCCTGGAGTGTGGAAGTACAAGGAGTAACCATCTCTGTGAACCCCACCAGAGTCTCAGTGAGCAGCACACATCAAACAAACTTAGAAAACAGAGTTCCATGAATGGATGATGGAGCTACAAAGAGTAACAACCAAAGTAAGACCCAAATGAGACCTAAACAACAACAACAAAGAAATACACAATGTGTGGCAGTTTTTTACTTTTTATGTTGTAATAAATACACTGCAGTTGTGTTTTCCATTTCCGTAAACATTCTGATAAATTTGTAAGGTATAATAATGAAGTAAACCAAACAACTTTACATTTTAAATTTGTATGTTACCACACCACACCCACTGATATTTTATCATTGTTGTATGCATATAAACTCATCTTGTAGCTTGTACCTCTCACGTTCAAGATTCTATTAATTATTACTTACTTGAAAAGTTTATAGGTAGTTTACCTTAGCTTATACTACAGCTCATGAGTTTAGACAAGACTGGGTGTATGGACTTGGTGGACAATTGCCACATCCTTATAATTATTAGCCCTGCATGGGATAAGCTCTTTGAGAGCTGGCAGTTGGGCCTCTTCTGAGTTCCACCACTTACCCTCTGTGTGAGCGCCTGTGCCCTAGGAGGCAGGTTGGAATATACGCCCCCACACTAACGACTCCTCACATGACAGGGAACCACACAAGTGTATTCAAAGTAACTCGTAGTAAAAACTGAATGCGGTGAGGTGACTTGTAATGAATATACATGTATGTGTGTGTGTTAGTTTAATGATATAAAATGATTGTATTCATTGTAACTCACAGTAAACTCACAGTAAAACTTGATGCCAACAACTGTTAATATTAATTAAACATGGAGAAATTGGCTACAGTTGGCTATAGTGAGTATTATATTATAGTTACACCTACTGCATACATTGTAACTAACTTATGCAATAATCCAATAACAATTATTAACTTTTTATTATTTTTGAAAGCATACAAACAGTAACTATGGAAACCATTATTAAAATTATAATGGCTAACTTGTATAAAAAATTCCATAAAAACAAAGATATTAATTAGTGAATTGTAGAAGTAAAAAGTTTCTTTAGTCTGCTATTCCCATCATATCCTCCCATAACATGGACCTTGTCTGATGTCATGATACAGGTACAGTTACATACTGCATGTGGTAGTTGTCCAGCCTGGACCCAGGTATTAGTCTCAGAGACAAAGCGCTGGATGGTGGACACTGGCTTCACACTCTTCTCGTCCCAACCACCGACTGCCAGTAGAGATCCTCCAATGTTGAGTGGACAGGACCAGATACAGTTGAGTGAAGGTAGTTTGTTTCATATGTTGGAACTGTCTGATGAGGAGTGTGAAACAAGAGCCTCCAGAGACTATAGACATCAGGACTATCACCCACATCCTCACACCTTCCCCCCATGAGGTACCAGGTATCTCCTATTGTAGCAGACTTCATCTTGTACCATGGTGTTGGTGTAGATGGTCCAGTGGACCACTGCATGTTGGATACATCAAGTACCTCAACAGTTTGTAAACGAACTCTATGATGACCACCAGCCACCACCAGCCAATGTTTAAATGAAGTAGCTGAAGGCCCACAGCGAGGTGTTGACATAGGAGGGAAGGGGTGTGTCCACTGGTTGCTGTCAGGCTGCCACTCTCCTAACTCACTGCTATCAGAGAGATCTCTATTACTTCCTCCCACCACAACTAGTTTGTTGTTGATGGTAGTCATAGCAAATCCCCTGGTACTGTATGGAGGTAGAGTGTGCCACTGGCAGGACTGTGTGTTGCAGGCCATCACTATGTACTCATCCTCACGTCTGTCAGTCCGTCCTCCTCCAAAATATACTGTGCCATTTATCTCGACTGATTGGATGCATCCACTTTTAGCCACTGGCATGTCAGGACCACGCCTCCAGTCCAGTTCTAGTGGGAATGTCTAAATAATAAACAAATGCATTATCAGTAGTAAATTTATATTATGTCATTACTCACATTGTTAATATTATATATAAAGGATATGATTTAATTTAATTACACAGTGTTCATTAAAATAATAAAAAGTATTGTGTTGCCATGGTTACTGTTTACATGCTATTGACAATTTTGATCTAATTTACATAATAATAATACATACAATGACTCTACAAAATTTAAATATAGCAGCCCTGCCAGATTATGCTAGCATTTTTACTGGAATAATAGACATGAAATAGCATAGCGGAATAATTCTAGAATAATAATAAGGTATTTAGGAGAATAAGATTAGTGCTTTTCTTTTTCTCTTTTTCTTTTACAGCAAAGGACATAAACATGTGTAGAAATGTGGTTATGAGGTAGATCTTCATTACTTGATTAAAGCAGCTGGATTAATTGACCATTCGTATAAAATGAAAAAAGAAATTTGAAATACTGGGAGAGCTGTCAGTCAGGCTCAGAGTCAGCAAGTCATATTGAAAATTATGCTAAATAGATTCTCTTCTTGAGCAACTCAACAATCATACTGCATTAGAATTTACAAAAATGTATTATTATTACCAGCCGACCTACGATGTGAAGGAAAGAGAATGTGGATCCACTGCCGATCATATTAAAATTCTTTAATACTGTAATCCACATTTCCCCCAAATGTTTGAAAAAGTTTCTCACAATTGAACTTTTTTCAGCTGCATGTTTTTTTTTTTTCACTTCATTGAATATTTTTATGGGATGTTCAAGGTTTTCACTGAAAGATTAGTTAGCTATATGTGACCGGTTTTGGGAAAATCCGTCTAAACGCGGCATCTAAAGTTTTCAAATTTATTCTGCCAGTATGTTGCACAGGGACTTGGGATGTCGTCCTCCAAATTTTGAAGCTATAGCACAAGCTGTCTTCGCCCTATGCACTACAACACTTCAGTATTTTTGCTAAACTTATTATTGCTGATTTCGAAAAAGCGCCGTGTAAAGGCGTTGCTAAGGTCAGGGGGCGTGCCTTTTATCCGTTTACTATTACTGCGTGTCTCCGGGACACAACGGACTAAACCAGTTGGCGGATTGAAATAAGTCGAAAAGGCTTAATGCAAGGCTCCTCGAGAAACTATGATGGCGAGAATTGCGTGAGTACATGGATTATGTAGAATAGTAAGTGAATTAGTTAGCTACAGTTTTATTTTCCCGCCGTTAGTGAAAAGCCCGCCTATAATTTCTTAGCAACGTTCTGTACACAAGTCCAAACGGCTAGTGTTCCTAGCCTCATAGCGTGAGTTCTAGAGCTCGCTAGAGCTTACAACTGCGTCATAAGCTAGAGCTAATTGGTGTCTATCCATTTCTGCCATAAATTTTTTTTTGAAAAAAATTGACCCATAAGGCTTTACCTGGAGAAACTGAAAAAAAATGTTTGCCGTTTAGGTGGATTTTCCCAAATGCGGTCACATATATAATCAATCATATTAAAGACTGAAAGTTTTAATCATTCATTTCATAATGTACCAACTTTATACAGTTAGCTATACTGCAGTTATTACAATTTCACTTGTTTCTATTTAGAATAACAGTAGTAGTGAGTCAGAATGTGATATGGCAAAGTGTTTCACGAGCAGATTCATTTATTTAGCTAAACCATAAAAACCTAGAAAACTGGTAAGCTGGCCTTAAAAAGTCACTTAACTAATAATAACATTGTGAAGTTATCTATCATGTATAGCTGGAAGAGTAGCCAAAAAATCCTGACAATCATAGTGTGTCTCCTGTTAATCTTTAAACTCAATTCCCAGACTATCATGACATAACCAATCCATCTTACACTTTATCATTAAAACTTATTAGACCTAGAGTAGTCAGTGCTCTTGATAAAATAATGTAAGTAGACACTTTATATGAATGCAAAATACTTACTACTGATTTCTTGTTGATAGACACTGTGGTGATACGCTCCAGTTCCTTTGTTAGTCTATCCACTTCAGATTGGAGAATTTGTTTCTTTTTTTTATGGCGAGATTCTAGATGAAACTTTTCTTCTTTGTGATGAGATTCTAACTGGATTCTTTCAGCTGCTATCTGGTGCCTCAGTTGATGGTTCTCAGTCTTCAGTTGATTGCTCTCAGTCTTCTGTTGATTGACCTCGGTTCTCAGTTGATTGTTTTCTGCCTGTACTTGCGAGACACTTGTCTCTAATTGTTCAATAAGTTGTGTATTTGCAGATTCAAGCATCTTTTTGTCATTTTCTAGCTTTGAATTTTCTTCAGTCAATTCTTTATTTTCTGTTTCTAATCTATTTTCAGAAATCTAATAATATAACACATCAAATGAAACAAAACATACAAAACAGTGAATGGTATTTATCTCATGATTACAAAGACAGAGATAATGTTAAGATGTTACTGGCCGAAGCTAAGACCTCGACTTCAATCATTAATTTGATTATTTACGTATAATTAGAAAATTGTCTCGCCACATATTACAACAAAAACTGGACTAAAGCTTTCATATATTATTATAGCTAAGCTTGGTTGCTTGAGATGCGTGTTCAAGTATGTACACATCTAATATAGGTTTCAGTGTGACAACTTAAGTAACAAAATTATTGTAATAACTATTTGTTAGATTTAACAAATGATTTGTAGTTCACATGTCAACATTACCTCGAGTTCTTTTATTCTTTTATTCTTTTCTTTAGTTTCCTTCATGTGTAACATATTGACTATGTTGATGGACCTCCCCAGATTCCCTCCATGTATGTTCTCCATTGCATCCTGTACTGGTGTTAGTGTCTCCAGTAGTTGCTCAGCAGTAGGTCTTGTTTGAGGAGTATTGTGCAGGCAATTAGTCACCATCTCTACTAGAATAGGATGGGATTCCAATAATAGATTCTCCAACTTCTTCATGTACACCTGACGACGTTCTACTTCAGAACGACCAAAAAGTCGGCCAGGATTGTGTGGATCTGAACGTGTAGCCAATAGCAGTTCTCCTGGAAAAACCTAACCAATTATTTAAATTAATCAATTACTGTATACAATATTGAATGAGAAATAAAGCATGGAAATGTTGAAAACTGTTACAATCAGAACTCATGAAACAAATAACAGTGCGTCAGAAAGTGTTTAACAAAGCCAAGAGAAAAAATAGTAAAAACATGTGTGGTTTGAATATATAGTGTTAACAGGAGTCTCTGCATTTGCTTTGTCTGGCTAGGCACAGACTGCAACACCTGATAAAATACCTATCTAACTAATCTGCACGTGCTATTATTATATTAACTTGATTGAACGGTGAAGTCCATACTTGATATAACATAATACCATAGATATCTTTAATTGAATATTTAATAGCTTTGCACTAATAGTGTATGTTGCCTACTCAAGCTTGTTTTACCTGTGTCAGTATGTAGAGGGCAAGATGTCCGAATGAGAACACATCTAGAGATGGGCCATATCTGTGGCTCTCGTTGAGAGCCTCTGGTGGCATGTACACAGTATTCTTTGACAGTGTTTGTGCTAGTTGAGTTGGTTTTAAAGTTATCATGCGAGAGTTTCCCATGTCAGTGATCTTAGCTGTCAGAGACGATGTGAGGAGGATGTTCCTTGCAGTCAGGTCTCTGTGGACTATGGGAGGTCCTCGACCGTGCAAGTAAACTAAACCGCTGCCTGTGTCTGTAAGAATGGAAATCTTGACTGCAAATGGAATATTAGGGGCACAATCCAGGAGGTCATCTACACTCATTTCTAGTCTCTCCATCACCAGCAGAGGTAGTTCTGATCTCTCAAGGAAACACAGACCAAGGAACAGTGTTATGTTAGGATGTCGGAGACCTGCCATGAGTTGACATTCTCGTTGATATCTGTCTACAGTCTCTCCAACTCCTTCATTCCCAGGATCCAGTAATAGTTGGTGCATACGCTTGGCAGCACACAAAACCTTACTGTATTTTACCTGAAATAGCAATGTAAAACAATTTGAACAAGGTTTTACAAGTTCAGTATGATTGTTCAATGGAGTTCAATAACTCATTTTTTTGTAAAATGATTTCATCAACTCACAAATAGTTATTTATAAGCTAAAAATTATATTAAAGAAATAAAAACTCCCCAAGATTTCATCTGGGAATTGTATTTATAAAATTAGAACTCTCCACTTACTTCTAGCACTGAACCATATGAACCTGTTCCAAGTGTCTTTCCTGTAGGTACGACTTTGTCTAAGAAATACTGTTGTAACTTAGAATCTTTTCTAAAGGTTCGAGACCAGCCTGATCTTCTAGCCATGGTTTGCGTCCTCCGTTGGAATTTCCAGATATCTAAGGCAGCTCCGTAATGGAGCCAGCATAAAGAATCTCGTACCACACCCTAAACGAAGGCAACAAAAAAGAGCAAGGTCCTGCCCAAATATAGTCTTGTAGCGTAGCCAAACACACCTCTGTTCCACCCTGCTATCGCTATGTGTGGCGAAGGGTTATGATGAAAATACACCCACCAGCTGTATTAGTCTCCGCTTCAGACATTAAACGGGAAAGTTCCGCGGCTGAGCTTCTTCAATTGATGCGGCACGGACGGGCAGGTCAAAAGCAGCATCTTTTATGTCACAGCTTCTGGACGGAATTTGACAGTAGTAATATTTTTTGACTGTTGAATTATTGAATTACAATAAAACCTCTGAACAGTGATCTCATTGTAGTTGAAACTTCTAGACTTATCTCAGAACTCGGTCCTTTCTCAGTGGTTCTTTAGTAAATGTTAACTGGTCATAAACTTTTTCTTTTTGCTTGTTTTTAATTCGTTAGTTAAATTTGAATTTAAAAAAGCGATGGTATCCTGTTTTAAGAATTTTTTACTTCTAAATTCTCAATTACCTTCTTGCGGCTACTGATCACAATTTATTGTCTACTCCGGTAAGGAAATATTTGGATGGATTAGTTCTGACGTTTTACACTAGCTACTTTAACGTATTTTAGCATTAGAATAATCTTCCCAGAACCAGGGAACCATGTTTCAGGTTGTTCAAGCATTCAAGATGACAGCCAGCATTTAGCTAATACCTTTCACCCCTTCCAAATTTGGTTACTCTAAGTTGTGTGTAGTACGCTATTACCAATCTACAATTTTTTTTTTTTTTATCTCATTTGATTTATGCGTGACCGCGACCTCTCAATTTTATTTTAAATAGGTGTGGTCTGTGGTGCTGCACGGGTGAACGTATTCATTTTGAACCTTATGGGGCTGAGAGAGTGGCCGTTGCTGGGACTTAAGAAGTGGTTGGTAATTGCAATCAGGGGCGCATGATTTCGTAATATTGGTTCACACCTTTAATGAACTGAATACACTTAATAAATGTGCATTAGTTATATTAAAATAACTCTACTCTACATGCAAGTAGTGATTATGACTTGGTTTTTTATAAGTATGAGTTATTACAGAATTAAAATATAAGTGAAAATTGTAGATGTTTTGGTTAAAGAAAGTACACCTTGAAAAGATTGCTTCTACAAATACAATAATCATAATAATAAAAAATAATTTCTTTCTCAGCCTTCTTTTACTCAATAGATGTATTGTCTCTCTTTCACAGACTTTTTTAAACAATACAGAATTGAAAATATTTGGTCGCCATCAGGAATCAAACACAGGACCGGCTGAACGGATAAGCGCTCTATCACTGAGCTACAGCAACCAGCTGGCAAACAAACACTCCAATTCTGTATTTATACTGTTAAGGGATACTGCTATGCTACAGTTTCACTCAACAGACCAACGAAAATTGTCTTTTTCAAAGATTATTTTTATTCGTTGAATTTTTTTACTCCACTAATTTACATCTAATTAAATTCATGATATCCTTCCAGAACCACTGTATCCCATTTCACATCATCCCCTATAATATATGCATTGTGAATTGTCTTGCCAAAATTAGTCCACCACATAAGTCAAGCTCAGTGAATGTAGCCTGTGTTACCTACAAGTGGCTTGTTGCTGTTGTCGAGTCCTATACCATGCTGGCATAGTATCCAGTTGCTTGCCACATACTAGGTGCTGGGTGTCAACTTGCTTAAGCTGGACGTCTTATGGCGGCTCTGGTTCTTCTATCCCGTACCAACCTCCAGACTCAGGGATTTATAAGCCCTGAATAATTACCAACGATTAAATGTAGCTCAGTATTGAAAATTATGGGCTCAGGATATGTAAGACTAATTAGTTAATCTAATTAATACATAAGTTATAAATTTGGCCAAAAAGGTTCAAGCCAGCAAGTGGAAGAGCTCTAGTCTAGGATACAATCACACTCAAATTTTGTTGACTTGCTTGCTACATACAAGTAAGTCTTGTTATAAGCTGACAGTGTGATGTGTTGTTGTTGGAGGTGTGGTTACCTCGTGGGTTAAAGAAATGGAGAGCAAGTTTCTTGTTGAGTCATACATTGTTCCTTATCCTAGCATCACTTTGTTTCCACACTATCTACGCCTTCAGTCAAAATATATATTTGTTGTTTTTGCACTATGTTATTGTTGATGTCTATTATTATTGCTTTGATGTTGTTAAGTCTATTAATTCTGTCATCTACATTTTGTCAGTTCTGCTTCAATTGATTATATTTTTGGTATGTGAGCATGAGATTTGTAGTGGTTGCAGAGTTCATATTATGTTAATGATGCCAGCAGAAAATAACTCTTGAATAAAGTAAATAAAAAAGAGAAAACAAATTAAAACTAGAATTATGAAGTAAGAATGAAAAACAAAGAGTAAAATATGAGAAAATGGGAAATAAAATGTAAAAAGGAATAAAAAAACAAAGTAAAGAAAAAATACTGAAAGAAAAGAATAATTGCTCAGTGTAGGGATTGATTAATAGCGGCTATTTCAATTACAGAGGTGTGTGACATTTGATGCAACCACTAAACGATATGCCAGAAAGCAAGATCACAACACAACCAGATCTGATCACTTTGGCCAGCTAAAACGCCGAACAATCAATGTTTGTGTGAGATATCAAACTTTATTGGGCAGCAAATTACCAACCAATCACAACAATCCACACTGCTTACCACATGTTTAATTCAAGACTCTACAGAATACTTACACTTCTGAAGAATGTAATAGCTACTATTAATATTTTAGATCTTAATTATTATTACCTTAACATTGTTGTTATTGTCATTATGGTTATTGTATTTATTATTATTATCATTAGTGCGAGAAGTTTGACATTTGAAAAAAGTATTTTAGTGTGTTGAAAGAAAATTAGTTTTCATCTGGCTTTGGGCATAGAACTGCTTTTATATGTATGAATTCTGGGTTACCATGGTTATTACTATTCAATATCGTAGTTCATTTTGATAGAACTGCTAAGAAATTGTTGACTCTCTGTGGGTCATACTTATGTTGATTTTGATACTTTTGTTATAATAGTGACACACTGACAAATTTTACAGTGAAGAATACATTGGATTAATTTAGGACTACAAACTATATTTTAAACCAGAGCTGTTAGGTACAGTTCTATTCACAATCTCTTTCTCAGCTTTCTTTTGCTCATTAGTTTTAGTGTCTCTTTTTTCACACCCTTTTTCAAAATATATACATTTTCCTTCATTCTCATTCCAATGAGCAACCGAAGCAGCCATGACCAATATTGCACATCACCTATACATCAAAGGTCAACCACAAGGCTGTCAGATTGGATAAGATAAGCATCTTTATGGGTGGTTTACTCTGTGTCAAGATGTGTTGTAGACATCAAATCTGCAAAGTAGGTGAGCATATAACAGATGAGAAAAGCTGGACATCACCATAAAATGCACTCACAAGTGATTGTCTATGTTTATCATTGAGCCAAGTCATGGGTGTGTCTTATCTTGTATGTAATAGTCTGCTACATTAATGTATGGGTTATTATAGTAATCCATCATCCATGACTTCATAATGATTATAACATACTGATGATTCCTAATAAGGATGACACAATCACAACATGGAAGTTTAATTTCAGTTGACTGGTAATTTGTAGAGGAGATGGAGAGAAGGCAGGTGAGATGGATTCAAATTATAGTACAAATTGTTATTATCACATATTTAACTATTAATCGTATATTTTTGAAGAGAGAGTCTGTGTGTGTACAGGAGGGAAGCACACACAAAGAGTGATGTTTGTGTGCATGTGTTCTTATGTGAGGAATAATAATAGTTATAGTGAGGTTAGCTTATAGGCCATTCTCCTCTAGAGATTATCTTTCCAATGGATTCATTCCAGCAAGCCAAGTTATGGTGGTATAGATGTACAAGATGCACTGCAGACTAAAGATGTGGAAGTTACTAGTTGTGTTTTTGACATGTTACAGCAATTGATCATATTTACATGTTAGTATTAATTATTAACCCTCAGCGCGCATGCGCCCAGAGGGTTACAGTAGTCCTAGTGTCATTGTTGTATTATTGCTATTTATAAGTCATTAGTTTGTTAGTAACTGTTAGAGTATGTACAGTAAAAACAATTGTGAGAGTCACTGTCTAGTTCCTTCTATGGCTTGCTGGAATCTCTAAGACTGTCCCAGAATTTTAATTTGTTCCAAGTCCTACAAAGTATCCTATTTGTCAAGGAAAAATATCAACTAGCTGAAATTATGTCGCTTTTAGAGAATTATTATCATTTTGACATCTATTTTTATCAATAATATGTAATTTATATACTCCCCTGTTGATCTTAGTAGCAACATCCTAATAATGGTATATTTTGTATAACACAGTGCCTAAATTCACAAAAAAAATACTAAATAGTGTTAATATAGCACCTTTTCTAACACACTCAAGTTATTCGTTATTTTCCTATTTACAATAATGATGGTAGAGGGTTTTATTATAACCAAACTTGAGAAAAGTTTAATCAACATTTTTAGAAATTTCATTGGGATTTCTCATTTCCATAAAATTGGTCATAATTTTGTGACAAATGTAACCATCAAGATCATATGAATTTTCATGGGCAAAAAAAAACAGTTTCGGGGAGAGAAATGCAGCCTAGCAAATACATGTTTAACATTGGACTCCCAATATATTTTAATTCTGAGCAATGTTGCAATTGTAATAATTATAATTATTATATTGTTATAACTTTACTTCAGTAGTGTGGTGCTCTTCATTCTTATTTGTTCACTATAGCCCAGAAGTTAATTTTACACATACATGGACATAAATACACAACATTCAGTTTGAATAAATTGAACATGACAAGTGTTAATTAGTGATGATATAAAATAATTCATTTTTCCATGCATTATATTGGAGGTCAAAGAAACAATTTAATGTGTGGCTGCAACTACTACAGAGTGAGAGAGAGAGCAGCAAACAATATACATAGTGACATCTGAACATAGTGTTGTTTGTTTTATGTGTAAGCTCTGTTGCTAGGCACAAAGTGAAGGCAATATTAAACTGTTATCACTGGGTTGTGGGCAGCATGCCCTGGAGTGTGGAAATACAAGGAGTAACCATCTCTCAAAGCCCCACCAGAGGGTGTAAGTGTTTTTTTTTCTGTTTTATTTATCAAAGTGTTTCACAAGTTTTGATCACATTTATTACTTGTAAAATAGGCATGTACGTAGATCATGAAATGGAGCACTGGAAATATTTGTAACTAAAGATTACAGATTCTAATCCATACTCCACAGTTATTATTGCTGTTTAATTTTGTTTTTTTTTTGTTTTTTTTCATTTCTGTAAGTACACTGATTAATATTAGCAAGAAATAATACCCCAAAGTGTGTAAAGTAATCTGAACTACTGGTGTTTTCCGAGCCTCCTAGCCTGGCCAAAGGAGAGAGACAAAATATTTACATATAATACTACACCACACCTACTGTTGTTTTATCACTCTTGTATGCATATATACTCATCTGGTACACTTTAATTCTCATTTTTAAGATTCAATTAATAATTAGTCAGCTGTAGTTTATAGGTAGTTTAGCTTAGCTTACACTATAACTTAGTTAGACTTGACTGGATTTATGGACTTGTGGACAATTGTTACATCCTTATAATTAACCCTGCAAAGGATAAGCTCTTTGAGCTTTTCTGAGTTCCACCACTTACCCTCCGTGTGAGCACCTGTGACCTAGGAGGCAGGTTGGAATATATGCCCCCACACTAATTATTCCTCACATGACAGGGAACCACACAAGTGTATTCAAAGTGACTTGTATTAAAAACGGAATGTTGTGAGTTGAATAAAGGTCACCTTGTAATGAATATACATGTACTTGTGGTCACTTGACTCTTGTATTAGTGGTTATTTGCTCTAGTGCTTGTGGTCTACTATTCTATATCAAACTTGTCTATCCAATATATCTAATTCTGTGTGTGTGTGGAGACAGTGTAACTTGTCAGTGGATATACAACCCATAAGAGTTATATATTCTAGTTTCTAATACATACACTCGGGACTTTCTCTAATTCAGGATTTGCATTGGATACTTCCAGTGTCAGAACCCGCATTAACATACAATTTTTTGGTCCTTCGAGCCGGATACAGCAACTAGCTTATCTGTTATCTCCTGTACTATTCTTCAACTCAACTGAGTTCCAATTATCTACTATTCTTCAACTCAACTAAATTCTAACCTACTTCATTCATTGTGGCTACAACTTTGACCTATTCAAAGTAAGAACTGAAATTGTAATTGCTATTGGACATCTTATTCTCATCTATTTTGAAAATGGCTACATCAGAGTATCGAAAACGTCGTTCTACTGCAAAGAGCAGCCTTATAAAAGTCATCACTCAGATTCAAACTCAGGAATCTATTGAACCTAGTCATCGAGGCAGATACACTCTTGATCATCTGTCTGAACTCTTACAGCGGGCAGAAGAGGCTTACACAATTAACTATGAGTCATTGGAGTCTCCTTCTACTGAAGAAGAGAACTATTATCATGACTTCACTAAACTTGCGGATGATGCACGGCTACGCATCAGTTCCATGATGGAACAACGTGAGTGCTACAGAATGTTTGACACTCTCAGTCATGAGGTTGATGACTGGGAGGAAGTTGATACTGCGGAATTACAAGATGTATTTTTAGCTGAACTCCCCAGACTTCAGAAAACTTTAGATGAATTTCGTATCAGCTCTTGTTCTACTGGTGCTTCCAAAATAGCTTCACTTAAGGCCCATGCTAAGGACTTACGACGCCGTCTGACCAGACTAAAGCAGAGGGCATCTCCAGAAACATCAGCTACAACACCAATAGAGGTTCACGATGACTCAGAAGACACTTATCGTCATGAGAAGAAAGCTCGTATGGTTCCTCTACCTACCTTCAAAGGTGATCTTGCTGACTGGCGCTCCTTCTGGAGGAGGTTCCAAGATTATGTCGGAAAGCTTAAGAGGATCACAGATGAAGAGAAACTTAGCTACCTTCAAGACTGTTTGAAAGATCCAATTGCTCAAGATATTGTTGCAGATTCGATTAGGAATGGTGATAGTTTTAAAGAAGTGGAAAAGCGTTTACAAAGGAAGTATGACCAGCCCAGGGAAGTTTTCACTGAAGCTTTACGTGGAATGATGACTATTCCTAATGCCTCTTACTCACGTACTGGTTTGTCCAACATGGTCAAAGAGTTCAACAAGTACAGGAATATTCTACTACGCTATGGTGATGGCACTGCAAATCAGGTGTTTACAGCAATAATGGAAACTCACATGAGTCACAAGCTCCTAGAGGAGTGGCGCCTATTCACTAAAGATCAGTCTAGCATTCCACCTGGAAGTCTGCTCATAGACTTCTGTGACCAGCAAGAACTTGTTTTTAGTTACAATGACAAAGATCGCAGTCGTAATGTCAAGCCATCTTTTCACAAGCCTTTCTCCAGGCAGACTAATGGATTATCAACCACAAAATCCAATAAGTCACAGTTCTCCCTGTAATCAAAGGAACTGGTCCACTGCAAACTGTGTGCATCTGAGAAGCACCCAGTGTACTTGTGTCCAGAGTTCAAGTCTCGTGATGTATCATCTCGCCATCAAACTATTCAATCACTGCAAGCATGCTTCAATTGTCTGGGTACTAATCATTCCTCTAGACAATGTACTAGTAAGTCACTAGCTATGTAAAGTATGTGCTGGAAAACATCACACTCTCCTTCACCATCCTGACCGGCCTACTATTACTACTTCTCAGACCCCAGCTGTTTCTCAAGCTCCAACCACCACTACTTCTCAGGCTCCAGCAATCACTTCTCAAACACCAGTCACTTCAACTGCTCCTGCTCAGGCTTCCTCACTTGCTGTGACTATTCCTGACAAGACTGCTCTCATCTGCTCTTGTCAAGTTCTTCTTCAAACTGATGGTCATGCACAACTGGTGAGAGCCATGATTGATCCTGGTTCAACCTTATCTTTCCTAACTAACAAAGTAACTACTGCTCTCAAAGCAAAACGTATTCCTTTTGCCACACCGTCTGAAAACTTATGTGGCCAATCGTGTTGTGTCAATTGTCGATCAAATTCCAGCATCACTGGAGACATGTATCGTCTCCAGACAATCCTGCTGACCTTGGATCTCGGGGAACCACAGCAGGAGTGCTTGTTAAATCTCAACTTTGGTGGTCAGGTCCGTCATGGCTCTCACAGCCTCCTGACTACTGGCCAGTACAGAAGTTACAGATACAGACTACTTCACTCCCAGATATGAAGTCTACAGCACTCACTATTGAGACCCATCAACCTAATGAGGATATCACTTCCAGATTTTCATCATTTTCAAGGCTAATTTGTGTGGTCTCTTGGATGTACAGGTTCATCAATAATGCAAGGAGCAAACTGTCAGACAGGGTCTTTTCATCTCAACTGTCTTTACAGGAACTTCAAGTATCTGAAACTGTAATATTCAAATTACATCAGCAACATTTCATGTCCAAAGAACTCGCTGCTCTCAAGACTGAAATGGCTGTATCAGTTTCAAGTCCTCTTCACTCACTTCATCCTATCCTTGACTGTCATGGTGTACTACGTGTTGGAGGAAGACTATCCCAGTCTGGCTTGTCTTTTAGTCAATGTCATCCAGTCATTTTGAACAAGAAGGCACATCTTAGTAAACTTATTGTGCATCATCTTCACATCGACCATTTCCATGCAGGTCCTACACTTCTGATGGGCTTACTTGCACAGTACTACTACATGATTGGAGCTCGACGACTTGTCAGAAACATATCTCGCAACTGTGTTGTCTGCCAGAAGACATATGCTAGGACATCTAGTCAAATTATGGGAGAACTACCCTCAGCCAGAATCATGCCAGCTCCACCATTCTCCAAGACTGGAGTGGACTTTGCTGGTCCAGTCACCCTCAAACGTGGACATACTCGGAAGCCAAGCTATGTCAAGGCATATATCTCACTCTTCATATGTCTAGCTACCAAAGCAGTACATCTTGAGCTAGTTTCCAGTTTATCTACTGCTGACTTCCTTGCAGCCTTTCGTAGATTTGTGGCAAGACGTGGTTGTCCAGTTGAGGTGCTTAGTGATAATGGCACTAATTTTGTTGGAGCTAATAGAGAACTCCAGGAACTATACCAACATTTGGAATCTCAAGAAAGCAAACAAGAAATTTGCGAATACTTCGCATCTAAACGCATCACTTGGAAATTTTCACCAGGGCGAGCACCACACTTTTGGGGATTGTGGGAAGCCGCAGTCAAATCCACAAAGTCACTGCTGAAGAAACTTCTTGGTTCACAAAGTTTAACTGTGGAGGAATACTGGTCTGTCCTTGTTGATGTTGAATCTTATTGTCAACAGTCGTCCGTTGTGTCCCTTAAACACTTTACCTGAGGATGGATCGGAAGTTCTTACTCCAGGCCACTTTTTGGTGGGAAGACCTCTTACTGCATTACCGCAACTCTCATTGAAAGGCTTGCCTATGTCATCTGTCAAGCAATGGAATCTCTGCCAAAAGGTCTCGGCTGAGTTCTGGCAACGGTGGTCAAGAGAGTACTTGCAGATACTCCAGAAGTGACACAAATAGAAATCAACGCACAGGAACTTTCGTGTTGGAGATATTGTCCTCGTGAAGGATCAAGTACTGTTCACACATTCCTGGCCACTAGCACTTGTTACTAAACTACACCCTGAGTCAGATGAATGTGTGCGTACAGTGACTATTCGTACTTCTAAAGGAATTTATACTCGACCTATCATACAACCTGTTCTACTAGTTCCACAAGGAGAGAACAAAGACCTTCAACCTCAGTCAAAGGAGGGGGGAGAATGTTCAGGCCACTGAACACTGTGTAACATTCATATTAACTCACTTTATTTTGTGTATTCTAATCTTATTATTTCCGTGTTGTTGACCTACCACTTTCCACTACTTCCGCTCCCCTGGTGTGTGCTGGCAGCTGATTGGTCAGTTGTTAGTGCATGCTTTCCAGCGGTTTCCATGTTAGCTGTTTTGTTATCACTTTTAGTTTAATCTCATACTTGTGGTCACTTGACTCTTGTATTTAGTGGTTATTTGCTCTAGTGCTTGTGGTCTACTATTCTATATCAAACTTGTCTAACCAATATATCTAATTCTGTGTGTGTGTGGAGACAGTGTAACTTGTCAGTGGATTTACAACCCATAAGAGTTATATATTCTAGTTTCTAATACATACACTCGGGACTTTCTCTAATTCAGGATTTGCATTGGATACTTCCAGTGTCAAAACCAGCATCAACATTATTAGCTACTCAGTTACACCCACTGCATTCATTGTAACCAACTTCTGTAATAATTCAATAACAATTATTTACTTTTTATTATTTTGAAAGTATATAAACAGTAACCATGGAAACCATTATTAAAATTATAATAGCTAACTTGTACAAAAAATTCCATAAAAACAAAGATATTAATTAGTGAATAGTAGAAGTAAACAATTTCTTAAGGTTGCTATTCCCATCATATCCTCCCATAACATGGACCTTGTCTGATGTCATGATACAGGTACAGTTAAATACTGCATGTGGTAGTTGTCCAGCCTGGACCCAGGTATTAGTCTCAGGGACATAGCGCTGGATGGTGGACACTGGCTTCTTACTCTTCATGTCCTCACCACCGACTGCTAGTAGAGATCCTCCAATGTTGAGTGGACAGAATCGTGTGTAGTTGAGTGAAGGTAGTTTGTTCCATATGTTGGAACTGTCTGATGAGGAGTGTGAAACAAGAGCCTCCAGAGATACACTATAGACATCTGGACTACTCTGCCACTGATCCCCACACACTCCCCCCATGAGGTACCAGGCATCTCCTATTGTAGTAGACTTCATCATCACCCATGGATTTGGTGTAGATGGTTCAGTGGACCACTGCATGTTGGATACATCAAGTACCTCAACAGTTTGTAAACAAACTCCATGGTAACCGCCAGCCACCACCAGCCAATGTTTATATGAAGTAGCTGAAGGCCGAGAGCGAGTTGTAGACATAGGAGGGAAGGGGTGTATCCACTGGTTGCTGTCAGGCTGCCACTCCCCTAGTTCACTGCTATCAGAATACTCTCTATTCATTCCTCCCACCACAACTAGTAGTGTGCAGTGTCAGCATTCATATTGGCTTAACTACTCAATGCCTAGTGTTGCTCTTATCAGCACAGTAATTACACAACACTACTATAGTACAGTGAAGGTATTCGTGGTTCCATTACATGTCGCATACACAACAGCTAATTCCGATGTGAAACTTTGTGAACATTAACTCAGTATGAGAAAATGGGCGGACGGGGGGAGGGGGGGGGGTTTAAAAAGCTATCTACTAGAATGCAATAATCACACAATTATTGTGTGTGTACACGTGTGCACACGTGTACAACAAGCACTCAGAATTAATATTCGCAAGGCTTTATACAGAGGGCGGTGGTCATTAAGGTGGGCCTGATTCACACTGTGGTTCTCCCTAGGTATTTCGACTAAGCACAGTATTCTTTGAACTTCCACTGGGAGGGCTGTCCAGAAATGCCAGAAATTGTCCGTCCTGTCCCATTGTCCCATGGGACCTTTAATTCCATGGGACATCCATCTGTCCCACTACAGTAATGCCATCAATTGTCCCATGGGACTATGGTGGGATCACAGAAGGTCCCATAGGATGTCCATGCCAAAATTAAAGAAATTATGAAATTTGAAACTTATTCAGCTAGGAACCCTTCCCTGTAGTTGAATACTCGGGCTAGCCCGTTGTGTTTGTAGTAGTCACATGACCAACATTGGGGGGCTTTGCCCCCCACACCCCCCAAATGCCATCACAAACACATCAATCCGGCTAGTATGAGTTTACAGGTGGGACACACATGTATCTATAGGTGGGACAGATGGACGTCTCATGGAATCCCAAGGTCCGATGGGATGGGATGGACAATTTCTGGCATTCCTGGACATCTATGCCACCTTTCACAACTTTTACTGTTATGGTTTGCAAGCAGGGGCACTTTTCCACAAGTGTCCACTTAAGTATGCATACGAGAAGTGTAAATCTCATAGCACACATTTTCTGGACAATGATAGGAAAAAGTAGTAATAACATTACTAACACTAACTAGAACACCATAGGTGCGAACCCTCAGTGGTATTTGCGTGTACACAACAAAATAACCGTGCACTTTACGCTAACACATAACACAAAATCAAAAAAATAAATAGTCCATACTTCAAAGTTCGGAACAGCGATGAGCAATTATTGTAAACCCTTTACCATTGTGGTTCGTAACCAGAAGGTAATGGACGTCAAAGCAATAAAGCCTGAGTTTGATTTGCACTACTTGTTAGCAAGCCACTGTAACTTTGGGCAAACTTTTTGTTTGTGAAGAAATTTTGTGTCTGATAGAATTAGACATCTCTTCAAAACAACGTTCAGCTGGTATTCTCCACATATCAAATGTACTGGCCATGAAGTCAGCAAAAACGAGTAGTTGTTGTGACCCTTTACCATTTACAATGGGATTAAATGAACCGGTAACGGATATCACCATTAGAGAAAGCAATTGCCCCCGTGTTGGACTTGCTATTTCTAAAAATACAAAGCAAAAAAAAAAAAGGCATATTAAATGGACTTAAGTACAGTCCTTTTGATAGTTGGAAGGCTAGCAGTAACTACAATTTGGCAGATGGGGGTAGGCAGGGGAAGCGGGCCTACCTACTCTTTAAACTGATAGAATTGAACTTAATTACTTAGATTGTAATAGCTATTTAATATTATTATTGACAGCAAAGCTGTATTCAAACTTGTTATCATGTGCCATGCCTTTTCTCTGATCTGGTCCACGTGGCCTCAAGTTCCTCTAGAATTAAACTGTGTATGGCCATTAAGTATGTAAACCCTTTACCATACATCCAGAGCATTTGGTAAATGAATCGGTAATGGATATCACACAGAAAAAGCAATAGCCATGGGTGGGACTAAATTAAAACATATTTCATCGAGTAATACAGTTTGATGCCACTTCTATGCTTCAATGGCTGCCAACTTTGAGACCCGCTGTTGACAGAGTGACCGACCGCAGACTATTGTAACCCTCACAAACAAGCGCACTGAGGGTTGATAACAATATGTCTAGGGATAACAACATCTTGCTTGTTAAAAATGCTTACATAGATAATGTGATTCATTTAGTTCATTTGTAATAATATTCCACTCTGATTCATTAGTCTGTCAGCTAGTACCATATTTCAACAACCCTTACCCATTGTTGGTGTGGTGGGAAACTATCACTCTGAATTCTTGCTATACATTACAAACATGAAGGCATGCAGTAGTCTACTGCACAGTCACCCACTACCGATTAAGTGTCTATTTAACTTTTTTTTTTTTTCTTCTTTTTTTACAGTCCAATTTAAGAGCCCCTTACAGATAGGTACAGATACCTAAATAGATGGTTGGGGCAAACTATAGTAATGGCCTCATTCCCAGTAGTGTTGGCTGTTTTGTGAAAATATTTCACTATTCAGTGAATACAGAATCAGAAACTTCGAAAGGTAAAGGGTTTGCAACACACATACACACACGTGTGCACACACACACACGTGTGCACACACACACATGCACACACACACACATGCACACACACATACACACACATGGACCGTCACTTATCTGAACGCTTATGATGATATTTATTTGAATTTACTGTGCTAAAGTAGATAAGGATTCCGTTCCCCATTCAAAATGGCTTGTTTCTCATATCTGAGCACTTGATATATAACTATGGTTGAATTTTTATGAGCAATTCAAAAATGCATAATAATGATTTACAGTATATTAACACTGATAAGTGTGAAGTATAGACTAATCAAAAATGTGCATCAAAGTAGTGTAAGTTACAAAAATGGGTGTGGCTAAGTACACTGAGAGTCTCCAACCCCAAGCCAAAAATCCTGTAGGCAGTGCCATTGATTGACCTGATGCTATTTGGTGGGCCAATGAAAACAACCCACGGTTCTGTTGAAGAGAGCAACGATTTTGTGTTTTGTGTGTCATATGTTGTATATTTTCGATTAAAGATTGGATATATCTCACTGACGTAATATTATAAGGTAGAAATTTTACTAATAATGATACTTTACCAAAGTCTTCGTGCTGTTATAGTGAAAAGATCCTTTACCAAAAATAATTATAAACGTTAGCCAAACTACCAAGGTATAGGGTGTTCAATATTATATACCCTTCAATGCCCACCTCCAATGTAAATTAATGTCAGGTAACTGGCACCACTGTGGCTATTCTTTAGAAATTTCAAAATAATGCTTTACCAAGCTAGTCTGGCGTAGCCGACCCTTTAACTTTTATTTCCTTCCCCCGCCCACCAATAATAGGAAGGTAAAGGGTTGGCTATGCCAGACTATTACCAAGCAGCTAGTGCAGTGAAAAGACCCTTTACCGAATTATATAGATACTTTTTCGTAGCCAGACCCCTTACCTTGCACTAACGGTTTGGAAGGATCTGGCCATGTAAAAGATAGACAACGCTGGAAAAATCCAACTAAAAACAAAAAAAAAGACCCTTCCCTTAATTTTTTAGAAATGGGGGAGGAGTTCATGGCTTCGGGTACGAACTCGAGGAGACAATATTTATTTGGGATAGCCTGCAATGTAGTGTACTGTACATACATAATGAATTCCAGTTCTCCCTGACTGTTAATGTTTCTTAGGAGAGGAGAACAAATGTTAGGTAAATTTGTATAGCTTGTCATGTGAATCCCAGTCTGGGAAGTGTTTCATACAATCTTGCTCTCTCCAATCCTGCAACAAAACAAGTAAATAATAATTAACTGCAACTTATTATAATATCAACTGTAAAATACCCCTCTGGTTACTATAAATATATATAATGCATGGTTCAGATCAATATGAGATGTTAAGGTATATTCTAATAAAGGTGTTAGCTAAACACCCCATGTTTAAGCACACCCTTTTGAATGTGATCCTACACTGTAAAAATTATAGCGTGAAAACCCACCAAATTTACACCAAACTGGTGGTGTGAATGCCCACCACCTATGCATAGTGTGTCCTTCACACTTTCTTCCTAGTGTGAATGCACACTTAGTGTGACATTCACACTCAATGAAATAGCATGGACCCTTTACCGAACATTAATTATATTCATATGCAGGCAAAAACCAATGCTATTATGATTGTCATCTACCTTATAAATGTTTTGTACACTTGTGTGCTAGATAAGAGAGTTGACTAAGATTTTAGTCGTCTGATTAATGAGATCTGGGATTACACCAATCTCTTTTTGGAAAAAAAATGTTGGTATGTGTTACTAGAATCAATGTAACTTAAAATAATTCAGCATTAATGTAAGTATGAGTTCATAGTGATTGTGGTGAGAATTCACACTAAATTTGGTGTGTACTTCACACCCAAATGATGAGGTGTGCGCATCACACCATATTTTGGTGTGACTATTGTTACAAGTGATTCACGCTTAATTTGGTGTGCACTACACACCTTTTGGTTTACAGTGTAGAGTGTGAATTGTGGAAATTATTATAAGTCAACAGGTTCATTATAAAATGTTGGTATGTAAAAAAAGTATTCCTGAAAGGGTGTTACCTATTATTCCTGACATAAATACACTCTTTTTGGTATGATCGTTTCGCAGTGTGAGTGTAACAGCACACCCTATAAGTGTAACAATACACCCCAATGCAAAATGTGTTCCAGTACACCCCACTTAGGGTGTAACTAAACATCCTGGTTTAGTGTAGGAGGGAAAGCTGGTAAGTGTTGGAGAAAAGCTTCTCTTCTCCCCCACTCTCCCCCCATATATAGGACCTGGACAATGAATAAGTGTGTGGTCTGCAGCTGGTAAATGTAGATTCATTAGTATTTCATCTTGAAAACTGAAAGAACTCATAATGTAAATATTACAAACTATTAATTGAATAAATCTAAACTTAATGAGTTATAACAAAAAAACATTAGTTGATTTCTGCTGATTTCTTCCTCAACATTTAATAATACTTTTAGTTATCTAGCTAAATAAATTTGCATTATTTGATTCCAAAAAAAGGCAGCAACTACAGTTTTCAATATTATGTTTGGACTCCAATTCTTGTGCATGATTACAGTACATTCCTTTTCCTGCAAACAACAGCTAAAGTAAGCTCAATAAAATAGAAATTTAAGGAACCCAGCTGTGTTCAGGAAAATGTTAAATTGAAAGTATCTACAATCAATTATAGTAGATAGTGGAGTATATGAATAATATAGTAGTACAGAATACTATTTTGTAATAAAGACCGCACTTCCATTGAATAAAACTTCGTGAAGAAATGAAATCATAAAGTAAGCATAGATTAATCACCTAGATGGTCATCTAACATTTTGATGTCGTAATTCATTTTTAAAAAAAAAATACACATTAGAAAGCAAATATAACAGTAATCATTTAATTATGCAGTTAATATTTAATTCCCAAAATAAATAAGTTAGATTTAAAAAAAAATTTTTTTTTGAAGTGGTGGAAACTTATTTTTTCCATATTTTCTTTTCTCTTTAAGTTATAGATAGCTGAGTAATAGGAAGATTGGTTGTTTTTCAATTTTTATTTCTGAATTGTATTTATTTGAATAACACTAGGAATTCTTTGGTGAAGTGACTATTGTAATTATAAAATATTTCAGACAAACAATTATAATTAACCTTTTTTCTGTTGGTTTCAAAATACTATAATATTGTAATACTACATTAATTAATTTCTCACTCTTCCTTCTTAATTACTTCCAGTTTGAATTAATTATTTTCATATTTGCATAATCTATCTTCAGTTTTGATAATTTTAGCAATTGAGCGGGCTATAAGAAGAACTGAAGAGTCATTCCGAAGTCACTGAACTGATTTCCAGCCTTTCTATCTCATTTGGCGGTGTTATTGGCTTCATCGTTTGGAGGACATGAAGTTTAGAGCTTTGAGCATTTCTTGTCTTTGTTTGGCGCTGGCCGTTGCTTCGGCGGTGCCTTACCCCAACCAGGCAGAATCGAGTTCTACGAGGAGGTTCCAATGCCCAACGAGTACCACCTTGCTTAGTCCGTCGCAATTTTGTGATGGACTGTACGATTGCAGTGGAGGAGAGGATGAAGCCGGATGTACATGTAAGTATATTATTCTCTTCATCGAGCTATAGCTATTATTCCGTCTTTTCTTTTAGACAACAGGGGAAGGTCCAAAGATAACAGAGCAGATATGGTGAGTTGAAAAAGTATATTATTTATGTTGCCGTTTAAATGAAACCTATTGTTGTAGGTGGCACTTCAAATGATTCAAAGAATGTTGAAGGATGCAGAAAATTGACAAGACTATTGACAATGATTTAGACTATTTTGAAACTATTTTCACTTTGTATATTTAGAACAAATCAGTCATACTCTGTTTAGTAACAGAATGTAATAGTAGTATTAATACTTATAAAAAAAACTTGGATATAAAGTCATTTAATTATATCTAATTTGGCTGCTGGCATTAGCTAATTAATAAACGCCACCATACCTAGTACATATAGTTGGATGAAGTTATGTTGCCGTTTAAATGAAACATATTGTTGTAGGTGGCACTTCAAATAATTCAAAGAATGTTGAAGGATGCAGAAAATTGACAAAACTATTGACAATGATTTAGACTATTTTGAAACTATTTTCACTTTGTATATAGAATAAATCAGTCATACTCTGTTTAGTAACTGAATGTAATAGTAGCATTAATACTTATAAAAAAAACTTGGATATAAAGTCATTTAATTATATCTAATTTGGCTGCTGGCATTAAACACCACCATACCTAGTACATATAGTTGGATGGAGTTAAGTATCCATCCTGCCAGTAGTGAGCAACAAACTAGCTTGAAGATCAAACAACTTCCCCAAAAATGCATGTTATTGGCGAGCGAGCGTAGCGAGCGAGACACTTACAGGGGTAAAAATGAAAAAATCGAGGATGTTTGTTTATTTGAATATATGTTTGGACGTACGTATGTCATTTTGTACTTTGACCCTCGCGTTTTTGTGTTAGTTACGTGGTCGACCCCATCCCAAATTGCACTAAACAGAATCCTCTGGTTTATCGATCAGTACCCATCATCACCCTAGAAATTGAATTGTTTACCGTTTTGAATTCTTTTGCGGGTGCAGTTAAAACTTGAAAACTTAAGGGACTTCCATTTCTATTCGAGTTAGTGGCGGTGGTAAGTCAATGCGCTCTTTGTCATGGTTATAAGCCTTGCGCAACAGTATTTACTTGAAAATACATTGTCCACTAGACTACCACGAAGGTAAGTCTGTAGGTGCATGTCCAGTTGTGTCAAAGCATTGTGTGTTACAACCATAACTTAGCTAAAGAATATCACAAAGAAAACTTTTAAATAACGTGTATTGTTTTGTTGTTGTTTTTTTACTTCAATTCAAGCAGTTGCAGAGAGTTGTTACTATGGCACTGAAATCCCTTTACCGTGTATGCGAAATTTTAAAACTGGACCTTATTTTCAGTAGCTTCAGTGTTAGAAGTCAAAATCATTCATATAAAACCAGTATAGTCTTTAGGCTCGCTCGCCATTTGTGCTCAAGCACATCACTGGTAGTTCCTACCAAACTACATACGTACTTCCTATAGCTATATATGCACTCATATTGTAGTATTGTTGAGCACAAATGGCGAGCGAGCCTGATAGTTAGGTAACATAAAATGTTACTATGTTTTAGCTTACTTCATGCAAACACTATAATAGCAGTTATGACATTTGATTTCAGCAAACAAATATGACAGGATCTGAGAAAACAGCCCACTTCGCGCAAAACATGAAATTGAGATACAGGCAAAAACATCGAGTTGGGCATAGAAATTTGAAAACATTTTTATTTGTTCATACCAATCTAAAACCCTTTGCCTACCTATTGACAAAATTTGAAGTGTGAACGACAAGTATTTCATGGCGAGCATGTCGTTAGAAATGCCGCACTCCTTTCAAACGCGTTTTTCTCAATTTTTCCGAAATAGCGTGGTAGAACAGGCGAAACTTTAACGGCTCATAACTCGAAAACTACTGATAGCCTGCTAATTATTTATGGCTCATTTTGAAGGAAATTTTAAGGAGTACATAGCTATTACAAAAATAAAATTTTGATGGAGTGCTCCAAGTGGGCTGTTTTCTCAGATCCTGCTACAAATACAAAATCACTCTCTTACCTTATTAATGGTAACTTTTGTAGTATCAAACATCAACCATTCTGATAATCTCAATCACCAGTAACTCTTGAACAAGCTCTCAGCTACGATAAAAAATAAACCAGTGTTATCATTTGTAATTTTAGCCAACAAATATGGAATTACTACTTACATCATTGTTGAGTATTGATAACTTCTGTAGTATCAAATTGAAGTTACTTTGACCATCTGAATTACCTTGAAATCTTGACAACAAGCTCTCACCTACAAAAACATAAGACAATCAATTTTAGCACACAAATACAAAATTACTTTTTTACCTCATTTTCTTGAGCAGTGGTAACACACTTACAGGGGTAACTCAATCGAAAATCGGGGATGTTTGTTTATTTATATATATGTTTGGACGTATGTATGTCATTTATTTATTTATTGAATTGTTTACACCTTTGAATTGTTTTGCGGGTGCAAAAACTTACTGGAGCTACATTTCTATTTGAGTTAGTGGGGGTAGTAAGTTAATACGCTATTTGTCACAGTTATGAGCCCTACTCAACAGCATTTATTTTAAAATTCATTGTCCACTAGACTAACCACGAAGGTAAGTCTTGCCTAGGTATGTTCAGTTGTGTGAAAGTATTGTGCTTACAATACTACTAATATCAAGTGAAAGCAAAAAAGTTGATTCGACCGGTTACTATGGCATTGAAGACCCTTTTCCAGACTTAATTTTATGATTAAAGAACATAAGGTGATAATAGACAATGGAGCTGTGGTGAGACCAGTAGGGAGACTTGAGGTCTGTCACATGAATCAGACAAACACTAAGCAGTTCAATGCTATGTGGGAGATACTCAGAATCTAAACCCTGTGACCTAATTCTAACACTTATCGAGTTCCCAGTAGCTATGACAATTTAGGAGTTTCTATGAATTTTGCCGTAGGTACTGACTGAAAAACAGCACAAAATGCAGATGTATATAATAATCTGACAAGTGCAGGAAATGCTTCATGTATGAGAACTGTGTAGTATGATGAATGTAGTGAATGAAATTTACTTATTAATTAATGAAAGCTGGTATAAAATTAATATAATTCAAAGGCCAAGACAAAAGTTTACATTTAGTACATATAGCTACAATAGCTAGCACAAACATCACCACATGTATATAAATCAGTTCTTGTTACTGTTTCAAAACCAATAAAATCTTGAAATAATAATTGTCTCCTACATGTAAGCTTATTATTCATGTAAGTCAGACGAATAGTAGCCTTTCTTTCCTTAATATAGCTACTGCTCTACGTCCATCCCTACTGGCTCTTCCTGTCTTGTACATATTCCTCAATACAACTAGGTAATCCACAATGGATAATACGATCAATATCGGGACAGTCAATTATATACCAAAGTTGCTATAACTATCCCTAATATACTGTTCACTTTACAAAACCGATCTATAATTTCCTCTCTTTTTGCTGGCTTTGACACACGTGTAATGAATCTCTTCCATGCGAAACTGTGGGTGTGGCCTCCGAGCAAGGATGAAGAAGAGGACTGAAGACCGAGATAGAACTGTTGAACAGACTGATGTTATTGTTATTGTGTATCTGTATATATGTAGTGTATGATTTTTGTATCACGTAGCTAGCGTAGGTAAAGGATTGTCATTTATTTCCTGTGAATGATTTCGTGTGTATGTATAATTTGTGCTCCCGGGTGTGGCCGGATGTTTTCATCTTTTTGTGTTAGAGCACGTGCGTGGCCTTTGGACAATAAATAGTCGAGCCACGCACATGTCAACTAGTCCTTCATAATTTCACAAATTAGTTTAATACCTAACTCTGTGAGCCCTCTGCGCCAGCGCCGGACGAGCCTCAGTAACCCCGCATAAGGGACTGGCGGTTTCAGTGGTCGATAGCAAAGGTGAAGGAGGATTCCGTGGCAGCGTACCAAGTCTGCGCCAGCTCAGGAGAGTTTAACCGTCATCCCGAATCAGCGCAACCACAGAAACTTTTATATATGAGGATATCCAGGAGGTTCTGTTAGTTCACTTTCAAATGTCTCATGCAAAGTAAAATACAAATTTGACCAATCTTGGTACTTGCGGCAGAAAATGACAGTTTTTGGAAAATTTTCTCATTTTTCAATAAGTTCTTCTCCTAGTTTTGTGGCCAGTCTGATAACTTTTACTGGTTGATCAACCCAGTAGAATATGTTTGTTCTTTCAGGAGACTTGACTATTAACTTCGGGCTCTGTAGTGCCAGTTTAGTTAAGAACTGCTAGCAATGTAGTTGAGGGAAGTAGCTATGGTGGATTCAAAAACTGTCACTGTGGTTCCATTGAATGGTTCAGATGACTCAACCTAGAAAGTTCAGTGTCCCATAGAATTGACAACAGATGATGAGAGTATTTGATTTTATGGAACAAAACGTACTCCTGGTCATGCACAATCTGAAAATATGCAAAGTTCATGAGCATATGGGATCGTGCTCTAGCTACTATTGTTTGTCACTTGAGCCCTCATTGCTGTATCTTCTAGGGGAACTAGAAAACCCTATTGTAATCGGGAAGAAGTTGTCTGATCAACTCCAAAAGAAAACATGGAAAATTAAATTGGATCTTCACAGAAAGCTGTATTGACTGAGTTCGAAAGAAGGGGAATCAATTCAGAAGCACATTAAAGTTATTTGATGGACTATCGATCAATCAAGGAGGAAGATCAAGTGGTGCATCTTTTTGCAAGTTTACCTGAGTCTTAGTGGCAAACATTGATGTACCAAGTATGGACATAGCAACAGAGTGTTTATTACATGAGGAAAGAAAATCAAAGGAACGTGAAGGATCTTGATCAAGTCATGAAAAAGCAGTGACAAATTGGTTCAAAAGAAATTCTCTGGAGTGTTTTCATTGATGGAAAACAGGTCATATCAAGTGTAACTATCATTTCGTATCTGGGGAGAAAAAGAAGTTCAGGCCTAACCACTATGGAAAGCAGACAGCAAACAAAGCTTCTGTAGTGAGTGAATATAACTCAGACAGCGGAAGTGATGCTTAAATGGTCAGTCACCAAGTGCTCTCAGCTGATACTCCTAATAAATTGATTATAGACTCAGGAACAAGCTGTTATTTGTGTTGTGACAGTGCTTTTTGACCAATTAGAAGACTTGAAACACCTTATTGATGTTTGAAATTGAGATGGAAATTTCTTGAAGGCTACTGGCTGAAGGATTATAATTATTTCTGAATATGAAAGTGTCAGGTCAAAAATGAAATGAGTGCAGATTACTTGATATTCCGTATGTGACATTGTTATCTTATACTCTACTGAGTATTTCTAAGTTACAGAGTTGGCAATGGTACTGATTTCAATGAGAAAGGTAGCCAAATATACAATGCAAGAGGAAATTTAATTGAAGGATTAAAAGTTGGAATTCACTATTATTTGAATTGCTCTGTAATGCATACGTAAATGTCTCAAAAGACAAGATGGAAAAGAATATTTGACATTGTTGCTTTGGACATCTAGGAATACAAAATCTCCAAAGGCTTGCAAGAAGCAAGATAGTGAGAGGATTTGATTTTAATGCATCAAGGGATGTAAAGCATGTGTGGAAGGAAAATATCAGAGAGGTTATTTTCCAACTAGTAATAGAGGTACAGCAAAGAAGTCACTCGCATTAGTACATAGTGATGAATTTGGAAATATAAATTTAAAAAGTTTGCGTGGAGCTGAGTGTTTTTTAACTTTCGTTGATGATTTCTCTCATTATACATGGGTCTATGCTTTAAAGAAAGAGGATGAATATTCAATTAATTTTTGAAGTGAAAGGCTCTAGTGGAGAGATTCAGTGGAAAACAACTGAAATTTCTATGTTCTGACAAGGATGGTGAATATGTCTTCAATGAATTTGAGGATTACTTGATGTCACATGCCATGAGTGTACAGCTCCCTAATCACTCAAGCAATATGGTACAGCTGAACGAATGAACAAGACTCTAGTTGAGATATTGCGTTCTATTTTGATTGATACTAAATTACCTCATGCAGTATGGGCAGAAGCTGAATCTACTGCAGTTTATTTGAGAGACAGAAGTCTGACTAAAGCTGAAAACATGACTCTGTTTGAGGCCTGGATGAATTAGAAGCCTCAAGTAGAACACTTGTGTGTTTTTGGATGTGAGGCATATGCTCATGTTCCAAAGATGAAAGAAAAAAGTTAGATTCAAAGTCAAGAAAATGTGTATTTTTGGGTTATGGAGTGGAAACAAAAGGTTATAGACTCCATGGTGGTGTGAGAAGATCAAAAGTGGTCTACAGTCTAGATGTTAAGTTCAATGAAAGGTACTAATAGTGAATTGAACAGATTTGTACAGAAGAAAAGCATTTCAGCTTAATACTGGCGATGTTACTGATGAAAATGAAGTTGATACAACATTTATATTACTGGGCTCATTGTGATCTTTTAACTGAACTACACTGGATTCTCTATTCATGTTAAGTGCATAATAATTGTTTAGGTCCAATGCCACAGAATCTACCTTAATATCACAGGATTCAGATAAGAATAAGGTAGTGTTTACTGGAACTGGTAGAGTGTATAAATCTAGCTCTGATTTTGTTTGTTGAATTCTATAAATACAAGCAACATTTTATTGACAGGATTATAATTATTAATAGTTGTACTATGGTTTAAGTTATTTCTTTATCTACTGTTTTACAAGTAATAAGCAGTCCACAGATGTGAAGGCTGAAAAGCATTGTATATTTCACTCATTTTGAACTACTGTCCTGCACTGGTTATATCTTACCCAGCTGTCTTTAGTTGTACTCCAGTACTTAGTAGGTTTTTCATGTGCTCTTCTACAGCTTAGTTATAGTTTTTCTTACCAAAAACTAAAATACCCCAAAGCTAAGCAGGTTTGGATTTAGTTTTTGCAAACTAAAACAACTCCTTTCAAATCATCATGTTTTGAATGATATCATTCTTTACATTGAAAACCCATGTAACTAAGGGACCTTTTTGTATCAGCTTTATTCTGTAATACATAGACACCATTTTTGCAAACTTGATTCTGCTTTATTATATTAGTCAGACATGTTTGAAACTTATCTATTTCCTACTTATCTATGCACAAATCTAGATGTGCTCTCATAGTATAGTTAAACTGAATGCCATGTGAATCTAAAAAATAACCACATGGGTACACAAAAAAGACCCCACTATGCTTTTCCAATCTGTCTTTGGGTTTCAATTAGTCTTGTAGAAAAGTTGGAATATTTACATTTCACTATAACTGCTATTTTGCACTTGAGAGAAGGTGAAATATTCAGTGCTAGGTGAGTAATCATGTATATCTACAGTTCCTGCAGGACAGAAATTGATGGACACTCAGTCAATATGGTTACCAATGACATGTATTATTTATACAACTCAAGATTTTTTTAACTCATCTGTCAACAATTTGTAGGGAAAGGTCCTGCAGCTAGATCTTGTTATTTTGAAAACCCTTCATCAGCGTGATCGTTGCATTAATATATACTTAGCTGTCTGTCGGCCATTCTCCCCTTTCTAGTATCCCTTGAACTACTTTTGGTAATCCCAGAATCTTGTTCCAGTACTCCATTTTGTCATAAGATAATGTTGAGTCATACAACAACACACTGGAACTATCTGGTATATCACATAGTTTTGAAGAACTTTGTTGAGACTTATAGAATAGCAAGGTTTTTCCAAAATTTAATACATACTATCAATAAAATACAAGAAAAACATAGAGGGATATCTATGGATAACTTTACTCCACATGAGACAAGCAGAGACACTTTGTAGAGCATCACAATGATCCTTATACTACATGGGTACATATACACAATACTTTTATCTTATTAAACAGCAAACCACTCGTGATTGCTAATACCAGTAAATGATCCAAAAAAGTAGATGTAGATACCTCACTCATGCTCACACTGAACATATGTCCATTATGATGAAACCAAAGATTTCTGGCAGCAACAGATCTATTTGTATGAAAGCAACAACTATTGAAACTACATTTCGGGCAATTGACAAAATAATTTACCATTGCCATGACTTGTCCTTACAACAAAACTTGTTGATCAGGAATTCAAATGCATCTTCAAGTTGAGATTAGTTCAGCCATACACATAATAGAATGACTTCTATTAATCAACACTTTTAGACATGAAATGTAGATCAGTTAGAGTTGAGTGCAATATCGCATCGGTTCCAACTGTTGGGATTTCAGCGGGACACTCCCAATATCTTGCCTTCAGTCAAAGTCCCACTGTACACCAGTCAATGTCCCCACAAGTACCTTCAAGGTACTAATATTAGCTACTCATCAAATTTTAAAGTAAGTATTTGGGTGCCAAGAATACATTTTCACTATCTTAACGAAATAATGCACCAGAACAGCTCAATAATTGTGGCCTCATGGTTAACTCTAATGGTAGGGAGATATAGATTTTGTTGTGAGTGTGTAGTTCCAATGTAGCTGAATTAAAAGGGCCAAGAGAGAATGTCATTTGGATAATAATGGGATTAATAATTTCTGGAATTGGCTTTAGCTCCAAAAGTTTTTTTATTAATAATATATTCTTTATTTTTCTATTTTTTTTAACTAATAGTTTCCAGTTAAACTATTGCAAAGCAACTAGTTTAGATGGAAAAAATAATATTTATACCATGACATCTATCCTGATACAGCATATATAGTAGGTAATTCGTTAAAATTAACATTAATAAAAAAAAGATGATGTACCACTCTCTAATCCAATCCCCCACCCAATCCAACCCAATTGTCCCTATGGGCTGTTTTCAAAAGTTGCTATGTAACATACTGAACAACTTAGTTTTGTGTATGGATTTTTATACGGTCATCATAACTAGAGCACTCTTATTCCTGCAACTAGATGATGTATTTATATGAGTATTGTGTATGCATACACTTCCCAGTCCACTCTGCCTTGCCTACTGTGTCCTCTATTGTGAAGCATCTATCACACGCTAAGTATACAATTTCTCTTCCGAAAGCTTTGCCAACAGTGATACTTCACTATTGAATCAAGGTATCAATGGTTGATATAAGTAAATTACAGCTACTAACTGATTGGAGCATGTTCTTATTATGTTATAGTTGTTATATTGCATGGGTGAAGAAATAAAAATACATGCTTAGAGCAACTAACTAGATACAGAGTAACGTGAATAAACCACGTAATAAGGATAAATGCATCTATGGCCTTTAAAATATTCAAAATTAGGGCAAACATACTTTGTATCAAGCAACAATGTGTGTAAAGGCTGATAAATTTGCCATTGCTAAGTGCCTGAAATTTCCACACATAATTTTGAAACTTCAAAGCATTGCTGGCACACTCAAATTTCTTTAACTGAGATGAGGCTGGTAAAAGAGTTCGACGATTGTATAATTGGGCACTTAAGTTGTCTGAGTACGATTTTGAGATGGTGTATCGCGCCGGGAAGTTGAACATTGTGGCAGATGAACTGAGTCGTTGCCACGCCGATGGAGATATCTGTGACGAGGTCACCCCATCTTTTGAGGAGGGGGGAGATGTGGGCCCCCAAAGAGCATGCAAGCCCACATTTGAAGGAGACGGAAGACATGAGAAGGAGAGAGAGACCAGGGAAGAAGAGGGAAGAAGATAAAGAGAGAGAACATGCATAGAAGATATTCATTTTTGTAACTATTCAATGTTGTAGATGTTTGTGTGTGCGGATTGTTTACAGGTGTTTTGAGACTAACTTGTGTGTCACCTTATATGGTCATATTGTGGAAGAACCATGTTGTATATGTGTTAATCGTTTGTGGAATCCTTGTGTAAGGGGTTGAATGGTCATGTGGTGGTGTTTGTGCTGTATCATCCTTGTTTTGTGTGTGGGTGGAACTCTGGACTGTGTATAAAACTCACCCACCATCATTTTTGTAGTCAGTCTATTTCATATCAAGTTCTAGTTAAGACTAAGTTCTTGTTCGCTGTGGCGATAGAGTAGATTCTGGTGGCAGCGATACTATAAGCTGCCTACCTACTGTGAGTTACCTGAAGTTCTGAGGAGCCAAGCGCCCACACGCTTGGCAGCACACAAAACCTTGCTATATTTTACCTGAAATAGCAATGTGTTATATAGCTAAACAATGTTTTACCAATTCAGTATGATTGTTCATTAAAGTAGTCTCATTTCATGTGGAAACAGTTCTTTGAAAGCATAGCTAGTTACTGATAAGCTAAAAATTTTATATAAGAAACATAACTTCCCTAGATTTCATTTTGAAATACTTGGTAAGGTTAGAACTCTCCACTTACTTCTAGCACTGAGCCATATGAACCTGTTCCAAGTGTCTTCCCTGTAGGTATCACTTGGTCTAAGAAATGTGTTGCACCAATCGTTTCTAAAAGTTCGAGACCAGCCTGGTCTTCTAGCCATGATTTAGAATCCACAAAGAGAATAGCCAGATATCTACTCAGAGCTCAGAAACTTTTATAAAGCCAGCCGAAAGGAGTTCGTAGTGCGCCCCTCGAAGACAAATAAACAAGGTACACGCCCACTCATAGTATTAACACACGCGACCCTTTACCTTCTTCGCTTGGGAGCGTGGGAATGGCTTGGGAGCAGTCTGGCGTCGCCGATCTTTTCCTCTTCCGTTCTGTTACTCTTTACCAGACGAAAAAAAATCATAAAATCGTTTTTCTGAAATCGTTGTTCAAAAATCGAATTTTGGAAAACGTTTTTTAGAATTCGTTTTTCCCCGAGCGGTTCCCACGTAGTCATTTACTAGTAAAAAACTGTCATTGAATTTTGTCACCAATGGCGTTCCATATTAAACATGTCACACAAGTCCACCATTACAGCTGTCAAAAGACTTATACACACAATGATACTTCCCTTCTTTTCTATACAGAGAAAAGAAATAATTATCGAAGTTGTGCTAATGCTAGGTTGATTACCCTTCAGTATATCAAAAGCTCCAGGCAGCAAAGCATAAAAAACCGATTTGCCATACTCAGTAGGAAGAGCTAGGAATGTGTCTTGCCCTTTCAATACTTGACAGCTAGCTTGTATTTGTTCTTCCTTTAGACATGAGTAACCCAGCTCTGCTTCAGATTTGTGCACAACATCGAGCACGATCTCTAGGAGATATTCATTACGGTCCACACGCGATATTGCAGCTCGTAGAAAGAGTGGTTCCAATTGCAATAGCGCTAATGTTATTTATAGTGCTAAAACCTCACTTCCTCCACCAACTCCCGGGTTTAGCGAGAACCGCTGAGTCAATGGCAATGTTCCAGACCCTTTCCTCCCCCTGCGTAGCGGGTAAAGGGTGCTAAAGGGTCTGGCTACGCGAGACTAACTTGGTCTACAAATACTGTTGCAGCGTCAAATCTTTTCTAAAGGTTCGAGACCAGTCCGATCTTCCAGCCATGATCTAGAGTCCTCAAAGAGAATAGCCAGATATCTACTTCAAGCTCCGAAGATTCCATAAAGCCAGCAAAAAGTAGCTCATACTAAGCCCCTCGAAGGCAAAATAGGCAAGGTACACACCCACTTATTGTATTGGCCTACTGAACCCTAAACCTATTTTATTGGGAGCGTGTTGACAAAAGTGAAGAAGATACTTTTACAGTATTTAGCCGGCTATTAATGTATATTTATTAAGATACAATTCAATAGTGATATTAATAATAAAGTACAGTAGACCCTCTCATATCCACCTATATGGGACCAGACCTATATGGGATCAGCCCTAGTTCCGATAAGTGAATTTTCCGGATATGTGAAGCCACTTAAACAAATTGGTTTAAATGATTTTTTAATGATTAAAGTAAATGACAGAGTTAATTAACTACAGGCTTCCTTTTTGAAGGTGTAGGAGTAGCCATTATTAGCCTACAGCAATACACACATTACATTCAAGCTCAGGAATTTACCATAGCTAGCTGCTTAACTGCTTACCCAGAGCAGCCGAAGGTAGAGCTAGATCTGGAGATAACAGCTGGCAGCACAATGCTAAAGTAAACTTGCAGTGTGCTTCAATTGGAGATAACAGCTGGCAGCACAATGCTAAAGTAAACTTGCAGTGTGCTTCAATTGAATTTTAATTGAATTTTAATTTTGGGCCGGATAAAGCTGGGAGCCGGTTATGTGAGGCCCAGGATATGGAGGGTCTACTGTAGTTAGCTTGTGTTATTGTTAAAATGTAGTAGGTACTTTAGAGTTATATTGGGAAAATTAAAATATTGACACTTGGTATATATTCTATTCCAAAAGCATTTTTTTTTTGTGTTCAAAATAAGCCTCTCCACTTCCTGTGTTCATATTGCCTCTATTTGCACAACTACAATTAATTAATTTTTTAAACTAACCATTTTGAGTAATGTCTGAATAATCATTGAAACTAACCTGTTCTTTCAAATGGGGCCTATAATAACTATAATTGTTCAGTTTTTAACTCGAAACCTCAAATGCAATGTGTGCATGTTCCCTTTATTAAACAGTACCTGTCTCTTTTGAAACAGGTAGCTAAAATGAAACACGTTTTCTGCATCAATATCTGTTCAAACAAGACAAGTTATATATCTCACTTGTTCATCTCAACTTTGGCCCCCATGAAGATATTCAAAAATTAAACTTTGACCCCCAGTTCTTATTAAATATATGGAAAAAGTAAAAATAAATTTCAATGCAGAGCCACCAAATTTATTCTTGAATTCTCATTACCTCATCCTGACTTAAGCAACAATTCTCTTGCACTTCATATGCTACTTTGAAATTGTTGATGTCAATTTTCATGATTAGTTGACTCAAACATCAAAGCGATTGTTTTAACATTTATCAATGTGAGCATCCAAAACACTAATACTAGATCTTCTCTTCTGATAAAATTTTTATTTGGAGTGGTACTTGTCAGGAACAAATCTCAAGTTTATGAAATAAATAGCCTCCTTAAATTTTCACAATTGATCAAGAAAATCAGGTCTAAAATTATTCAAGTTATTATGATCTTACTTCAAATTGATTATAATCCAGACAACCCCTGCTATCACTGTGTCCAATCATGTTTTAAAACTGCCATTTTCACATTCAACTACACTAGAGCTGAAACTTAACTTTTTGTTCATTCATGTAAGTTAGCTACCTGGCCAGTAGGGCTTAGCTATACTTCAGCACTGATCTTTTTTCATTTTTTAGTTTTTTTTAGTCACTAAAATACTTGAAACCAAAACAACAGTATTTTATACCCCAGTAAGATGAATAGTTATGACACAAAGTAGGCAGTTCAATACCTGATAATCTGCTCTTAATGATGACTTCATAGTGAATTCTGTCCAATAGGTAGTGGTTAAGTTCTTTCACATGAAATGCTAACTGCTGACAGAAGAACAATCACCAGCTTATGAATTTCTGGAGTTCAGGAGGTGATAATTATTGAAGTGATTGATGACTTGCAAAAAAAATTATACTAGAATATCTTAGTTTTAATTAGCTCGCTACAAATTTATAGCCACCACCTTGAGCAATTACAACAAGTATAGCCAGAGTAATTAAACTAATCAATTTCAAAAAGCTAAAACTTTACATTATTATAAAGGTATTGCAAGTTGTCAGAGTTAGCAGCTCGTGATTTTCTTTACACAAGTGGTCACTATTAGTTATACCCTTACCTTCATTTTTCCCTAGGTCCATACACCTCAACAGTATTAACTTATTGTCAGACATTTATTCGGTATGTATGTCTGTATATGTTGTTGGTATGTTGGTTTCAATAGTTGTAATAGTGTTTTATGTTACCTAAGGTTTCTTGTTACAAAATATTTAGACTGTGTGAATGTTTGTGCTTTCATTTTTTATTAGTCAGTTTACAGTTTCCTTCCTTCTTTGTGATTGGTCAGTTTTACATTCTTTGAGATCCCATTGGTGGTCTATAATGTTGACTAAGGACAGTCATACTCTCACACACTCTCTCTCCATTATCTTTCATGAATTTTTAATAACAATTTAAACTTGAACTAAATGGAAAAGGCATTAATTTTAGCATTGTTGGATAGACCTAGACAAGAAGCAGAGGGCCTGACAGGATGTATTTTACAGTAGTTTCAGTGTTACAGTTTACTGCAGGAATAGACTAACTTCTGTATGCCCATGAAGCTAGATTAGGATGGACAGAATTAATATGCATCGTATTGTTAATACAAAACTAAATCCCTGGTTCTTCCTAACTCCATTGGCATTGAGTGGAGTGACAACAACCAATTGTTTTGTGACTCCCAAAGTTGGCGGAGATTGTGGTAGTTTGACAGAGGGGATGATCAGAGATGGTAGAAGGAGGCTGCCACTAGAGTTCTGGCTGGCTGGTCAAGTTCAAAGCCACAGATTATCAGGCTAAGGATGGGTTGAATGGACCACCCACAAAATTTCAATAACCAGAGTTGACTTACAAAATCTACTAACAGTTACAATAGTAATACTGCTATCCATGAATGTAGCATGAGTAAAGAACATAATGTGGTGTGTAGTAGGGACACGTGAGTTACTGCCACCAGTATCAGAACAACACCAGCAGTTCAAGGCTATGTGGGAGATACTCAGAATCCAAACCCTGGGACCTAATTCTAACACTTATCAGGTTCCCAGTAGCAATGACTATTTAGCAGTTTCTGTGAATTTTCCAATGGTACTGACTGAAAAACGGCACAAAAAGCAAAGGTTAAATGTGCCAATTGCAGGAAATACTTAGTGTATGGGAACTGTGTAGTATGATGAATGTAGTGAATGAAATGTATGAATGTATGAGTGTATAGATAACAAATTAATTGTCAAATTAATACAAGACTGTCAATGTCTAATGAGTATATGAATGGAAATGTTGCGACCTTCACCATATCTTCCCCTCCTTCAAACTTGATATCTATGATTGAGATGATTCCTCCACAATCCATCCCTGTTGAGACAAAGCATCAGCAATGACATTCATCTTTCCAGCAACATGCATGATTTCAAACTGATAGTCAGACAAATGAAGGCACCGCCTCCAAAGTCGATTGTCTAGAACTGCTGAAGAAAACAGATTAACAAAGGCTTTGTGATAAGTATACACTACAAATTGTGTACATAATCAAACAATAGGAGAAATGCTCGATAATGGCTAACAATGCCAGAGCTTCCAGCTCTGTTGCACTATAACATCTTTCACAATCATTCAATTGACGAGAGTTGAATGCACAAGGTACCCAGACATCATTCCTGCAAACACACAAAACAACACCAACTCCACACACAGATGCATTAGTAAACAAATAATATTCATCAGACAAATCAGGAATTGTCAAAAGAGAATGATTACAAATACAATTAATGATAATATTTGAATGCATCAGTCAAGTTATCTGTCCACTCAAAAGATTTTGGTGAAGTCTTAGCTATATTCTAGGTCAGTAATACTAAATATTCTGCAAAGTTTGGTATAAAACGATAGTAGTAGCTTGCCAAACCCAAAATTAAATGAAGCTGAGAGAAACTGATTGGACGAGCATAGTTCTGGAGTTGCTTGATTCTTGCCTCAGGTAGACTTAGAAGATCATTGCCAACCAATATTCACAAAAACTCAAACCTTTCAAAACGCTAGCAGCATTTAGATGACTTGACTGTCAATCCATGGCTGGACTGTTGTGACAACACACAGACTACATGCTTCAAGTGATCTGACAAACAATAGATGTTTGCAACTGAACACACGTTGGAACAAAAACTGCAAGGGACACTCTACCATTAGTCGATCTCAGACACATAAGCACACCATTCACAATGATACATTTACGCACAATTGACTTTGCCCAATCCCACACAGGCTCTAGAGACTCATCACTTTGTTGCAGCTGAATATAATCTTCTTGTGTTATATCATTAAATTTTAGATTTGGTACTGAAACTAATCCATTGTCAGGAAACTTAGCTATACTAAAAGAAGCAACAGATTCCACAAAACTGCCATTCACAGATACTAAATTCATACTCAATTCATCTACATCTACATTCTCACACAGCACATCACATTGGTCATCTACAGTAACACAATCATCATTTGTTTTTTTAACCAAAATGAGAGGATTCTAGTACACATTTTAGAAATTTCCGGTAGGATTTCTCATTTCCATAAAGTTGATAATAATTTTCTGGCAAATGTAACCATGAAGATCATAACTATTATTAATTAATTTCAAGGGGGCAAAAACCAGTTTCAGGGTGGTATAAATGCAGCCTAGCAATAATTATGTTCCTAACATTGGCCCCCAATATTTATCAATTCTGAGCAATATTACCATTGTAATATTATACTGTAATCACTTTACTACAGTAGCATAGCACTCTTCAGTCTCACTCATTCACTGTTAGCCCAGAGGTAAGACTGAAATTACCGATTCCACGTCAAGAATGACCCTTTGAAATCATAGTGTTGTTTGTTAATGTGTAAGCTCTGTTGCTAGGCACAGAGTGAAGGCAATATTAAACTGTTATCACTGGGTTGTGGGCAGCATGCCCTGGAGTGTGGAAATACAAGGAGTAACCACCTCTCTAAGCCCCACCAGAGTCTCAGTGAGCAGCAACCATCAAACAACCTTAGAAAACAGAGTTCCATGAATGGTATGATGGAGCTACAAACAGTAACAACCAAAGTAAGACCCAATGAGACCTAAACAACAACAGCAAAGAAATACACAATGTGTGGAAGATTTTTTATTTTATGTTGTAATCAATACACTGCAGTTGTGTTTTCTATTTCTGTAAGCATTCTGATTAATTTGTAAGGTATAATACTTTTTAAAAAAATCAAGTAAACCAAACAACTAGTGTTGTCCAGGCCTCCTAGCCTGGCCAAGAAAGAGAGAGAGATAACATTTACATTTTTAATTTGTATGTTACCACACCACACCCACTGATATTTTATCATTGTTGTATGCATATAAACTCATCTTGTATCTTGTACCTCTCAGGTTCAAGATTCTATTAATTATTACTTACTTGTAAATTTTATAGATAGTTTTCCTTAGCTTATACTACAGCTGAGTTTAGGCAAGATCGGGTTTATGGACTTGGTGGACAATTGTCACATCCCTATAATTAGCCCTGCATGGGATAAGCTCTTTGCAGTTGGGTCTCTTCTGAGTTCCACCACTTACCCTCTGTGTGAGCGTCTGTGATCTAGAAGGCAGGTTGGGATATACGCCCCCACACTAACGACTCATCACATGACAGGGAACCACACAAGTGTATTGATTCAAAGTAACTTGTAATAAAAATTGAATGTGGTGAGGTGAATAAAGGTCATCTTGTAATGAATATACATGTATGTATGTGTGTTAGTTTAATGATGATATAATGATTGTATTCAATGTAACTCTTAGTAAACTCACCGTAAAAACTATATGCCAACAACTGTTACTATAAATTAAAACATGGAGAAATTTAAAAACATAATGGTTATTATGAGTATTATATTATTAGCTACTCAGTTACACCCACTGCATACATTGTAACTAACTTCTGCAATAATTCAATAACAATTATTTACTTTTTATTATTTTGAAAGCATATAAAAAGTAACCATGGAAACCAATACTAAAATTATAATAGCTAACTTGCACAAAAATTTCCATAAAAACAAATATATTATTAATCAGTGAATAGTAGAAGTAAACAGTTTCTTAAGTTTGCTATTCTCATCATATCCTCCCACAACATGGACCTTGTCTGATGTCATGATACAGGTACAGGTACATACTGCATGTGGTAGTTGCCCAGCCTGGACCCAGGTATTAGTCTCAGGGACATAGCGCTGGATGGTGGACACTGGCTTCTTACTCTTCATGTCCCAACCACCGACTGCCAGTAGAGATCCTCCAATGTTGAGTGGACAGGACTGTGTACAGTTGAGTGAAGGTAGTTTGTTCCATATGTTGGAACTGTCTGATGAGGAATGTGAAACAAGAGCCTCCAGAGATACACTATAGACATCAGGACTGTTATGCGACAGTTTCTCACATGCTCCCCCCATGAGGTACCAGATATCTCCTATTGTAGTAGACTTCATCTTCCTCCATGGTGTTGGTGTAGATGGTCCAGTGGACCACTGCATGTTGGATGCATCAAGTACATCAACAGTTTGTAAACGAACTCCATGGTAACCACCAGCCACCACCAGACAATGTTTATATGAAGTAGCTGAAGGCAACCAGCGAGGTGTAGGCATAGGAGGGAATGGGTGTGTCCACTGGTTGCTGTCAGGCTGCCACTCTCCTAGCTCACTGCTATCAGAGTGCTTTCTATAGCTTCCTCCCACCACAACTAGTTTGTTGTTGATGGTAGTTACAGCAAACAACATGGTACTGTAAGGAGGTAGAATGTGCCACTGGCAGGATTGCGTGTTGTAGGCCATCACTATGTAGGCATTCTCAACTTTGTCAGGCCATCCTCCTCCAACATACACCGTATCATTTATCTGTACCGATTGGATGTATTCACTCATAGTCACTAGCATGTCAGGACCACGCCTCCAGTCTAGTTCTAGTGGGAATGTCTAAATAATAAACAAATACATTATCTGTAGTAAATTTATATATCATTACTCATGTATATAATATATTGTTAATATATATAATATAGGATATAATATAAATTTAATTTCACAATGTGCTCATTAAAAAATAAAAACCATTGTGTTGACATAGTTACTATTTACATGCTATTGACAGAATTGATATGATTTGCATAATAATACATACAATATGTTATGTTAATTCCATAGCTATTTACCTGAGATAAACAAACAAATAATATATTATTCATCTTCACTTTATTAACACAATAAACATTCCATGGTAGTTGGAACAACTAAAAGCCTACATTAGCGTAGAGGTGTAAAGTATTCTGCAAAATATAAATATAGCAGTGAGTAGCGCTGCCAGATTGTGCTAGCATTTTTTACTGGAATAATAGACATGAAATAGCATAGCGGAATAATTCTAGAATAATAAGGTATTGAGGAGAATAATGAAGCGAAAATGAAAATAATCAGTTCATATTATCCTTAATTATAAAGAAAATCAATAGTGCTTTTCTTTTTCTCTCTTTCTTTTACAACAAAGGACATAAACATGTGTAGAAATGTGGTTATGAGGTAGATCTTCATTACTTGATTAAAGCAGCTGGATTAATGTTGGCCACTGTTATTGTATTTCCAATAATGAAAAAAGGAAATTTTGAAATACTGGGAGAACTGTCAGTCAGGCTCAGAGGCAGCAAGTTTTATTGAAAATTATGCTAAATATATTCCTTTCTTAAGCAACTCAACAATCATACAGCATTTGAATAGACAAAAAATGTATTATTATTACCAGCCGACCTATGAATGTGGAGGGATGAGAATGTGGATCCACTGCCGAGCATATTAAAATTGATTAATACTATAATCCGCATTTCCCCCAAATGTTTGGTAACGTTTCTCACAATTGAACTTTTTTCAGCTGCATGTCTTCATTTTCTTCATTGAATATTTTTATGGGATGTTTAAGGTTTTCACTGAAAGATTAGTAAGCTATACACTATCAATCATATTAAAGACTGAAAGTTTTACTCATTCATTTCATAATGTGCCAACTTTATACAGCTAGCTATACTGCAGTATTCACAATTTCACTTATTTCTATTTAGAATAACAGTAGTAGTGAGTCAGAATGTGATATGGCAAAGTGTTTCATGAGCAGATAAATTTATTTAGCTAAACCATAAAAACCTAGAAAACTGGTACGCTGGCCTTGAAAGGTCACTTAACTAATAATAACATTGTGAAGTTATCTAGCATGGAATATTATATGTGACCGGTTTTGGGAAAATCGGCCTAAACGCGGCAAACAATTTTTTTCAAGTATCCCTGGGTAAAGCCTTATGGGTCGATTTTTTTCGAAAAAATTTTTTATGGTAGAAATGGATAGACACTAGTTAGCTCTAGCTTCTGACGCTGTTGTGTAAGCTCTGGCGTGCTCTAAAACTCACACTAGGAGGCTAGAAACACTAGCCGGTTGGACTCGTGTACGGAGAGTTGCTAAGAAATTATTGGCGGGCTTTTCACTAACAGCGGGGGAAAATTTTGCTAACTAATTCACTTACTATTCTAAATAATTCACGTACTCACGCAATTCTCGCCATCATAGTTTCTCACTAGACTTCTTTCAATCCGCCTGTAACCGATTTATTCCATAGGGTCCCGGAGACACGCAGTAATAGTATACAGACACTAGGCATGCCCCCTGACCTTAGCAACACCTTTACCTGGCGTTTTTTTCTAAATCAGCAAAAATAAGTTTATCAGCAATAATAAGTTCAGCAAAAATACTGAAGTGTTGTAGTGCATAGGGCGAAGACGGCTTATGCTACAGCTTCCAAATTAGGAGGACGACATCCCAAGGCCCTGTGCAGCCTACTGGTAGCATAAATTAGAAAACTTTAGATGCCGCGTTTAGGCCGATTTTCCCAAAACCGGTCACATATACTTGTGATGTGCTTGAGCACAAATGGCAAGCGAGCCTAAAACTACACTATTGTTATTTTAACTTCAACCCTCATGCTACTAAAAAAGGTCAAGTTTAAATTACATGTATATGGTAAAGGGGATTCACAGCCATAGTAACCACTCCCTGCAACAGTTAGAATTGAAAAAAAAGCTACAAAAACAAGTAGCATTATTTACACGTTTTCTTTGTGATATTCTTCAGCTAAGTAAAGGCACAATACTTTCACACAACTGAACATACCTACACAAGGCTTACCTTCGTAGTTACTCTAGTGGGCAAATAAATTTCAAGCAAATATTGTTTAGTAGGGCTTATAACTGTGACAAATAGCTTATTAACATACCACCACCACTAACTCGAATAAAAATGAAACTCCGTTAAGTTATAACTAAGAATTAAGAGCGGTAAACAATTTAATTTTTAGGTTGATACGGGTATTGATTACTAAACAGAGGATTCTATTTTGTGAAGTTTGTGGCGGGGTCAAACAACGAGCTAACACAAAAATACGAGAAGGTCAAAGTACAAAATGACATACGTACGTCCACACATAATATATATAAACGTACAAACATCCCCGATTTTCAATTGTGTTACCCCTTTAAGTGTATCGCTCGCTACGCTCGCTCGCCAATAATTTATATATTATGTATAGCTGGAAGAGTAGCCAAATATTCCTGACAATCCTAGTGTGTCTCCTTTTAATCTTTAAACTAAATTCCCAGACTATCATGACATGACCAATCCATCTTACACTTTATCATTAAAATTTATTAGGCCTAGAGTAGTCAGTGCTCTTGATAAAATATAAGGAGACACTTCATATGAATGCAAAATACTTACTACTGATTTCTTGCTAATAGACACTGTGGTGATACATTTCAGTTCCTTTGTTAGTCGCTCCACTTCAGAATGGAGAATTTGTTTCTCTTTTTGATGGCGAGATACTAGATGGAGCTTTTCTTCTTTGTGATGAGATTCTAACTGGATTCTTTCAGCTGCTATCTGGCTTTTCAGTTGATGGTTCTCAGTCTTCTGTTGATGGATCTCAGTCTTCTGTTGATTGCTTTCTTCCTGTACTTGCATGACACTTGTCTCCAATTGGTGTTTCTCTTCAATAAGTTGTGTATTAGCAGATTCAAGCATCTTTTTGTCACTTTCTAGCTTTGTATTTTCTTCAGTCAATTCTTTATTTTCTGTTTCTAATCTACATTCAGAAATCTAATAATATAACACATCAAATGAAACAACATTTGAAACAAACAATATTTTAAATATACAGTATGGCAAAAAATTTGACATAGCAAATAATATTCAACTCGTCAAACACAAAGAAAATGAAAAAAAGAGAATGTCAAATAATATAGGTTTCGGTGTGACAACGTAAGTAACATAATTATAGTATTAACTATAATGGTAGATTTAACAAATGATTGTAGTTCACATATCGACATTACCTCGAGTTCTTTTATTCTATTATTTCTTTCTTTAGTTTCCTTCATGTGTAACACATTGACTATGTTGATGGTCCTCCCCAGACTCCCTCCATGTATGTTCTCCATTGCATCCTGTACTGGTGTTAGTGTCTCCAGTAGTTGCTCAGCAGTAGGTCTTGTTTGAGGAGTATTGTGCAGGCAATTAGTCACCATCTCTACTAGAATAGGATGGGATTCCAATAATAGATTCTCCAACTTCTTCATGTACACTTCACGACGCTCTACTTCAGAGCGTCCAATAAGTCGGCCAGGATTGTATGAATCTGAATGTGTAGCCAATAGCAGCTGTCCAGGAAATACCTAACCCATTATTGAAATTAATAAATTGACTTGTGTGCAATTGTCAATTAAAATTATCCCAATACATTGAGTACCAATATTATTATTATGCTTAGTTCACCACCTACGGGGATAATGGTACAACTGTTCCAGCGTAACTCTGAGTACAAAGCTTAGGGTAAAATGAAAACATAAAAGACTTGCTCAGAGAAGTAAATTAAGCAGTACATTAGGGTTGCACGGGCACATAACTGCAGTAGCTTTCAGTGTGCAAACACTCAATTAAATTACTGTATACAATATTGAATGAGAAATATAGCACGGAAATGGTGAAAACTGTTACATAATCAGAACTCATGAAACAAATAACAGTGCGTGAGAAAGGGTTTAACAAAGACAGGAGAAAAAATAGTATAAACTTGTGTGGATACAAATATATAGTGTCAAAAGGCGTCTCTGCATTTGCTGTATTTGGCTAATCACAGACTACAAAACCTGATAAAATACCTATCTAACTAATCTGCACGTGCTAGTATTATATTAACTTGATTGAATGGTGAAGTCCATACTTGATATAACATAATACCATAGATATCTTTAATTGAATATTGAATAGCTTTGCACTAATAGTAGTGTAATGATGCATAATCAAGTTTGTTTTACCTGTGTCAGTATGTAGAGGGAAAGATGTCCGAATGAGAACACATCTAGAGATGGGCCATATCTGTGGCTCTCGCTGAGAGCCTCTGGTGGCATGTACACAGTGGTCCCCGGATTCTTTGAGAGTGTTTGGGCTAGTTGAGTCGGTTTTAAAGTTACCATGCGAGAGTTTCCCATGTCAGTGATCTTAGCTGTCAGAGATGATGTAAGGAGGATGTTCCTTGCAGTCAGGTCTCTGTGGACTATTGGAGGTCCTCGACTATGCAAGTAAACTAAACCGCTGCCTGTGTCTGTAAGAATGGAAATCTTGACTGCAAGTGGAATATTAGGGGCACACTCCAGGAGGTCGTCCACACTCATTTCTAGTCTCTCCATCACCAGTAGAGGTAGCTCTGATCCCTCAAGGAAACACAGACCAAGGAACTGTGTTATGTTAGGATGTCTGAGACCTGCCATGAGCTGACATTCTCGTTGATATCGTTCTACAGTCTCTCCAACTCCTTCATTCCCAGGATCCAGTAACAGTTGGTGCATACGCTTGGCAGCACACAAAACCGTGGTGTATTTTACCTGAAATAGCAATGTAAAACAATTTGAACAAGGTTTTACAAGTTTAGTATGATTGTTAAATGGAGTGCAATAACTCATTTTTTTGTAAAATGATTTCATCAACTCACAAATAGCTATTTATAAGCTAAAAATTATATTAAAGAAATAAAAACACCCCAAGATTTCATCTTGGAATTGTATTTATACGATTAGAACTCTCCACTTACTTCTAGCACTGAGCCATATGAACCTGTTCCAAGTGTCTTTCCTGTTGGTACGACCTTGTCTAAGAAATACTGTTGTAACTTAGAATCTTTACTAAAGGTTCGAGACCAGCCTGATCTTCTAGCCATGTCCTCCGATGGAATTTCCAGATAACTATACGCAGCTCCTTGATTTTTATGGAGCCAGCATAAAGGAGCTCGTATCACACCCTAAACGAAGGCAACAAAAATGGGCAAGGTCCTGCTCAAATATAGTCTTGTAGCATAGCCAAACCCACCTCTGTTCCACCCTTCTATCGCTATGTGTGGCGAAGGGTGACGATGAACATACACCCACCATCTATATTAGTCTCCGCTTCAGACATTAACGGGGAAGTTCCGCGGCTGAACTTCTTCAATTGATGCGGCACGGACGGGCATGTTAAAAGCAGCATCTTTTATGTCACAGCTTCTGCACGGAATCTGTTGAATTATTGAATTACATTAAAACCTCTGAACAGTGATCTCATTTTAGTTGAAACTATTAGTCTTATTTCAGAGGTCGGTCCTTTCTCAGTTGTTCTTTAGTAAATGTTAACTGGTCATAAACTTCTTCATTTTTGCTTGTTTTTAATTCGTTAGTTAAATTTAAATTAAAAAAGCGATGGTATCGTATTTTAAGAATTTTTTACTTCTAAATTCTCTATTACCTTCTTGCAGCTACAGATCACAATTGCCTACTCAGGTAAGGAAATACTTGGATGGATTAGTTCTGACGTTTTACAACTAGCTACTTTAACGTATTTTAGCATTAGAATAATCTTCCCAGAACCAGGGAACCATGTTTCAGGTGGTTCAAGCATTCAAGATGACAGCCAGCAATTCCTTTCGCCGCTTCCAAATTTGGTTACTCTAAATTGTGTGTAGTACGCTATTTACCAATCTACAATTGATTTACGCGTGACCGCGACCTCTCAATTTTATTTTAAATAGGTTTGGTCTGTGGTGCTGCGTGGGTGAACGTATTCATTTTGAACCATATGTGGCTGAGAGAGTGATCGTGGCTCGGACTTAAAAAGTGGTTGGTACTGGCAATCAGGGGCGCATGATTTGGTAGTATTGGTTCACACCTTGAATGAACTGAATACACTTAGTAAATGTGCATTAGCTATATTAAAATAACTCTAGTCTACATGTAAGTAGTGATTATGACTTTGTTTATTATAAGAATGAGTTATTACAGGATTAAATTATAAGTGAAAATTACAGATGTTTTAGTTGAAGAAACTACACCTTCAAAAGATTTCTTCTACAAATACAATAATCATAATAATAAAAAAAGAATTTCTTTCCTCAGCCTTCTTTTACTCAACAGATGTATTGTCTCTCTTTCACAGACATTTTTTAACAATACAGAATTGAAAATATTTGGTCGCCACCAGGAATCGAACTCAGGACCGCTTGCTTAAGCATAAGCGCTCTGTCACTGAGCTAACAACAACGCCCACGCACGTCTTCACAATAATTGGATTTTGGTTGCTAGGGGTTACGAACTTTTTTCTTGGTGTTTGTAGAGCTCCAACTAAGGGTGGATCCTAAAGAGTGCTGCTAATGGACTAACTAAATAAAAGAACGGGCTTTAAGAGCCTGTTTCGTTCAAGTTACGAGCTCCTCAGCCTCAAGTATATAATCCACAACTCCTCCGCGGGTGCCGTCGCTGACGATCCCATTCTTGTCTACTGATACATTTGTTGATTGTCTTCAAAACCTTCGTTGTACTTTTTCTCAATTCTGCTTTGTTTTGTCTAGTTGACTGTGCTGATTTGATCCTCGCGGCAGCGCGCCCGAATTTTCTTCTTTCAAAAAAAATTGCAAACGAACATTTTGTAGCTAAGGTCATAGTCAGCCTGGGTACGAAATTTGCAGTCATTTCTACTCGTAGTTTCTGAGAAGAAACACAAAACAGACTCCAGGACTAAAAATTAGTCCACGCGATCTTTTGGCAGAGACTTGATTGCTTTCAAACCACACCCACAACAGATTCAATTAATTCCCGCGGGAAAGTGAGTTCCAGGTGCTCTCAACTTTCGGACGCCTACCGGTTAGCAAACCGGTTATCTGGCCGCCTTTCCTTCTGGATATATTACTGGACTCATTGTGATCTTTTAACTAACTACACTGGATTCTCGATTCATGTTTAGTGAATAATTGTTTAGAACCAATGCCACAGAATCTGCAATAATGTCACAGGATTCGGATAAGAATAAGGTAGTGTTTACTGGACCTGGTAGAGTATATAAATCTAGCTCTGATTTTGTTTGTTGAATTTTAAATACAAGCAACATTTTATTGACAGGATTATATTAATAGTTGCCCTATAGTTTAAGTTATTCTTTATCTACAGTTTTACAAGTAATAAGCAGTCCATAGGAAGGTTGAAAGGCAGTGTATATTTCATTCATTTTGAACAACTGTCCTGCACTGGTTATATCTTACCCAGCTGTCTTTAGTTGTACTCCAGTACTTAGTAGGTTTTCATGTGCTCTACAGCTCAGTTTTAGTTTTTCTTACCAAAAACTAAAATACTCCAAAACTAAGCAGGTTTGGCTTTAGTTTTAGTAAACTAAAACAACACTATTCAAATCATCATGTTTTGAATGATATCATTCTTTACATTGGGAACGCATGCAAAAGGGACCTTTTTGTATCAACATTGTTCTGTAATACATAGACACCATTTTTGCAAACTTGATTCTGCTTTATTAAATTAGGCAGACATGTTTGAAACTTTTATCTATATGACTTGTCCTTACAACAAAACTTGGTGATCAGGAATTCTACTGTGGTGAAATACCCTTCCCCACATGCTCACTACAGGAACACCTTCAGGAACATATTAGATTATTAACTATAATTAGCCTACCTTGCCATTCACTATTCATGCATCTCACATTTCACCCTATTCACTTCCATTGCTACTTCCCATGTACTCTAATGCACCACCCTTGTATGCTCTCATCACACACAATTCCTGGTTGGTTTTATATATATTGGCCAACCCAACTTGTAAAGTTCAGTTCGGATTGTAGAGAACTGCTTGCTTTGACTAGTGATTCTGATGAAGACTCCGGAGAGGAAGAGGAAGTACCAATTGACATGTCAAGACCTTCTATTGAGCAGCTTCTTGCCCTGATGATGAAACAGACCATAGATGAGAAGAAGGCCAAAGGAAAGCGTAGAAAACTTAAAGGGAAGAGAAGAAAGAAGGAAAAACAGCTAGAGCAACTTGAAAGAGAGAGAATTGAGGAAAAGGAACGAAAGGAACATGAACGATTTGAGAAACAGTTGTCTTTATTACAGCAGCAGATTACAAACAATATTGAAAGTCAGAAGTCCCAGAGAGAAAAACTTGCCAAAGAAACTGAGAGGAAGGACCAGCTTGCTAGGGCCAATCGACTAGAGGAGAAGGCGGATCGCATTGCCAAAACTCCTCTGCCAATGAAACCAGGAGAGGACCTTTACTCTGCAATGATCAGGTTCGAGAGAATCATGGTGAATAAGGATGCAGAATCATTTCAGTGGGTTCCCTTGCTTGAGCATGCTTTGACAGGGTCTCATCTTAATACTTATCATGCCCATGTTGATAGTTGTCGTGGTAAATATGGTGATTTGAAAGCCGTATTATTGGATGCTGGTGGGTTTAATATCCATGAGTGCCTGGACACTTTCCTTTCCCATTTTCGACCTGGGGGTAGTTTAAGTGCTTCCCAGTGGTCACAGTTGTCTGCCCATCGTATATTTATTGCATTGAGGAAGTGTTTAGAACTCAATCACCTAGCTGATTCTGATTTAAAAGCTGTAGCTAGTGCTATTTCCTCTTGTTCTGTTCTTTCCACTTTACCTCGTGAAGGTCGAGCCTTTGTTTTTACCTCTGAACCTAAAACTGCTCATGATCGAGTGCTCGCTTACTGGCAATACAATGGAAAACCTCAGAATGTGGATAGACCTTACCGAACTTACCGTCATGAACATGAGCGTGTACCTGCAGACAAATTTCACAACCGACGAAAATTTCCTTCCAGCAATTCATACAACAGTGAGGCACGTTTTCAGTCCCATAGAACTAGCATAGAATCTGGAACTTCTGAGACAACCTTTCCAGTTACTTGTTTTAAGTGTAACAATGAAGGTCACTATGCTGACCGGTGCCCTGAGCGCCGAACAAACTCTGTTTCAACTCCATCAGTGTCTCTGCGGACTGCTGAAAACAAACCGCCAGCTAGTACCTCTAGTTCTTCAACTAATTCTGGTACCTCAATTAATCAAAAGAAAGATAATGACAAATCAGTTAGTTATATAGTCAGTGATGTTTCTGATGATGGTTGCACTGAAACACTTCCTGATTGTCTTAATGTTAAAGATGGAGCACCTAGAAAGTTTAATGGTGTGTTGAATGGAAATATTAATGGTTTCCCATGTACCTTGCGATTAGATTCGGGTGCTGATGTAAGTGTGATATCTGCAGATTTAGTTAAGCCAGATGATTCCATTGTAGCACATACAGTCATTATGGGGTTGGACCACATTAAACATAAGGTCCCTAAGTATTGTTTACCCTTCAACTCTTATGATGTTTCTGGTAATTGTTTGTTTGCTGTGTATGACAAATTACCAGCTAAGTATGCTTTGATTGGCTGTGACTTGGGTAATACATTTCATGAATTACTATCAATTGCTATGCCCAGTCCCACAGTGTGCTATTGACTCGAGCTCAGACTAGTGCGCTAGCTGTTGAAGACAGCGAGCATAATGCACAGCAACAAGCTGATGAAGGTCTACCGATTTCTTTGTCTGATATTGATTCCCTTCAATCTGATGATGAACCATCAGATGAAATTACTCCTGTCCTTCCCTGTGAGTCTGATATAGTTCCTAATGATGATACTTGCTTGTCAGCTTCTAGTGAATTTCAAGCTAATGTGACTTCTGAGTGTCATTCCCAACTCTGTATCTCACTGCCCTAGTTTAGCTGCTCTTGACAATGTCAATGATTGCACTTCTCAAGGTGCAATCAAAATGCTAACATCTCTGATAGTTCTCTGGCGAGTAGTTGTTCTATTCCTGTCATCGGCTTTGATGGAATTACAAAGTCCGACTTAATTCGTATGCAAACTGAGGATGAGTCAATTGCGCACATTTGGAAGTGGGCACAGAACAATGAAAAAATATGTTTTTCGGTAGAGGGAGTTCTCATGAGTCTGACAACCACAAATGGTCGAGTTGCCCATGCAGTTGTTGTACCCAAATCACTCAGGGTGAAAGTTTTACATGCTGCTCATGACCTATCAGGCCATTTTGGCATTGGTGCCACAAGGGCCTTGAGGCCAGGCTTGTATGAGGATGTAAAGAAATATGTGGGTTCCTGTAATGCATGTCAGAAATTCTCAAAAGCATCTCCACCCAAGGCTCCTCTCATTCCTCCAGAGATTATTGTTGAACGTTTTGACAAAATTGCAGTTGATGTTGTTGGGCCTTTAGTAAAGTCTAAACGTGGATACAGGTTCATTCTGACTGCAATTGATCTTGCAACTAGTTTTGTTTTTGCTTATCCAATGAGGGGGTATACATCTGAAGAAACGGCTATGAACTTGTTAAAATTGTTTTCTTTTACTGGCCCACCTTCGGCCATCTTATCAGAACAGGGATCTAATTTTCTGTCTCGAGTTTTGTCAGAACTATACGAAAAATTTGCTATTTGCCGTTTGCGCACTTCTCCTTATCACCCAGAGAGTAATGGCTAACTTGAAAGGCTCCATTCAACCCTCAAAGCTGTATTAAGAAAGACCATCTTTAATCAGCATGACTGGCCATTGGTTATAGACCTTGTTTTGTACTTCCTGAGAAATTTGCCTCACTCCAGGCATGGTCACACCCCTTTTGAGTTGGTTTTTATGAAACCCACTCCATATATTCTTTCCACATTAAAATCACACTGGATTCATCCTGACAATGTTCCTGTAAATGCTCATGCATTCATTGAGTCACTGCATCACAACATGTCAATGACCATTCATTCCTTGAAGTCCAAAATGAATGACGCCAACTTCAATAAGAGGGCAAAGTCAGACAGGCAAAACTTGCGATCCTTTGAAGTGGGAGAATTAGTTATGCGTAAAATCCCAGGCTTGCAATCATGTTTTGATGTCAGTTGGGAAGGTCCATATAAGATTGTTACGAAATTGAATGATGTCAATTATAAAATTGTTTCTTGTAAAGGAAAATCTCATCCCAAGGTTATTCATTTGAACCATTTAAAGAAGTTTCATGATAGTAACGATTCTATTCATCATATTGTTACGGTGGTTGATGGTGATGGTGATGACTCTGTTGATGTGCAATTTGTGCCAGATTCCTTGAAAGGTCCCGAGCTATCTGAGTCCCAATGTCAAGAACTTGACACGTTGTTCTCTGAATTTGCTAAAACAGTTTTTTCTAATAAACCTGGTCTAACTTCAACTACTACCTTTAATATCCGTGTTACCACTGATGTTCCAGTGTGGGGTCCATCATATGCTATACCCAAAGCTCTTGAGACTTCCGTAAAAAGTGAATTGCTTGTATTATTGGACCTTGATTTTATTGAACCATCTCAGTCTGAGTGGAATAGCCCACTTATTCCTGTTCTGAAAAAGGATGGAAGTGTACGTTTAGTGGGCGACTATCGCAAGCTGAATGAGGTCACAGTGCCTGTTCCTTTTGTGATGCTGTCTACTGAGGAAGTATGTGCAAAACTTGGTAAGGCTAAAATTCTTTCTAAGCTGGACTTGATGAAAGGATTTCATCAGGTTCCTATAAACCCTGACTCTAGAAAATATACTGCTTTTTCAACTATTTTTGGCAAGTACCAGTATAAGCGGATGCCGTTCGGAATTAGAAACGCTCCAGCAGTATTCCAGCTATTGATGCAAACTGTATTGTGTGACCTTGAATCATTTTCTACACCATATATTGATGATGTGGTCATTTTTTCAGATAGTTGGGAAACTCATCTTGTTCATTTGAAAACTGTCCTTATTCGGCTTAAGGAAAACAATCTAACTGTGAAGTCTGAAAAGTGTATGTGGGGCTGTACGACATTTGAATACCTTGGCTTTGTGGTTGGTAACGGTCGATTGTCAATCCCAGAGTGTCATGTGGAACAGTTCAAGAACTTTACCCGACCAACAACTCAATCTCAACTTCGTTCATTTTTAGGATTATTAAATTATTATCGTAAATTTATTCCTCATCTTTCTGATTTGTGCAGTTCACTCACATGTATGACAAAACCTTCACAACCTAAGAAATTGTGTTGGACGACTGAAACTGATCATGCCTTTCATTCTGTTATTTCTAGCATTTGTGCATTTACTGTTTTGGTTGTACCATGTGATAATGATGCCTTTGCAGTGTTGTGTGATGCCTCCACTCGTGGTGTGGGAGGGGCTCTTTGTGTCTTTAGGGAAGATGTGTGGATGCCAGCAGCTTTTTGTAGCAGACAGCTCCAGCCTCGAGAGACTAGATACACTATCACTGAGTTGGAAGCCCTCGCAATGCTCACTTCCATTAAGAAATTTGCTTACTATCTGGTTGGACGACAGTTCAAGGTTCTGACGGATCATAAGGCCCTTGTTTCATTCTTCACCTCAAGTCAACTCAACAATCGCTTGTGGAGATGGCGTTTGCAGCTGGCTGACTATGACTTCTCCATTGAGTATGTCCAAGGCAAAGATCACTGTATTCCTGACTCGCTGTCAAGACAAGGATGGCCTGATGAAGAAGACCACCATCAGTCATCTTAGAAGGGGGGATATGTGGTGAAATACCCTTCCCCACATGCTCACTACAGGAACACCTTCAGGAACATATTAGATTATTAACTATAATTAGCCTACCTTGCCATTCACTATTCATGCATCTCACATTTCACCCTATTCACTCCCATTGCCACTTCCCATGTACTCTAATGCACCACCCTTGTATGCTCTCATCACACACAATTCCTGGTTGGTTTTATATATATTGGCCAACCCAACTTGTAAAGTTCAGTTCGGATTGTATAAGCATTTTGACATCTTGTGAGATACCTTGGGTCGAGGGTTTGAAGGAACTCGGTTTGATCGCTGAGAATCCTGTTGCACATTCCGAACTCTGGTGGCGGCGCTATTTTATTTTCGTCTCTACGTGTCTCACCACATCTACTGCATCATCAAGTTGAGATTAGTTCAGCCATACACCTAATAGAATGACTTCTATTATTCAACACTTCTATAGGCATGAAATGTAGATCAGTTATGGTTGAGTGCATCTAAACTAGTTGCTTTGTGCAGTCCTAATAAATTGCAATAGTTTAGCTGGAATCTATTCGTTTAGAAAAATAGAAAAATAAAGAGTACATATTAATAATAAAACTTTTGGAGCTAAAGCCAATTCCATAAAATTATTAATCCCCTTATTATCCAAATGACATTGTCTGTTGGCCCTTTTCATTCAGCTACTTTGGAACTACACACTCACAACAAAATCTATATCTCCCTACCACTCGAGTTAGCCATGAGGCCACAATTATTTTATTGAGCTGTTCTTGTGCATTATTTTGTTAAGATTGTGAAAATTTATTCTTGGCACCCAACTACTTACTTTAAAATATGATGAGTAGCTAATATTAGTACTTTGAAGGTACTTGTGGGGACATTGACTGGTGTACAATGGGACTTTAACTGAAAGCAAGATATTGGGAGTGTCTTGCGGAAAACCCAACAGTTTGAACCCATGATGTTGAAAAAAATAATATTTATACCATGACATCTATCCTTATACAGCACATATTATAGTAGGTAATTCGTTAAAATTAACATTAATAAAAAAAAGATGATGTACCACTCTCTAAATAACTAAAAAAACAATTTAATACCTAAAAAGAAAAAAAAAAACCCAACAAAAAAAAAAAAAACGACAAAAAATCTCTAAACAGCAAACCATAAAAAGCTATAAACTAAAACCCAAAATCCACGCAAGAAAAAAGATGATACACCACAAAAAAAATAAAGCACAACGCAGCATACCGACCAAATCACACACCTCACAACCGGTCACAAAGGAGAACCTCACTCAAAAAACAGCGGACCCCGGACTCCACAACTCCACCATCCCGCCAAGACCTACTCCCCGCAACAAAACCGTGCCTGACAAGCCTTCGCGGCCGAGCAATGCACCCCCAGCTGAGTCCGGGCCGCGGCCTCAGCCCCCAAAACAGACGGCCCCCCGACGGGGACAGCTGCGCCCCTGGCCCACACGAAACAGACTCGATAAAGCTCTCACAAAACATACCTAATCACCCACACAAACGGGGACACCACTCCACCACACACAAAGACCGTCCAAAACATAAACCAACGAAGAGACGCCACCTCCCTCGTCACTCTCAGCCCCCAACCCGCCTCGGCCCAGCCACAAGGAAAAGAAACACAGAGTCGGACCCCACATCAAGCGTACCCTCCAACTGCAACCTACCCGAGCCGCGGCACAACTCCACTCGCGCACCACACGCCGAGCACAACCAGCCCCATCAACACAACAACAGACGCTACGTGCAGCAAGGAACACTCCCCCCCCCCTCCCGCACAAAAACCCCCCGCCCTCCCCCTCCCCCCAATCAAACCCAATTGTCCCTATGGGCTGTTTTCAAAACTTGCGTATGTAACATACCGAGCTTTAATAACTTAAATATTTGTGTACTGACTTTTTATACAGTCATCATAACTAGAGCACTCTTATTCCTGCAACTAGATTATGTATGTATACGAGTAATGTGTATGCATACACTTCCCAGTCCACTCTGCCTTGCCAACTGTGTCCTCTATTGTGAAGCATCTATATCACATGCTAAATACGCAATTTCTCTTCCGAAAACTTTGCCAACAGTGATACTTCACTATTGAATCAAGACATCAATGGTTGACAAACATACTTTGTATCAAGCAGCAATGTGTGTAAAGGCTGATAAATTTGCTTGCACTTATGCACACTGACGGCTAATGTCCAATGAATATGCATAAAGAAATGAGAGTATTAAATTATAGTCTAAATTACTTTTACCATTTTAACTTTAGAACAGAAATTTATCTTTGAAGTGCCTGAAAACTTCAAAGCATTGCTGGCACACTCAAATTTCTTTAACTGAGATGAGGCTGGTAAAACAGTTTCGACACAAATTATATTTCTTTCATGGTGCCAGTTTATATTATTAAATTGAGAGATATACACTAATATTTAAACAAGGATGTACATTGCTCAACATTCTAGCTAACCATGAGGGCAAAAATTTCTTGTAGTGTAAAGACCAAGTAATAAGTACTTCAAAGGACAAATGAATGAAATAGAATGTAAGAACATGTGACAGTTATACACATGTTTTGTTTTCTGTCATTGCATATACTTATTTCATTTAATAGCACATGAGTATTTTATTCTAATCTTCATCAGAAATTAGCTACTTTCTTAAAAATTTATTTCTGGTTTCAAATTCATTTGTTGTGTTTTTTTCAAGTTTTTTTTCAGACATGCAATTATTAGCTTTGGTCTTGATGATCTTGTCATTTCTTGAAAATTATAATATAAGCCCTAACCACACATCTGCTGATACTGTATGGTCCTAGCATTGCAGGCTAAACCTTGCCACCCTTTTCATTCCCTTGAGCAGTATCTTAACATGGAATTCATGCTTAGATAATTGGTGTGTTTTAAGTTTTCCTGTGCTTTAGTTATATTGAATTCAACTCACTACTATAATCGCTGTTGATCCTGTCATTCCAGTAAAACACCTCTATTCATGTCAGTTACAGTGATAATATTGAATCAAGACATCAATGGTGGGTATTAGTAAATTACCACAACTACCTGCAGTGCTGCCTGTGCTACTAGTGCCCAAGTGCTTTGTTGAGCCTCAAACGACATGACATTCATTAG
>WLWD01002070.1_pt1 | contig 104409 bp, 51 predicted proteins | sample 6712731 | NCBI WGS metagenome assembly WLWD01 (sample SAMN12718690, study PRJNA576275) | sponge metagenome | isolation source: marine sponge | host: Mycale hentscheli | place: New Zealand: South Island, Marlborough, Capsize Point | collected 2014-11-01 | reverse complement strand
TAGCACAGCAGTACCCCTTAACAGTATAAATACTGAATTGGAGTGTTTGTTTGAGACTGAGATTGTAGTACAGCAGTACCCCTTAACAGTATAAATACTGAATTGGAGTGTTTGTTTGAGACTGAGACTGTAGCACAGCAGTACCCCTTAACAGTATAAATACTGAATTGGAGTGTTTGTTTGAGACTGAGACTGTAGCACAGCAGTACCCCTTAACAGTATAAATACTGAATTGGAGTGTTTGTTTGAGACTGAGACTGTAGCACAGCAGTACTCCTTAACAGTATAAATACAGAATTGGAGTGTTTGTTTGAGACTGAGACTATAGCACAGCAGTACCCCTTAACAGTATAAATACAGAATTGGAGTGTTTGTTTGAGACTGAGACTGTAGTATGGCAGTACCCCTTAACAGTATAAATACTGAATTGGAGTGTTTGTTTGAGACTGAGACTATAGCACAGCAGTACCCCTTAACAGTATAAATACTGAATTGGAGTGTTTGTTTGAGACTGAGACTGTAGTATAGCAGTACCCCTTAACAGTATAAATACAGAATTGGAGTGTTTGTTTGAGACTGAGACTGTAGTATAGCAGTACCCCTTAACAGTATAAATACAGAATTGGAGTGTTTGTTTGAGACTGAGACTATAGCACAGCAGTACCCCTTAACAGTATAAATACAGAATTGGAGTGTTTGTTTGAGACTGAGACTGTAGTATAGCAGTACCCCTTAACAGTATAAATACTGAATTGGAGTGTTTGTTTGAGACTGAGACTGTAGTATAGCAGTACCCCTTAACAGTATAAATACAGAATTGGGTTTTTTTGAGACTGAGACTGTAGTATAGCAGTATCCCCCTTAACAGTATAAATACTTAATTGGAGTGTTTGTTTGAGACTGAGACTATGCACCAGCAGTACCCTTAACAGTATAAATACTGAATTGGGATTGTTTTGTTTGAGACTGGAGGTAGTATAAGCAGTAACTTCCTTAACAGTATAAATACAGATTGGAGTGTTTTTTTGAGACTGAGACTGTAAGCACAGCAGTACCCCTTATAACAGTATCATACTGCAATTGGAGTTTTTGTTTTAGACGGAGACTGTAGCACAGCATAACCCCTTACAGTATAAATACTGAATAGGTTGGAGTGTTTGTTTGAGCCTTGAAGACGTAGCACATGCATTACTCCTTAACAGTATAATACAGAATTGGAGTGTTTTGTTTAGACTGAGACTTAGCACAGCAGTACCTCAACACCCTTACCAGTAATAAATACAGAATGGATTGTTTGGTTTGAGACTGAGACTGTAGTATTGCAGTACCCCTTAACAGTATAAATACTGAATTGGGTGTTTGTTTGAGACTGAGACATAAATGCACAGCAGTCCCACATGCAGCGATGGGGTGGAGGAAGGGGGTGGGGGTAAAACAGGGTGGGAAGAAACTGCAATTGGAGTGTTTTGTTTAGACTGAGCTGTATATCGCAGTACCCCTTAACGTATAATACTGAATTTGGAGTTTTTGGTGAGACTGAGACTGTAGTACAGCAGTACCCCTTAACAGTATAAATACTGAATTGGAGTGTTTGTTTGAGACTGAGACTATAGTATAGCAGTACCCCTTAACAGTATAAATACAGAATTGGAGTGTTTGTTTGAGACTGAGACTGTAGCACAGCAGTACCCCTTAACAGTATAAATACAGAATTGGAGTGTTTGTTTGAGACTGAGACTATAGTATAGCAGTACCTCTTAACAGTATAAATACTGAATTGGAGTGTTTGTTTGAGACTGAGACTGTAGTATAGCAGTACCTCTTAACAGTATAAATACTGAATTGGAGTGTTTGTTTGAGACTGAGACTGTAGTATAGCAGTACCCCTTAACAGTATAAATACAGAATTGGAGTGTTTGTTTGAGACTGAGACTGTAGTATAGCAGTACCCCTTAACAGTATAAATACTGAATTGGAGTGTTTGTTTGAGACTGAGACTGTAGCACAGCAGTACCCCTTAACAGTATAAATACAGAATTGGAGTGTTTGTTTGAGACTGAGACTATAGCACAGCAGTACCCCTTAACAGTATAAATACAGAATTGGAGTGTTTGTTTGAGACTGAGACTGTAGCATAGCAGTACCCCTTAACAGTATAAATACTGAATTGAAGTGTTTGTTTGAGACTGAGACTATAGCACAGCAGTACCCCTTAACAGTATAAATACAGAATTGGAGTGTTTGTTTGTGCTTGGGGTAGCCCAGTGGCTGAGCCTTACAATACAAGCTGTCCTGTAATTTACTATACCAAAATTTACAGGAATATTGTTTTTATGAATTGGCAGTTTTATTATAAGACACATTAATTAGGTAATAAAAAAATTATTGTTTATTTAATTTTGTTAGAAAGACTTATTACATTATAGAAAATTCAATTTCTAAAAGGACTAACCAGGACAGAAATACAAACTTAAGACAACCACACTTTAGCTAAGGTTCTAATAATGTTGGAAATCTTGTATAAGGGTCATGGCTAGGATATATTAGTTAGCTAAGTATGACTTTGTAATATTATTATAGTTGTGAGAAATTTTTGTTATAAGTTATTTTAACATAACAAATATCAAGTTATAGTTATTTTAGGTGTAAATTTATGTGCAAAAATTGGGATGTTTACAAAGATTTAAAAAAATTGCCCACCATGCAATGGGTATAGCTAAAGACCTGTAAATACTGATGTCTCTAATGTCCTAAGAACTATAGCTGATGTGTGAAACGATGCTGTCATTGAAATGGATGTTTTGCAGGAATGGAAACATTTAATCCTATTCTACAAGATGATAACTTGCTACCATCTCAGCATTATTATGCAGGTTAGTAATAAATAATCTAAGAAATTCATGCAAGCATCAATAATAATTTTAGATAAGTTTAATTCTCCTAGTGAAAATCTGTTCATCATGATTACAGTTAAAAGAATTGTGTAAACTGTCTACATTTGAAGTCATAATAATTCTGTTGATGTGTACTGATGCCCAAAATTAAGAAACTTCTTCATGATCTTCATTAACAAATTTTTTTGGAAAAATGATTCACATTAATCATTCCTAGTAACCATAATAGGTTTTTATGAGTTAATATGGTGTGCCAGCACCCTTGAAATAAATAGTTCTTGTTCTGTATGTTGATATTCACTTATCTTTACTTCAGGAAATCAAAATTGTATAATATATACATACATATTATAATATATAATATACATACATTCATTTTTTTTTGTTTTAATAGCTGCAATGACTTTGGAACTTAAAATCATGTCCTTTTTGTGTCTTTTGGTGAATGCTTTACAATGACTCAATGATTATATATAAAATTTCATTATAATGTATTTATTAAATATAAATAATCTGGCACTTAATAAAACAAGATTCAACAAACATTGCCCAATCTAGTGTACAAAACTTCACCAATATAGAGTAATTATAGGCACTAATAGTCTCAAAGTACAAGTTCAAAAATTTTGGTGCATATTAATAACTTTCACAACATTCTACACAAATTAGTGTAATGCTATTTTGGTAATCACCATATTAATTGCATGAAGTTGAAAGTCATTAAAGTTAGAAATAACTAAGACTATAATTATATAACTATATATTTAATTCAAACTGGAACATTGCTGAAAAACATTTATCATTGTAAGTGAAAAATATCGCCAGGTTATATGCATGTAGTCTGGGTCAAACTGGACAGAAGATTCTCCCAGTGGCCAGTCTACAATGCAGGGAAGGCTTGGGGGAACAGATTTCTCCCAGTTATTATCAAAGATCAAAGAACCTGGTGGAACCCCACCTAACATCATCTAACAATAGTTACTTGGATATAATTGTTCACTTTTATTGTTTTAGTTTTGCCATTTTGTGGATATGTTAAAATTACATTTTACATTTTATTCTGGGCGAAGCTGATTTCTCTTCTACTCAGGTTGTATACAGGAGCTGGTCCTACCGTTCTTATTTGTCCTTGGGTGGGAGTTATGCCTCAGACACAGGTCTGACCAGAAATCTACATTTCTAGATAATCAACAACTACACTGTTAAAAATGAGGAGTTAGAGTAACTCCTTGGGTGAGTAATATGGTGGAGTAAATGAATAGTAGTTAAGATATTTTAATGATATCCATGAGTCAAGTAAAACCCAACGCAAAATTTTAAATACTATACCTAACAAAGCCAGTGCTCACTCTGTGATCACAGAGTGAGCACTGGAACACATTTCTTCATCAGACTATGCTCTACATAGACATTTTTTACTACCCAGAGTACAGTTGCTGTGACCATCCAAGGGGAGTCTAATTTGCCTAGTTACTGGAACCCCACTTTTGGGGTCACCTGAACTCCTCATTTTTAACAGTGTATAATATGAGGAAGATGGGAGATCATCATTGGGAGCGAAGCAGCAGGACAACATACACCAGTATTGAAGTGATAATAGGAGATATTTGTTATTGAGCCCGCTTAGCTGGTGGAGATACTACTAGTGGTGATAATGCAAAATGAAACTGACAGGTGTCAACCATATAATGCAATTCTTGATGGAGGTGATATCTGGCATACACCAAACTATTGGGCTAATACTAAAACGTCAGTTAGATTCTATAGAACATTATTCTTCCTTATGAGCCTACTACAGTACTAGTACAATTCTTGGACTGAACGTGTAGTACATGTCAGTAGTTATTTACCATGCATTTAAGGGTGCAGTACCACTTGAAACCGCAGTGCTAAACCGCAGATGAAAGAGTTATGCTATGCATTTATTTCTCGTTTTCTGTTCAATGTAAGCTTACTTTGTTCATACACTGTTTTACTCACAAACACACAGTGCCCTTCTATGTTTTGCCACCACCAGTCATAGTTTCAGTTTAAACAGTTAATTTGATTAAAGTTTGTAGCTAGCTCCTAACTTAAGTGCTGTGGGTATACCTGGTGTTGCACTGAGAGATTTTCTCTCCTCCTAAAAAGAAAGCAAAGATGAATCATGTTTAACGACAAAGATAAATAAGTGATAACAATATTATTATAATGTTATGAACAACTTGGTGTGCTTGTTTAAGCACAAATGGGAGTGAGCCTGTTAGTCTTACGTACTTACCTCAGCTTCCCTCAAGTAGTAGTAGCTTCCTTAGCATTAATATTACGGCTATCTGACTACCAATGGCTCTTGACAACAAACAATCGGCACTTCGTATCCCCCCTAAAACGGCGAATATTTGAAATAATGTCTGGAAAAGGGTCTTCAATGCCATAGTAACCGTCGTTTTGGTGTCTCGAAAAACAAGCGCTTCAGGAATTTTCTCACACTTCAGAGCATAAGTTTAAAGTAAGGCTAGCTTAAGGATAGCTTAATGTTGTAGCTTCAGAATAAAAGTCAATGCGCTCTTTGTCATGGTTATAAGCCGTACCCAACAGTATTTACTTGAAAATACATTGTCCACTAGACTACCGCGAAGGTAAGTCTGTGTAGGTGCTGCATGTCCAGTTGTGTGAAAGCATTGTGTGTTACAACCACTACTTAGCTAAACAATATCACAAAGAAAACTTTTAAATAACGTGTATTGCTTTGTTGTTGTTTTTTCGCTTCAATTCAAGCAGTTGCAGAGAGTTGTTACTATGGCACTGAAATGCCTTTACCGTGTATGCGAAATAAAAAAACTGGACCTTATTTTCAGTAGCTTCAGTGTTAGAAGTCAAAATCATTCATATCAAAATAGTATAGTCTTTAGGCTGGCTCGCCATTTGTGCTCAAACACATCACTAGTAGTGGTAGATAATGTAAATCTGGTATGTATGAATGGTTGGTACGTATTAGTCTCGCGGGGCCAGACCCTTTACCAACCCTGATTAGCTAAGAGCAGATAGATGTTGACCTCATTAGCATTGACTTACCACCGCCACTAACTCGAATAGAAATGGAAGTCCCTTAAATTTTCAAGTTTTAACTGCACCCGCAAAAGAATTCAAAACGGTAAACAATTCAATTTCTAGGGTGATACGGGTACTGATCGATAAACCAGAGGATTCTGTTTAGTGCAATTTGGGACGGGGTCGACCACATAACTAACACAAAAACGCGAGCGTCAAAGTACAAAATGACATACGTATGTCCAAACATACAAATAAATAAATAAACTAGTGGTGTGCTTGAGCACAAATATCGAGCGAGCCTGATAGTTAGGTAACATAAAACTACAGTATTGTTACTATGTTTTAGCTTAGTTCATGCAAACACTATAATATTAGCAAACAAATACAAAATCACTCTCTTACCTGATTAATGGTAACTTCTGTAGTATCAAACATCTGCCATTCTGGTACCAGTAACTCTTGGACAAGCTCTCAGCTACGATAAAAAAATAATAAACTAGTGTTATTTAATTTTAGCCAACAAATATGGAATTACTACTTATCTCAATTTCCTGATGATAACTTCTGTAGTATCTTACTTTGACTATGTGAATTACCTCACATTCTTGACAACAAGCTCTCAGCTACAAAAACAAAAGACAATCAATGTTAGCACACAATACAAAATTACTTTCTTACCTCATTTTCTTGAGCAATAGTAACTTCAGTAGTATCAAAGTTAAGCCATTCTGACTATTTGAATTTACCAGTCACCTTTGACAACAAGCTCTTAGCTACAAAAAAAGAAAGGCCAGAGTTATTTTTGCACATATAGCTAACAAATATGGCATTATGTACTTACCTCAGCTTCACTGGAGTAGTAGTAACTTCCTTAGCATTAACATTACGGCATTCTGACTACCCAATGGCTCTTGACAACAAGCGGCACTCCTTATCCCCCCTAAAACGGCGAAGTTTTGAAATTACGTTTGGAAAAGAATCTCAATGTCTCAGCAACTTTTTTTGTCTTGAAAAACAAAGGTTTTCGCCGGAATTTTCTCGTACTTCGGAGCTTTAAGTTTAAAGCAAGGCTTGTTTAATGCTGTAGCTTCAGAATGAAATGGGATCAAGCCTAAAAAGCTGTGTTTTTAGGAGAAAAAAGCTCCCCGCGCGTGCGTTTAAAGGGCAAACGCACCATCCATCCATACATACATAATATAACATATACCCGATTTTGCATTAACCACCCCTAATAGTATCTCCGATTTTCAATTGTGTTACCCCTGTAAGTGTCTCGTTGGCTCCGCTCCCTCGCGCTCTTGAACAGTCAAGGGGAATGATTGTCCCTAGTGCCTTAATCCACTTAGAGCTAGGTAAAAGGAACTCCTGAGCCTGACTAGCCTTTACATTCCTAAACTAACGATGAGTTAGCGTTTTGTAGTAATTGCATAACATGCCTTGGGCGTGCTGACACAACGCTAATGTCCACACACTCTTCAAAATTAAGCAAAATCAATTGTTCCAGTGGATGATTATAACATGGAAACAGAATGTAAGAATTAATAAAATAACTAGTGTACTTCATTTTTAGTTAACTTTTTTAATTGAAACTGTCAAATGTACAAGCTACTGTCACAATGTCTACTTAGGAATGTTAGGGTTTTTTAAAGGGTGTGTGCTGAGTATGTTTATATAGACAATTTTTTCCAATGTAGTAGGGCTTGGTGACACAACCAATACAACTTTTAAACAATAATTGGTCTCTCTTTTCAGCCAATGGTAGTCATGGAATGGACTCCTCATAGTATGGAGACTGCAAGGTAATTAAACATTGGTAAATCCCGTAATTAGTAAAACTAACACATTCCTCTGCTAGGCTTACTAAACTCCTGTGAGTAGTTAATCCACCAGTGGGTAGGGAAACCAACAGATTGTTTAAAAAAAAATTACAATCCAAGCAGCCCCATTAAAAAATAAAAAGAAACCAAATTGCAAATGTCATACAATATCTATTATGAAATTCAGCTTCAGTTCACTTCTGATTTTTATAGACTGGCATTGTACACATTTATTAACAGATTTGCTCACATTTTCAACAGTCTGCCAAAGTTGAATGGAGAATTTCTAGAGTAGTGGTAGGGACAGGCATACCCAGTGGAGAGAAACCAAAAGCAGTCATAAATCACATCTGATCTCTAGCAATATCACCACTCCTTGAAGATACATACCCTACTTTGTTACTTCATCAGTATAATATATTACAGATCCGCTGTGATATTGCTGCCAATCCTATTCATATTTGCTGGGGGGAGACAATTTGATCACATTGCTGTTGTAAGAGAATTTCTTACTGAAAGGTCCATGCTGCTTCAATTACACATTAGCATTGTTTATGTCACTGATCTCTCAGGTGTCCTGCACTAAAAGGTGTGGGAAAGCTTTTTAAATTAGGAACTATTAAAAAAAACATCTTAAATACTGATTCACCATATCTAAAGTAACGCTGAAAGATGTATTAGCAAGCAGATTTCTACACCAGCAACTCCAACAGAAGTGAAATCAGCTCATCATTTTATCAGGTGGCTTGTCTCGTTCATCAAGGCAGTAGTGACATAGATATGTCTGGAGTCATAAAAGTGCCTACCAGTGGTCAGATATAACAAATGATTGCTGCAATACTCAAATACATTAGTTGATATATACTCACCACACCTCACAATTTGCTGCAGAGGATAATTTCCTGAGTAAAGTTCAGCGTGAAGATCTTCTCCAACAACTTCCAACTCCCCTTGTTATACCATCATTATGCTCTTGCCATAAAGGTTGACCTTGCAATTCCCGGGACCAAATTTAGGGTGCTGAGACGGTGACTAAACAAAAAAAGTCATACCTGTATGATCTTGAAACCACATATATATATAAGTTTGAAGTCCTTGAATATCTCCATTGTTAGTGAGAGACAACAGTAACATGGTGACTTGACCATGGATCTCCACACTGCTCGAGAGATGTATCGTGAGTACATTAAGGAGGCACAATGAATGTCCTATAAGTATGAATAATAAGTGGCACCAATTTTTTTTTTAATTTCTTTTTATCTGGCAACTACGAATTCTTGTGTGTTATGTATTAAGTTGGGCTAGTGGTATATAAAACTTGCATACAACGATGCAGTGAACATTCAACATAGCTATCATTTAAAGTTCTACAGAGAGAATTAGCCCCATGCGTCCATACTTCCTAAGATGGACATCTTGGAAGACCACGTGATGCCTTGAATGCATAGATGGAATGTGGCTCTATAATCATTAGAGAACAAGGCGCCGAATCAACACATGCACATATTAAAGGACATACCAAGGAATCCCCAATAAAGTCAACAGACTCAAGTACATTTTCTTGGAGCAGGCAGTGGAGCCAAGGAATCCCCAATAAAGTCAACAGACTCAAGTACATTTTCTTGGAGCAGGCAGTGGAGCCAAGGAATCCCCAATAAAGTCACCAAACTCAAGTACATTTTCTTGGAGCAGGCAGTGGAGCCCAGGAATCCCCAATAAAGTCAACAGACTCAAGTACATTTTCTTGGAGCAGGCAGTGGAGCCCAGGAATCCCCAATAAAGTCAACAGACTCAAGTACATTTTCTTGGAGCATGCACTGGAGCCCAGGAATCCCCAATAAAGTCAACAGACTCAAGTACATTTTCTTGGAGCAGGCGGTGGAGCCAAGGAATACCCAATAAAGTCAACAGACTCAAGTACATTTTCTTGGAGCAGGCGGTGGAGCCAAGGAATCCCCAATAAAGTCAACAGACTCAAGTACATTTTCTTGGAGCAGGCAGTGGAGCCAAGGAATCCCCAATAAAGTCAACAGACTCAAGTACATTTTCTTGGATCGATCAGGCAGTGGAGCAAAGGAATCCCCAAATAAAGTCAACAGACTCAAGTAAATTTCCTGCAGCAGGCAGTTCAAGGAATCCCTTATAAAGTAGATTGTGTCTTCCCTCCTTGTAGATTGTGTCTTCTCTCCTTGTAGATTGTGTCTTCTCTCTTTGTAGATTGTGTCTTCTCTCCTTGTAGATTGTGTCTTCCCTCCTTGTAGATTCTGTCTTCCCTGCTTGTAGATTGTGTCTTCTCTCCTTGTAGATTGTGTCTTCCCTCCTTGTAGATTGTGTCTTCTCTCCCTGTAGATTGTGTCTTCTCTCCTTGTAGATTGTGTCTTCTCTCCTTGTAGATTGTGTCTTCCCTTTTTCTAGATTGAGTCTTCCCTCCTTGTAGATTGTGTCTTCTCTCCTTGTAGATTGTGTCTTCTCTCCTTGTAGATTGTGTCTTCTCTCCTTGTAGATTGTGTCTTCCCTCCTTGTAGATTGTGTCTTCCCTCCTTGTAGATTGTGTCTTCTCTCCTTGTAAATTGTGTCTTCCCTCCTTGTAGATCGTGTCTTCCCTCCTTGTAGATTGTGTCTTCTCTCCTTGTAGACTGTGTCTTCTCTCCTTGTAGATTGTGTCATCTCTCCTTGTAGATTCTGTCTTGTCTCCTTGTATATTGTGTCTTCCCTCCTTCTAGATTGTGTCTTCTCTCCTTGTAGATTGTGTCTTCTCTCCTTGTAGGTTGTGTCTTCTCTGCTTGTAGATTGTGTCTTCTCTCCTTGTAGATTGTGTCTTGCCTCCTTGTATATTGTGTCTTCCCTCCTTCTAGATTGTGTCTTCTCTCCTTGTAGATTCTGTCTTCCCTCCTTGTAGGTTGTGTCTTCTCTGCTTGTAGATTGTGTCTTCTCTCCTTGTAGATTGTGTCTTCCCTCCTTGTAGATTGTGTCTTCTCTCCTTGTAGATTGTGTCTTCTCTCCTTGTAGATTGTGTCTTTCTCCTTGTAGATTGTGTCTTCCCTCCTTGTAGATTGTGTCTTCTCTCCTTGTAGATTGTGTCTTCCCTCCTTGTAGATTCTGTCTTCTGAAACTATGTGCAACTAGTCTGGTGTTGGGGACCCTTATATGTGGGCATAGGGAGAAGGAATGGGTCTGGGGAGAGATGCACGACGACGGATTCGTACTCAAGTAGGCAATGTCAACATTAAGGGGCGTGTGAAATGTGTTCTAGCAAGCATTTTTACGTCTTATCGTACGCGCGGCACATGGCTCTACTGCGTTACGGAATAATAGACGTACAATGCAAATGAAATGCCACTAATTATCAATAACCCGATCTCTTTGGGTTCCACTATAGTTATTTGGTAGGAATCCGAAGTGGAGCTCTCACTGGGCCCTTGTATGAACTTGATCAGCATTAAAAGATGGGGGGAAGGGTTGTGGAAGTTGTTTCAAAGTGGGGGAGAGGGTGTCTTCTCTCCTTGTAGATTGTGTCTTCCCTCCTTGTAGATTGTGTCTTCCCTCCTTGTAGATTGTGTCTTCTCTCCTTGTAGATTGTGTCTTCTCTCTTTGTAGATTGTGTCTTCTCTCCTTGTAGATTGTGTCTTCCCTCCTTGCAGATTCTGTCTTCCCTGCTTGTAGATTGTGTCTTCCCTCCTTGTAGATTGTGTCTTCCCTCCTTGTAGATTGTGTCTTCTCTCCTTGTAGATTGTGTCTTCCCTCCTTGTAGATTGTGTCTTCCCTCCTTGTAGATTGTGTCTTCTCTCCTTGTAGATTGTGTCTTCTCTCCTTGTAGATCGTGTCTTCTCTCCTTGTAGATTGTGTCTTCTCTCCTTGTAGATTGTGTCTTTCTATCCGTCATTATTCTTTTTAAATGATAATAGGGTGTCTGTACTTTGGTATTAGTATTAATTTAAAATTTACTATTAGTATTAGGCAACAATATTATGGTTTGTACAACAACAACATATGAAATTAATGAATTTACTTCAATTTGAAAAACAATGGTAGAAGTGCTAAGTGTTTATGAATCGTTATATAACAGTAGCAAGAATAAGTATTGTGGCTTTAACTGCTAACTTTGCTATAAAATGGTCCCTAATGAAGTTTGAGAAGTGAGCTAATGAGCAAAGTAAACAATATCTATAGCTAGGAATATAGCAAGTTAGCTAATGAGGTGATATCTATCTGCTCTTAGCTAATGAGGGTATATCTATCTGCTCTTAGCTAATGAGGTTATATCTATCTGCTCTTAGCTAATGAGGTTATATCTATCTGTTCTTAGCTAATGAAGTTATATCTATCTGCTCTTAGCTAATGAGGTTATATCTATCTGCTCTTAGCTAATGAGGTTATATCTATCTGCTCTTAGCTAATGAGGCTATATCTATCTACTCTTAGCTAATGAGGTTATATGTATCTGCTCTTAGCTAATGAGGTTATATCTATCTGCTCTTAGCTAATGAGGTTATATCTATTTGCTCTTAACTAATGAGGTTATATCTATCTGCTCTTAGCTAATGAGGGTATATCTATCTGCTCTTAGCTAATGAGGTTATATCAATCTGCTCTTAGCTAATGAGGTTATATGTATCTGCTCTTAGCTAATGAGGTTATATCTATCTGCTCTTAGCTAATGAGGTTATATCTATCTGCTCTTAGCTAATGAGGTTATATCTATCTGCTCTTAGCTAATGAGGTTATATCTATCTGCTCTTAGCTAATGAAGTTACATCTATCTGCTCTTAACTAATGAGGTTATATCTATCTGCTCTTAGCTAATGAGGGTATATCTATCTGCTCTTAGCTAATGAGGTTATATCAATCTGCTCTTAGCTAATGAGGTTATATGTTATATCTATCTGCTCTTAGCTAATGAGGTTATATCTATCTGCTCTTAGCTAATGAGGTTATATCTATCTGCTCTTAGCTAATGAGGCTTTATCTATCCGCTCTTAGCTAATGAAGTTATATCTATCTGCTCTTAGCTAATGAGGTTATATCTATCTGCTCTTAGCTAATGAGGCTTTATCTATCCGCTCTTAGCTAATGAGGTTATATCTATCTGCTCTTAGCTAATGAGGCTTTATCTATCCGCTCTTAGCTAATGAAGTTATATCTATCTGCTCTTAGCTAATGAGGTTATATCTATCTGCTCTTAGCTAATGAGGCTTTATCTATCCGCTCTTAGCTAATGAGGTTATATCTATCTGCTCTTAGCTAATGAGGCTTTATCTATCCGCTCTTAGCTAATGAAGTTATATCTATCTGCTCTTAGCTAATGAGGTTATATCTATCTGCTCTTAGCTAATGAGGCTTTATCTATCCGCTCTTAGCTAATGAGGTTATATCTATCTGCTCTTAGCTAATGAGGCTTTATCTATCCGCTCTTAGCTAATGAGGCTTTATCTATCCGCTCTTAGCTAATGAGGCTTTATCTATCCGCTCTTAGGTGCAACTTTCTTCAGCTATTGTTTTCACTCAGTCTTTTTCATTTTGTCATTTAACTGACCCAACTTACTACCTATTTACTAACAACTAATATTAACACAAAATAAAATAAAATTGTACAGTGGATACCTACCAGCCTCATTTCTCCAACGCTGCAATGGCTATAAATTTGGGTGAGCACATACATCCTAGACAGCAGGTAGTATACACTGGCAGTCCAGCATACATTAAATGTAACAGTACTGACTTGCCAAAATGGACCAAAAATAATGAACCAGTTTCTTCTTTGATTGTTTACAATTATACAATAGTAATTTTGAAGGCTGTTATGGAGGACAGTGGTGTTTATGTCTGCCATGGAACCCACCAAGACCTTAATCATATGACAACCACTTTCAGATTATCATCAAAGCTATTAATAGCAGGTACTTACTATAATATGATAAACATTTACAATTGCAGGGTTTTAAATTTTGTAATGTATTTTTTAACTTTTGCCTTTTTTATACTTCAGCCACCCATTGTGAAATGTATGCTATCTTTACTGGATGATTCCATTCCACCTGCGTTTTAGTCCGTTTCTTGCGGTGTATACAACACAATGATATACTTTACTGTTGTTAGTTGTTGGTGCAAAATTAACTAGTTTACTTATCTAACAATTTCAATTCATATGAAGTGCACAATTGATATTGCTTGAATGAAATTGCTCTCTTTTTTCTCTACTGGATGAAGACACATTGTTCCGCTTTAAGGTTGGCCGGCACCCCACCTGCACAATTGTTTGTTGACAGTTGGTATGCTCAATTACTACTATTGTATACAGTATATCCTCCTTAATAGTCCACCTAGTGGTTTGGGTAGCTGGCCTGGACTAATACAGGTACTGGACTATTAAATTCTGAATGAAAATCAACATGTTTATGGCATGTATAAGCATGCATATACATGTACATACTAATTTGAAACAAAAAAATCCCTAAGGACAGTTTGCTTAGTGTTCAGCCTTCTTTTCTCAATTTTTAAGTCAAGGCATTTGCGATATACTGTAGTTAGCATGTGTGAAGTGTCATCTTCACCTAACACTGCCATCATTTGAAGCACTTTCCTGACCATTTCAGTGCCTTCAGTAATGTTCACACTATTGAGGGCTTCCATTCGAGTGAGTGGTTGTACCTCGTCATCTTCTGAATCCAATGAATCTTCTGGAGATACCATCTCAGTACTGCTGCTAGGGCTAGTGCTAGGGTCAGTCTCCATTGTGTCTTCAATTGCTTGTAGTAGATTTTCTTGTTGATCATCATTTTCTATATCATACCAGTTATTCAGTACACAAGCAAGACCAGGAAGATCGTTTTGAGCTTGATCTTGAAGAGCAACCAACTGGCCAATCAACTGCTCTCTTTCAATGGTAGGAGGAGGGCTATTATTCTCATCTTGTGTGGAGAGTTGACTTTTAATAGTCACATTCTGCAACAAGCTAGTAAACTCTTCAACACCTGGGAGATCCAATGGACGACGGTAAGTTTCAAAACTTTATACCTGACATGCAGGCAAAATATTCGCTTTCAACCAGCAGTTCACCAGCGTGGATTGGTCAATTGACTCCCACACCTCATGTGCTAGAGTTGCAGCATCTAGAAGGTTTGGTGGGTATGCATGATTCAACCCCCTAACTCCTGCTGGGAGAGACTCTCCAACAGCTCGCAACTCATCATACCTTTCAAGGTTTTTAACCATTGCATGCAACATCTTTGATTTGTAATTTCTCTTGAGCGCAGCAATGATGCCCTGGTCCATGGGTTGATGAATTGATGTACAGTTTGGCGGTAGCAAAATCCATTCTACCTGTGGATCTTTAAGTGCAGTATCAGTTATTCTCATGGGAGCCAAAGTTGTCAGCAATAAGAAGTACTTTTCTGGAAGTCCTCTTTCTAATTGCTGGTAAAAATACATCATGGAACCACCATTTAGTTATTACAGGGTCATTCCAAGCATTTTTTTGAGAGTTGTATGGTAAGGGAAATTGGCAGGACCGAAAGCAGCGAGGATTGGCTGCCTTACCAATCATAGCAAGAGGAATCTTGTGTGTGCCTGTTGTATTAGTGCATGTAATGAGGGTGACACGATCCTTTGCTTTTTGAGCTTTAGTCCCCCGTACACGCCGTCGTTGTTCATTTGGTGCTGTATAAGTCGCACTGGGTATCAATCGAAAGTACAAACCAGTTTCATCCCAGTTGTATACAAGCTCCAAATCATACTCCTCTAGAATTTTTTTGATTTCCTGAATCTTATCTTTGATTTCTTCAGGGTTTACACCACCAACTTCCCCATGTAGACGTACACTTTTACCTATGTTGTTTCTTTTCATCAGCTTTTGCCACCAGCCATTTGATGCTTTAAATTCATGCTCATCAAGGGACTTGGCCACTTGCTCAGCATATTCCTTCACAATACTCAATGAAACAGGCATAGGTTTACGCCTATTACGAAGAAGGGAAATAAATGCAACTACTTTTTCTTTTATAGCTCTGTACTTAATCTCACGATTACGTCGAAGATCACCAGATGTAGTTAGAAGTTGTTGCTTGAGCTTCTTCGCATTCCACAGAACCCGGTTTATAGTCTTTGCAGTGACATTGAATTGTTTTGCAAGCATACTCTGATTAACTCTAACCAATGTTGTTGCTACAGAATCTGGCAGAAAGCCTTGTTTTTGGGCTTGATCAATAACATTACACTTCTGCTTTAGTGTGAGCTCAATCCTTTGCTTTTTTGAAGCCAGCTGTGTTGTGGTGTACTTGATACCTTTTCTTGATGAAGTACCTCTCAGACTTGAAGGCTGCTTTCGGCCAGGAGCCATTAATAAAGAACTGTAGAGAGCTAGCAGGTTCTAACTAGAGTGCACTCCAGCATACAGTAGGTTTTAGCTTGCACTTAGCAGCTGGTTTTTACTTGCATGTAATTCATATGCCCACACACATTGTTTACACCCACATGTACAAATGGGTCATGGGTATCTGGTGGACTATTAGAGGGATTAGACTACTAGGGAGGTGGACTATTAGGGAGGATATACTGTACTTACAGGAGCTTCTCCACTACAACAAAAGGACAAAATTCCTGCCGGTGTCAAGTAAAATCAGGTATCCTCAAATTTGGGTACCCCCGGTACCTATATTAACGAAAAAAAAAATGGGTGCCCCCGTACCTATATTTCCACAAATATAGGTACCCCCTTCGAAAATATAGGTATCTCCAGTGTGCCGCCATATATTTTTGAGATTTGCTACGTGTAAACGCTTCAAACTTGTTGGTAGCTAAGGATCTGTCTGGCCACCAATATTCAACTGGCTTATGAAGGAAGTACTGTAAGAATTCTTTGTAACACTATATCTCTCCCCAAATGGAAGCTCAATGGTTCCCAACTCAGCTAATGGTGGTAGAAGTTGATACTGGCAAGCCACCTTGAACCATTGACCTATGACTAGTAAGTTAGCTTAATACTATACACTATTACTGTAGTCAGCTGAAAATTTTTAAAGCAGTAAAAAATGTGCGGGGGAAAAAAATATACAATAGCTAATTCTAGTTTCCCCAGTTTTAGGAAAATAATTGCTTCTGAACAAAAATATTACTTAAAATACATTTCTGCTTCAGCTATTGTACAATATTGTTAGGTATGCTCTGTAATACACATTGCATAAGTTTTTGTTGAGCAAAAAAAAAACATAGCCAAGTTTACTTAGGTCTCTACTATTGTAGCAATTTCATAATGGATGTAGTTTGAGCCTAGCAAAATAAGAGTAACTACCATAATTTCTTTTTTTTAAATACACAAACTATCTACTTATGTCGATAAAAGCATCTATATACATGTGGTATTATTTAGTAATTTCTCTAATTCCATCAGTAACATATTTTTTTACTCACTAACTCTTCCTATTGCATTGCCTTGATTTGCAACGAAGTAATGCAAGACCCCCAAATATAATTTAGATTAAGTGGCACAAACACACCAGTATATACTATCTATTATTTTCCCAATTTGTTTGATATCAACTTCAAAATATTGTTCAGAGAATGAATTAGCTACTGACTACTGTTTCAACTGTTATACAACTTCAAATCATTGTTTTGAATGATGTCATTCTTTACGATGGAAACACATCAAGGGACTTTTTCTGAATCAGTTTTATTTTGTAATATAATTATATAGACACCATCTTAGCTAACTTGATTCTGCTTTTGTTAAATAGTCACCAACATGTTAGATTCCTACTTATCCACACACAAAACAAAAGTGCTCTATAAACTGAATATTAGGTGGATCTAAACATCAACAATGTGTGTATGCAAAAGGATCCTCTGGAATTCAACCAGTCTGTAGTAAAGTTAGAATATTTACATTTCAATATAACTGCTATTTTGCACTTGAGAAGGTGAAAATCTAGTGCCAGATTCAGTCATTCTCGGCTGAAATAATTATAATAATAGGAACTTTTCTCTTTTTAACAGCCATTATTTTTAATTATAACAACCCGTCATTTCAACTTCTTGCCCAAATGATTTTCAGGGGGTTAACTGAAATCGAACTCTCCATGGTGATATAATAACAAAGTAAACAGCAAGATTTCTGGAGGGCACCACCTACAGGCAGGCAAAGGCAGGATACCTATATTTCTGGAAATATGGGTACGCCAGGATACCCAATTAAACGGGATACCCATATTTCCGTGACACCGTTGCGCCGCTCAATAATTTTAGAGCGAATCTGGAGGAAATATTGGGTCGGTTATGAAACTTTGTAGCACTTTTTTTGGAGAGCTGCTGTAAGACTTTTTATTGTGCTACTTTTTTATTTCGGGTTTATTTTTGAGAAAACGCTAAGCCGTTAGCTCAACTTAGGTACTAGCTGTTCAAGCTTGCTTAACTTTTACAATTAATCACTGGCACTCTATTCCCCTATTTCATGCCTCTACTTCATACTTCACTTCAGTACTCACTTTTTGTTGTGGAACTGTATCCTTAGTTCCTCTTTTTAGCTTTATCTCACTCTTTATCTGTTTGCTAGCTATTTTATCCAGTTTATTTCTATCAATATTATTACATCTGTATCTATATTTAGCTTGTATCTGTATCTATATTAGTTGTACAGTTTGATTATCTATATAATCCTATTTTTTTCTCAGAGGTAGTAACTGGATTTTGTACCAGCTAGATTCGAAGCTATCGAATCTCTCTACTCACACCAACACTAGCTTTTATGAATAAACCTTATTGTCACCTCACGACAACAAACAATTTTTTGTAACAGTTTAGCTTTATGCTGGGACATCAATTGAGTGCAGCAAGTGGAGTTTGGTGTTGAGAATATATACCGCTGAGTGTCTCCAGCCTGTATAACTTCTTATGAAAACAGCATTTATATATACCTATTTAATTGCTCCAGCTATACTGTTTAGAATAGAAAAAAAAAGTTTTAGTCCGAGCTGATTTTGTGGTTAGTGAATAGTGGCTCAGAATATTGCATATTGTGGCGCTTGGTGTACTAACTTAGCAATAATTAGTAATGCAGTAACATAATATATTTTTATTATCCAGTATCAACTAGTTAAGTCATCTCATCCAGCCCCTCTGTCCTTTTTTTTTGTATTCACAAATATACACACCAGTAGAACTTTCTCTTCCGATTTATCACAGTTCTTCTAATCATTCCCTCTTCCCTCTTTATTATGTGTATCTCTTCTGTTGTATGCTTCTCTGTTTTTTCATCAATCCAAGATTCTAAAGGTAGGGCTTGTGAAACAATTGTCTAATGAATGGTCAGTTTGCAGGAACTAAGGTTTCCATTTCTGTTACTTCATTATTATTTCCACCCTCCCAGTGGCCCACAATTAAACTGAACCCCCCCCCCCCCCCCCCTTGTTAAATACAGTAATGATACTTTTGGATTATACCACACAGAAATCTTTACCATCCAGTACATATTTATTTTAAATTAAGGTAAATAGAAGACATAATGGTTTAGTTTGAGACTGATCATTAGATAGGAAGGCCAAAAAGAGAGGGTAAAATTTGTTCATGAATAAATAACCCATAATTTCTTAGATTACGATGAATCTATGTTACCTGTAAAATTAATAAAGAAAAACATTGGAGGTAAAATTATATTGACATGCAAATCTAGAGAATCTATAGAATGGTATTTTGAAAGGTCGTCTCCTCATCCTAACAGTATTCCAGTACATTGGGGTAACAAATATAAGAAATTGATGTTGCAACCTCATAGTGCTGGCTTATATTTCTGTTACAGTGCTGCACATGGAAGCTTCCATGGCAAATTGTCATATGTTGAACTGAAAATCTACGGTAAGATAACTCCTTATTATATTTCTATATGCATGAACTTCATTTAAATTTAGAATTTGTACTATTGCTTGATTGCCTATATTGGCCCATTTCAGCTGATTTTGAGTAAACTAATGATAGCATGTGTTATATCATCACAAACTTCACAACATAATTGTTGCAGCGATTGCTAGTTGTTAGTAATTTTACAATAGTTTTTTAAGCATAAATTAGTTCTCATTTATTGTTAAAACTCATGCCATTAATTATATATTATAATTATTGTATGTTCTTCTGCTGTCTATTGCAAAACTGGCCTCCTCTCCAGTTATGGTTGCTTTCACTATTAGGAGCTGCTGATTCAATCTTCCTTTTACTAGGAGCTCATTTTCTACTCCTGGTGATAATAAGTTTATAGCTTACTGTGTTTCCAAGCTGGAGCTTGCTTGCATTTTTAGGGTAGAATTTTCCAGCTTGGTGAAGTCAGTGACTTGTAACTTTGAGTTAATGAAAGGTGGAAACAATTCCGTGCTGGAATGAACGAGAACCAAATGATGTCCTCCCTTAAAATTATAGTGTCTATTGAATAAAAAAACTTTTTATTGTTATAACCATCAATTGCACTATTATTACAAACCTACAACATGTTGTTTAGTGAATTGTTTTACATCCTATTATCTATCAGATTCTTTAAAAATGTTTCCCCAAAAGATAAATGCAACTGAAGGCGAAATTATAGATATTTATTGCCTTTTAAAACCACCATTATCGTGGTTCTTTAATGATTCCGGGAAATTACCAGACAATGTTCTTATCAACAATGAAAATGGTATATCAATTAATAATGCAAATGAAATGAACACTGGAGTTTACGAATGCTTTGGAACAGATGTAAATAACTACAAAATAGGATCTGCAGCTGAGGTCACTGTACACAGTAAGTTAGCTTTGTGTGTTGGAGTTCCTGCACGAAAAAATAAAATTACACCACAATGAAAAATATCCCACAATTCCAACCAAGGATTTTGCAACAGTGGAAGCAATTTCTAGTTTTCTAATTGTTATCAAACTTTGGGGACTAGCTGAAACTATGTGCAACTAGTCTGGTGTTGGGGACCCTTATATGTGGGCATAGGGAGAAGGAATGGGTCTGGGGAGAGATGCACGATGACGGATTCGTACTCAAGTAGGCAATGTCAACATTAAGGGGCGTGTGAAATGTGTTCTAGCAAGCGTTTTTACGTCTTATCGTACGCGCGGCACATGGCTCTACTGCGTTACGGAATAATAGACGTACAATGCAAATGAAATGCCACTAATTATCAATAACCCGATCTCTTTGGGTTCCACTATAGTTATTTGGTAGGAATCCGAAGTGGAGCTCTCACTGGGCCCTTGTATGAACTTGATCAGCATTAAAAGATGGGGGGAAGGGTTGTGGAAGTTGTTTCAAAGTGGGGGAGAGGGTTGCAAAGCTCTGGATACTGCTAAACTCATAAAAATTACTGTACCAAAATTTACAGGAATATTGTTTTTATGAATTGGCAGTTTTATAATAAGACACATTAATATTTATTAGGTAATAAAAAATTAACGTTTAGTTCACTAGTTAGAAGGACTTATTACATTGTAGAAATTTATTTCTAAAAGCACGAACCAGAGCAGAAATACAAATGTAAGACAACTAATCTTTAGCTAATGTTCTGGTCTGAAATCTCAAATTGGTAATATCAAGTAGTAATAGTTGTGAGAAAATTTTGTTATAAAAAATGCATTGATAATTAGCCAAAATCAATGTATCATCTAATAGGTGATACATGTTTATATGAAGAAATTGAGATGTTCACAAATATTTAAAAAAAATTCCCATCATGCAACATGTATTGCTAAAGACCTGTAAGTAATTATGTCTCTAATGCCCTGAAACTACAGCAGATGTATGAAATAATGTTGTCATTGAAATGGTAGTCTATGTTATTGTAGCCTTCTACAACAGCCCTTGCTTAAGAGTATTACTTACCTACATAATATTTTATAAAAAAATATAATTTTGCAGAATTGGAAAAATTATATGCTCTTCTACCAGATGATGACTTGCTACCATCTTGGCGTTATTCTGCAGGTTAGTAATAAATAATCAAAGAAATTCATGTGAACACGTATAATAATTTTAGATAAGGTTTATTCTCGGTAGTGAAAATCTGTTCATCACGAGTACAGTTAAAAGGATTGTATAATAACCAACACTGAACATCATTTTAGAGACTTATTTCAATGTAACAACTGCACAATTGCTTACAAATTTGACATCATACAGTAATCATAATTGTTTTAACATTGCAGTTAATTTTCTAAATTTCTAATTTTATTTAGTATGACAAAGGGGCTGGACACATAGCAACTCTCACAAGTAGCTTACTTATTGTTAATGCTGCTAAAGTATAGAAGTTGTACTTGTAATGGGGTCACTTCAATACATGATCCCCACAAAGATACAAATTACTGGTTGAGCCCCAGTTAAATTCGCATGATTAACTACAATACAAAATTGGTGGTCAGTGTGTTTTAGGGATTCAGTTAAGATAGTAAGACAATGAGAGACAGCTTGCTGAAGAATAGAGCCAACTTTATTATTTAAACTACACAGATTGAATAAAATAAAAGTCAATGAACATATTTATATAAATGTGCTTCCAATGCTTTTCATTCATAAAGAATTAATGGGAATAAAAATGAATATATAATACTTATTGCATGAGATAATAGTGATACTGTGAAATATTTTAAGAGCTGGCTAATATATTTTACAAGCCAGAGGCAAGTGAAAATAAAGCCTCAGAGTGAAATATCTTACAATACTCTGACAAGTGTATAAGTGGTTTATTCTATCATAGATATCTTCACTACTGGCTGTAAGGATTCCCCTAACCCCCAGCTGTTATTTTAACAGCTGCTGTAAGCTGGCTTTCTTGACAGGTTGGTATAACTACTAGAGTAATGAGCTTGCTCAATACAGCTTGAAATAACAAGTATGAAATAATATCATAAGTTTTTTTTTTGTTTTGTTTTTATGGTTACTTACCAAAAAATATCATAGTGAAGGTATCTATCGAATATTATATATATATATTACTGTAGTGTAATGCCCTGCCTTCCACCCCATTCTACACTATGAACTATTATATTATTATTCCCATATTCATACTTTCCTGTATGTTAGCTGTGAAGTGCTGTGAACTAATCAATTGTTTGTGTGAGTATTTTATGCTGTGTCATGGTCATGTCATTGCGAGCATGCCCAGAACTGGTTTTCTACATAGTGGCCAGCCTGAGCATGTGCTCGGCAGTTGTACATTTTGAGCCAAACCTTAACTTGAATCTTGGGACATCTGTGAAATGGTGCTAAGGGTTTGGGGCTTTGAACAGCTTGGGAGCTTAATTTGTATAACTCTGGTGGCAGCTACCCTGTGGTTCTGTCCTATCTCGAGCATATCCCCACAATTACTTCACTGTATTTATGATGTTTGATTACATAGTTCAGATAATTCCCTGTCTTAATTAAGTAAAAATGTTTCTTCTCCAGCTTAATTATAATTAAGGAGAAAATTGGACAAAAATTAGTGCGGCACAAGGAGTAGAATGTAGACATGCATGTGGGGGCTCTGGAGTGAGAGGGTTGTGCATGTGGGGGCTCTGGAGTGAGAGGGTTGTACATTACCTCCTAAGTCCACAGGTATGCATATAGAGTAGAGTTGTCACCAGGTTCTCTCCAGGTAGTTGCCCACTCAATGGCTTTTCCCAGGTATGTTAAAAGTCCTTTTAATGGAAAAGCATAAAAATGTACAAATCTGAGAGAAAGAAGCTTGATATTGAACGCAGAATATATAATCTTGGGCACAGCCCATACAAAAACAAAATTCAAATATTGTTTGACAACAGAATGCCAAATAGCACAACTAACTCTGGCAAATAATGTCGTTTACACTTAATAGTATATTATGACTCTTCCATGATTGTTGGGCTGGTCCCACATCTCCCATCACTAAGATTATCCTTGCGAGTATCTGATATCTGGTGGGGCTACCACACCTGTCTGGAGAGTCCGTTGGCATTGCAGTACTCCGATCGTGGTTGGTAGATGATCTCTGGCTGAAAGTCTTGCAGCTTTAGAGTCATCCTTCTTAGTCTTCTATTCAATGTTCTGCTGCACATACGATTATGCTAATTATGATCATTAAAATACTTTAAATTGTCTTTCCCACAATTACCAAATAAAATATTCAATTGAAGATGTTATAGTGTAAGTTTCCAGTTCAGTCACAGAATAATTAGCTTCTGCTCCCTGGAGTTGTCTCGATTACATGACTCTGGAAGTTCTCCTTCTCCCTTATTCAGAATTGCAACGATACCATCATCGCTGGCATCTGTATTAATATTCTGGCAGAGGAACATGCAGTTACGCAGATTTGTAACAATTGTGGGTTTTTAGGTACAAGCATGAAATTTGGTGGGGTTATAGATTATGATTATAAAAGTATTTTCAGATATGGAGCCTACGCCGATTTGACCTTTGGAATCTTTAGGCATTAATTAATTAATTACAATACTTACTGTAATGATAACACGTTAATTTCGCTAAAAATAGTCAGTTTGATATCAAAGTGAAGGTCATACTCAGTGAAGTATTTTGCAATTTGAATTACCTTTCTATCTCATTCTGTTCAAAAGTTATGGGAAGATTTAACTATGACATTATGTCATTATATTTGCTTAACACCATAACATAGTCATGCAAGTGCCATTATCTTGTGTTGGTTTTGCATGCAAATGTGCAAGCATTGAATTTTAGGAAGCCTGCAAATGCCTGTCTGACGGCACATAATTGGTGGTCTGTTGAGCGGTACTACTCAACAGTATAGAGAAAAAATATGAATGTCTTAGAAGTCGAGGGCTGGTGGCCCTGGGTTCGATTCCCGGCGACGACCAAGATTTTTCTTTTTTTTCCTTTGCGTTTTTTTTCCAAACCCCTTTAGGTGAGAAAGTTTCTTCTAGTTTGTATGAAGGGTCAGAACTTGATAATAGTTCTGATAATGTTGGGCAGAGCCATTACAAAAATGAAATCGTAATCTTGCCTGACAACGTAATGCCAAACAACGCAACTATTAGCTCTGACAAATTATGCTGTCCACACTCAATAGTTTATTATTATGATCTTCTATTCTTGTTGGGCTGGCACCACAATGCAATTGCATACTCTGTCTACATTGGAAGTTGAAGTTTACATATGCCAAGAAGTAAATTCTTCAAGATTCTCATTACCAGAATTTTTGCAAAATATTCTGAATGACGTTAATCTTTCACACTAACCTTAGTAGGTTTTATGAGTGACTATGACATGCCAGCACCTTGAAATATATAATTCTTGTTCCGTATATTTAAGTTTGCATATTTCTACTTCACGATATCCACTCTGTATAATATATTTTGTTTTAATAGCTGCAGTCACTTTGGAACTCAAAATCATATTGTTATTATGTCTTTTGGTGAATACTTTAAAATAACTCAATACTTATAAAAATCCATTGTAATTTTTTGTATTAAATCAGACACTAAGATTCAACAAACATGATAATCAAGTGTAAATACTTCAGTGAATATATAAGATATTAAGTACTGAATAAAGTTGCCTCCAAGTACAATTTCAGTAATTTTGGTAAATATGTTGTAGATTTACGGGTTTTTTCAACTTTCACAACATTCTACACAAAATCTTGTGAAGTTGAAAGTCACTGAAGACTATAACTAGACACATCCATACTTTTAGCCATTCAGTAATGGGTGTGGCAGTGAGTGTGACCAGAAGGTGTAGTTAAACTTACATCATATCCATATTTCATATAACTGGCAATGAACTATTACAATGTGGCAGAAAAAAAAATACCATTAAATGGAAAATATCTGCAATTTAATTCATGTCAGGCCAGAAAACTACATTTCTTGTCTCGCATCAACTATAATAGTATGATGAGAGAGGGAGATCGTTATTCATAATTGCGAAGAATTCTGCTCTTTTAATTCAATAAAAATAATTGACTTCTTTTGGATGAGATTTACTTGTTAATTTTTAATATTGACTTGTAAACTCTGAAATGAAAACAATTGGCTAGTGAAATTGATTGTGCACTTGTCTTGTAAATGTTTAATGAAATGGACTTATTATAACATAAACTGCACCAAGACATGAAATATGTATAGACTACCAGCAGTGATTAGTCATTTAGGAAAAACAACGCAAGAGTTGAGTCAGAAGAGAAGAGATTTAGGCTATAAAGAATCCACTGGGATAACTTCAGGTCATGTAATCATACTCGAATATGCTCCAAACACTTTATTGGAGGTAAGAATTTAGATTACCAAGCCACAGCTGGGAAGTACTGGAGTGAAACTGGGCTATCACTTTGGCATTCATCCTTCAATTGTCTCAAGAAATTTTTCTGAAGTAGTAGGAATGTTGTATGTGCGAACCAAGTTTTTAATTATGTGACCAAAGAGTTAAGAAAAACCTTCCCATGGACTTACGAAGAAATTATCCTAACTGTGTAGTTATTTTGGACTGCTTTGCAAAGGCTCAAACATACTCATCATAAAAGCACCACAATACTGTAAAATATCTCATTGATAATACTTCACAAGGCAGTGTTAGCATTATTTCAGATGGGTGGGGTGGACGAGTCAGTGACAAGCACATTACTAAGAACTCTAACTTGTTACACAACCTCCTTCCTGGTGATACTATTTTGCCGATTTGACATTAAAGATTCTATTGGACTGTATTCTGCCACTTAATAGATTCCAGCCTTCACTAAAGGTAAAAAACAGCTGGAAGCTATTGATGTTGAACAGACAAGAACAAACAGGATATATATGGAGCGTGTAATAGGGAATGTAAGAAAGAACAAGATATTAGGTCATTCACAACCTGTTAATTAACTGAACAGTAAAGATGAAGCTACATTATTGGACAAGATTGTTGTTCTCTCAATAATCTTTGCAATACAGTTGCACCTTTTGACTAACAACTAGAATATGATTTTGAACGTGATTAATGTTATATTTTTTGTACATGATTGTGACTGTATGCTGTTTTATAATCTTTGCAGTTCACTTGACTTAATGTTGATAATGACTTTTTATAAGTTTACTGCATTCTGGACAATACCATTTTTTAGACTTTGGAGCATTCTTGGGTTTCAAGCAGTCTCAATGAAACCACTAGTAATAACAACTATTATTGATTATTGTCACATCCAATCATTTTCCCAGGTTCTCCTTGTTGACAAGAGCATTATTTTTAATTCCTAGAGCTGATAACCTGGATGATGAACCTGAAGCTTCAATTTCTGAAGAAGTACTTGATTCCTGAGAGACAACCTATTTCAGTCTTTACAATTCATTCAGGATGACAAAACCATTTGCCAAGAAGCTCAGGTACTATCGCAACTTCAAAGAAATGCTTTACTTTTGATAGATTTTGTTGCATAAAATAAAGTGTTTTGTTCTATGTGCTCTATATTATGCAGTTCCTTATAATTGAACACAATGAAGTCAAAATGTTGAGACCTGTACAGAATAGCTGGGCCTGAACCTGTCCAGTAGCACGTAACTGTTCTTAACTGCAAGTGAATCACACAATGAATACATACCTGATAATAGTACTTGTGATTTGCTTCTAATTAATTCACCCACAATAGTTTTTAGTATGCATCATGTGTTGCACTTGCCATGTCGTAATCCTTGTGACAGAATGGACACTTAAAATAATGAGCACAAAGTTGTGTACAATTACTGAATTGACCTTTACTTCACATAGGCCTAGTTTGCAACAGTTACAAGAAACTATTCCATCTGGTAAAACCCCAAGATATGGATGTGCAACACTGATGACAATGCCAGATGGAGATAACTCTAACTGGTCATGATTGTAGTTCATCATATCCTTCCCAGAGTATGGACTAGGTGTGAGAATTCGGTACATACACACGTGAACTTGTGTTATGGTTGGCCACAGGTGTAAGTCATCTTTCCACTCGTCATTCTTATTTCATGCAGGTAAACGCCATCCATCAGCTCAAGTTGGTCCCCGTACCTACTCTTGGAAGCATCACTTTATAAGGTATCTGAATACCCCAGCAAAAACTAGCCATCATTAGGCACACTCGAGCCCAGCTAATCTGACTTGCACGCGTCTCATTAGCATGTCCTCCAATATGGTGAATAGCAGCCGTTGTTATGCAAATTAAGCGGAAGTGGGCAGGCATGTAATGGGTCTATAGTGCTAGAATTCTAAGCCAGGCCTTTCCTCGTTATGACGAGCACCAATTACAATAGTATACTGAGACATGGGGTTCTTTAACACGAGGTGTCATCTTCTCATGCTGATGATATTGACACTACTTCTGCTTTGCACACCAGTAGTAGGCTGGAGTTAGTCAAACCCTTTACCACCTTTTATCTGCTGCATGGCCGTGGGTGGTGGGGAGAGAAGGGTTCAAGTTGGTGGAGATGTTAAGGCTTTAGTACTATGAATAGCATTACGTGATCACAGTGTGGTACAATGTTACAAATGGAGAGTTTGGACAACTTAGTTTAACTATAATACATTTTACGAAATGCAATATGTAAATGGTTTAACTTACCCAGTAGTTTAAGACACTACCTTAGGGGTGTGTAATTAATACAAATATGATTATTATTCAAATAAAGCATTAACTAATATTATAGTGAAGCAAGAATACAAGTGTGGCAGTAACGTAGCTTTTCCTGCTTCTCTTCTTCGAATCTATTGGGACAAACAATATATTTAAACAGTTGGAGTAATATAAAGGTAAATTCAAGAAATTATACTTGCTTTAATCAATTATTGTACAGTAATAATATTTGTGAGAATATATTTGTTAACAAAACTGGATAAATACTATCAGAAATACTAACTTGTAAAGAAATAAAATTTATAATTTTTGTAATCAGTGTGCCATGGTGTTGTGTGTGGTATTGTTTAAAACTGATTGTAGTTGTGCAGATTGCATACATATACTTGTTTCGTGTATTCCTTGTATATAGTACTTAAAATCCATACATACATATGAATGCTATTTTATATGCTTTTAAATCAAATTATATATAGTTTGATCTATATAAATATGCATCGACAGTTATAAAAACACTTACCATTGAGAGCAGTTTTGATTTTAATGTAACATTACGTTTTTCTGCAAATTTAGGAAGTGTATACAGTATTAACACAAGAATAGGTAGTGTATTGTAAATTGTAGACTACTGTTGCATCGTAATTTATTTCAATTTTTCTTATAGAGTTAATGCAATAAAAAATATTGAGGGAGTTGGTGACCTGTGCAAATACCTTGTACTACCAATACTCCTTTTCCTTGGTACAAGTTGAAACTTTTACTGTAAGTACATTTGTATGTACCGGAATGTTTTAGTTGGACATTTTTTATATGTAAGTGGCTGACATTTATTGATCCACTTTTTTTATATATTTTAACAGATGGGAAGAGCAAATTGTTTGGAAGTAGCCATTTTAACTTGTGCATATGTGATGATACACATCTAAATGTTATGTTTTCCCCAGCATTCAATACTATCGATGAAGGAAATACCATGTGATTCAGTTGATCTAAGGCAGAAACACAAGCATTCAATTCAAAGTCATTTATGTAATACGTTATTTTATGAATGATCTTCTCAAAACTTACATATAAACATATGATTATAGTACTTCAGAATGAATAACATTCTACCGTACATTTTTGGTGCCCTTATTTTCTATATAATATTGGATGAATCTCATATTAGTGACAAGAAAATTGAAAATCATAAGGACTTTCAATGATTCAGTAATTCTCAACTAAAATAATTGTAAAAATTTTTTGTTCTAACAGCCAATATTGTTAAGTTTTAATTAACGATATTGGCTGTTAATCATTATAAGGACATTATACAGAATGACACATTATGAACAATGTATTATGTATTATTAAGGACATTTAATTAAAACTTTATTTTTTCCCTAGCAGTTATAGATTAATATACTTAAAACTGATATGATCCCAGTGTCTTCATGCACGATATTATCCACCTCCATTGAACATGTGTATAACCCAGCATTAGTATGTGTAACATAGTTTATTTGTAGTATTCTAGTAAAATTGTCGTTTGGTATCGAAAGTGCATTTAGAGGAATCAGTCCATTGTTAAATGTCCATGAAGCATTTGGTAATAGACAATTAAACTCTACATAAGCTCCATTTTTTGCCTTTATTTTATCTGGGGTAACCGCATAAGGTTGAATCACTACATAATATACACATTGAACTATAATAATAATAATAATAATGTATCAGTATTGTTTATGTGAAAGCACGGGTAGACAGGGGGTGTTTGGAGGAGACAGATCCCATTCCCCCCCCCCCCCCCCCCCCCCCCATAAAGTGAAAAAATTAATTAAAAAATTGACTTTGAACAGTTGAATTATCTTTTATTGTAAACTGGAAAACGTTATTAATAGAAGTATGATGGAGTTACATAATTATATATTTAGCTTCCTTTGGAATAGGATTTTTGTGACCACCACCACTAAATGATGTTATGATGCCACCATTACATCCAATCCCCTCTCCACCCCACCCACACACACACACTTCTGAAACGACCTCCACTCTGCTTTATTCCCTCCCAGGTCATAGGTCATACACTCATGCAATACTGGAAAACTTAGTGATGAAATCAAAAGTATAGTCGGGTGCCAATTCTGCTAGCTATGAGATCAAATTATCTACTAACCTGTATATATTGTTGGAGTGATGTGTGTGTACAAATAGATAGCATTTTTGTGACCACCACCACTAAATATAGTATATGAACTAATTTATTGTACTTCTGTTGATTTGCTTAACATGTTTAACTTGAATTTTCACCAAAGAGAAATATGAATAATTACATAATGTTGGGGTGCCACTAACTTTTTATTTTCAATGTTGTCCTAGCATAAAATGTTAAATTTTTATCATTTTTTTTGCCTTCACATTCGTAATGGCCTCGATTGTCCAATTGGACTTTTGTTATAGCTAGAATATTGTCCCTGGTGTCTTTATGTCTCGACCAAATATGTCCCCGTAATGGTTTAGCATTCCCAGGTAGTTTCATCCCTTGAAATGTCCACACTGCTAAAACTTCAGATAGACACCTGAACATCACATTCTCGCCCTCATGGACCCTAACTGAAGTTGGTTGTATAAACTCCTGTGCTATTAAATGATACGAATTCAGCAATTAAATGGATTAAAATATAATATGAACATACCCAGATCTTCGTGAACAACATTTTAACATCCTACCCTTTACTTTAATTAACAATGGGGGTCCGTTACCCAACCGGGCTGCAATTGTTCTGGAATCTCTTGGGAATCACTCAAGAATTTCTAAAAAAATTTAAATGTCAGGCCGCCCTTAGCTTCTTGTCCGGAGTGGTTGCATCTTATACAGGATGGCAGGTATAAAAATGTGTAAGGGGGACATATTTTGTGGTATGTGGAAATAATGTGTGCCATTTATAATTTACAGCTGCCAAGAGCATTATAGCACAAGTTACAGCTATTAAGTGCACAGAACTGGGTAACAATGCTTTCATCTAGAGTCTTAAGAAGTGATTTATAATTCAGTAATACACTATAGATAGACATATTTCTAACTGTCCATCTAGTTGAGCACAGACTTCTTAGTGATGATGGAACAATTTCACTGCTCATTGCTATATCAGTTCTAACACTTTCAAACAGGGTAAGTATTTTTGGTGAATATTTGATAAGTTGGAGCAGTTCGTATGTAAATCCATGGTGGTTCTTATCTACTCGCAATTTTTAGCAGCACTCTGAATGCTTAAATTGAGACTATGTGCCAAGCAGTGAACATATAATGCACGACTCTCTTCTTTCTTTACTAATGCTTGTACCCCACATCTCACACCACTCATGTTTGCTGCTCCATCAAATACTTGACCTCTGCATTGTCCCAATGAAAGTGAGCACCTAATAAGAACATCTTTAAGCAAACCAAGGTAGTTGAACCAAACCAGACACTCCTCATAAATTTGATAGTTGTTGGTCCATCTGATAGACAATGACATTTGTTCATTTCTAGAAATGTCAGTTGCTTCATTAGCAATAATAGAAAACCAGGAACTACTCTGAATATCTGACACTATACTTCTAAGCACGGTATTACCCATCAGAGCTAATATTTTATTAACAATTTCAGGTGAGGTGTACTCCTTGCGATAAATCCAAGTTTTCATCTCTGGGCAGTCTTCAGCTCAAAGTAAAAGAAGCTTATATAAATTACTTTCTAAAGAAACAAGATCTTCATGATGTCCACGCAATGGCATGCCCTGAGAAGCCAAAAATAGAATGCTAGATATTTATTTCAACAGCATGCGTTGATGTAAATTCTGAGCATCCTTGCACTGTGTACTAAGCTGTGCACTAACATTAGTGCTACTATTATGCGCAACTTGCTTTAATACAGCTTCCTTATGCATATCACTTCTTTCATGTTCCAGGAATTTCTCCAAAGCTTTTTTTCCAATTACAAAATCCATCCTCTACAAAACAATTTAATTGACGTTTAGAAAAAGTGAGGAGACCTCTTTTCTTTGAATAGCCACAGGAGTGACAGAAAATTTTATACTTGGTGGTACGTACTGTTATCCAAGGGTGTTTCTTATACCAACTTGGCTGAATAGATCTACTGTAAGACTTTTTCTTAGCAGTAAGCTGGCTCTTATGCGAATAAACATGCTTAGATTTGCGTACATCAATGGGCTGGCAAGGTGGACCACTCATGGTACAAGAAAGACACTCACACTGAGCACAGGTAGAACCGTCACCTTCTTCGTGTTCACTTCCACTCTCTTTTTCATCAGAACTGCAATTGTAATTGTCTGCTACAAAATCTGATTCAGCCTTACCATCTAGTTTGCGGTACATGTAAGTAACATATCTAGTCTCATAACTACGAATGAAACACTTACCATTACTTGCAGCACTTTTAAAGAATGTTGTTAGCTTACTCTGAGCCATAATGATAGCTACAAGTTTCAGAAAGCTTACTACCAACTGTGCTTGTGGCATTTACAGACTAATATTCACATTATTTGCACTGTATTGAAGACAGCAATTTACACTTTTATTGAACTAAACAAATTATCTATTCCTCATGAATGTATGAATGTGTAACTTGCATCAGATTATGATGCAATAGTAGCTACTAGTTATCAATCAAAATTTAGATTGTGCCCAAAATTATGGGGAGGCTCCAGCCCCCTGAGCCCCCCCCCCTTCCTACGCCACTGATGTTGATATTTTCTACTGTCAATGTTGACAAGATTCACTTCTCTTCCTGCTTTTTGGGGACTCCATTAGCTAAAACCATTGGCTTCTACAGAGTAGACAATATTTCGATTCTGTTCATATTATAAAAAGCAAAGTGCTGTGTCCTATTAATCCTTAACACAGTAGAGATGTGAGTGGGCATATGATACGACGTAAAAACGCTCACTAATTCTCTCCTCACCCTGAAGTATTTTTGATGGGGGCAACACTTTTGATGAACCCTTTACCAACCCTGAACATGATTAATCCATTAAATTACCCCCAAAAATGATTAAATATAGTTTGTTTGATTTAGGGAACTCCTTATAAACGAGGTGGTGTGGATCAGATTAAAAGATTATTGAGCTGTTCTGGAGCATTCTCTATGAGTGGCTACTTTTTTAGAATTTGAATAGAAGAAACTGGAGGACAAGTGGCTTGCAGGGGTTACTCTTTTAGGAGAAGGAGCTGTAATTCCCCAATAGAATTATACAGACAAATGTATATGCTGTTTGAAAGCAATATAGCGTATTATCAGACTTTATCGTCTGTAAAAAACTCAGAGTTCTATTTTATGTCTGGAGTTAATGGGTAAGCGTAGTGGACTAGGGCTAGGGCTAGGGCTAGGGCTAGGGCTAGGGCTATGTCTGGAGTTAATGGGTAAGCGTAGTGGAGCTAACAGTAACATAGGCAATGTAGTCTGAATGAATTAATTGTTTTTATCCTGCCTATTATATTTGCCACTAATTGGCCGTATTATTTTTGCTTACCATACACTTTTAAATTTGCTGTTGCTATAAAATGTGACCTATTAGGGTAAGTTCCATAACAATAATATAGCCCACTATTGTTTGAAAAAGCAGGACTGATTATAAGTAGATCTTTGGTACCAATTGGGCTGGATATAAAATTCCTGTAATACCAGGACACTTCCCCTAGACCAGAATTACAATAGAACAGTGCACTTTCTCCTTCCTCTACTCCTAGGTATTGAGGATATTCTGGAATGACTTGGCTGTTGTCTTTCACTAGAACAAGTTAACCATCTAAATTAACAAGGGTGAAATAAAGTTCATGTTTAATCAGGTAAAAAATAAGTTGATTAGTACATTAGGTGTGACCTAAATTTTTGCCCTTATTTGGATCACACTGTAACTTACACAAGACAAATTACAGTTATTGTGTTAATAATAATCATGGCATAGTATAGTAACAGCTTAGAGTCAAGATGTATATTATAACTCCTGATATGCTTGAGCACAAATGGCAGGGACCCTAAAACTGCACTATTGTTAAATTATTGATTTTAACTTGTAACAGTCAAGCTACAGTAAAACTTCCAAATAGTGACTCCAGTTGTAGTCAAGCGCGGTGCGCCGTCTGAGACAGAGGTTACACTGGATCATTAATAGATGCGATGTCTACAGATGCACGGACTAACTGAATATGATACAGGGTGTATGCGTGAGGTAAAGGGTCTACAATTAGGTAGAAATCGCTACCGCTATATGGTACATTGTGTATGGATGACAGTCCAAGTAGGTAAGTATTAACTATCTCCCCCCAAGTCGTCTGACAAGGGGACTGAATTTATAGTTCACTTTGTCCGTAGCGGGCAACAGGCTTTCTTTCACGGGTGCTCCGTCTTAGTGGTGGTTGGTAGGGTGGTGGGTGAGCCAGTGCCTTTGGGGTTGGCTTGGAGGGGCGGTGAGATAGGGTCGGGGTGCTAGTCACGGCAGCATATGATCTGGGTGGGGTGGTATGGGAGGATGTAGGTTGCTGTCTTGGAGTCTGGGTGGTGGGTTGGTTTGTTCCTTGGTGTGGTGGTGTCCCTCTGGTTGCTGCTGGCGCAGGTGTCCTGTCCGTTGTTGCAGGAGACGATGGCTGAACTGGGGTTGTGGGAGTTGCGACTTCTGGACTTGCCATAGATGGTGGCAACGTGGTCACTGGTGTTGGCTGGTGATGTGGTTGCCTGGGTGTCCCGGGTGTAGGTTGGATGGGGGGTGTCTCATCTGGCAGTATTGGCTGCGTTGGAAGGGTTTTTTCCGGCAGACGTCGTAGGAGGGGGTGGTCGGTTGGAGGTGGGGGATTTGTGTTGTGGCGGAGGAATCGTCTGTTCCTGGTAGTAGATCTACCATTGGCGTCCATGGTCACCCGGTATTGGTGATATTGTAACACCTGGGTAACTACTCCTGACTTGTCCCACTTGGTGGGGTGTCTACCTGTCTGATTTTGGACCATGACGCGGTCCCCACACTTGAGGGGTGACAGGCCGTGGGCGTGCTCGTCCCATCTTTCTCGGCCCAGTGATTGGCGTTTCGCCAGTGCTTTCTTCCTGTGAGTGAGGGGTTTTGAGTCGTTGGGGGATGGGGTGAGTTTGGATGGGGTGCTGGGTATCAGGTCCCTGGTTTGGTGGCCAAACAGACACATGGCTGGTGACATCTGAGTGTCTGGGCTGGGACTGTTTCTGTACATCAGAAGGGCCTTGTGGAATGACGACATGAGTGCTCCTCCAGGGCCAGTGTTTCCTGCTATCAGCCGTTTAACTGTCTTCACCCCCGTCTCAGCCCTATTGTTGGCGTGGGGGAAGTAGGCCGAGGAGACTCGGTGGGTGATGCCCCAGCTGGTTAGGAGCTCTTGGGTTGCTTGTCCTGAAAATTCCGGCCCACCATCGGATGTGAGGGTTGTCGGTATGCCGAATGTTGCGAAGGTGTCCATGAGAGTGGCAGCGAGACCCTTGGCACCGTTGTTTGCCGGAGACACGATTGGCCAGCCGGAGTATCTGTCCACCAGGACAAGGTATGTGGATCCTTGGTGGTGGAAGAAATCCGCACAGATGTGCTGGAACGGGTACTCCGACTGGACAGGTGTTGTTGAGGGCATTGGTGGCTGGGAGGGCGCATTGCTATTGCAGATTGAGCATCTCTCTCTCAGAGTCCTGATGTCAGTGGTGATGCCGGGCCAGTATATGGACGATTTTGCTCTGGCAGTCATGCCTGTGATCCCTTGATGTGCAGCATGGAGTGCCTCGAGACAGGTGGGGCGGAGTGAGGTGGGTATGACAATGCGTTCACCCATGCAAATCACGTCATCGACTATACTGAGGCTTCCCATCACTGTCCAGTATGCTTGTACGGATGCCGGGATTGAGGATCTATCAGTGGTGATGCCTTCCTGGATGCAAAACATCAGGTCCTGCAGTGAGGGGTCCGATGTGGTGGCGATTTGGAGCTGCTCCCAGTCAATGGGGATTGATGAGATCGCTGCACACATTGCGTTTTGCAGGTTGTCTATTGCTGAAATGGGGGCGACTGCGGCGTCCTGGTCGGCCGGGCAGTCGTGGTTGGGGTTGGGGATGTCGTCTGGGAGGTGTAGTTGAGATGGTGACTGGCTTCCGGATGGGTGGCGTGAGAGGGCATCGCTGGTTTGATTTCTTGCGCCAGGGATGTACACCATCCGGAAACGGTACCGGAGCGTCTTCTCCTTCAGATTTCGGAGCCTGGGGTTCGGGATGTCTTCGAGGCAGCGATCCCCGAATAGCCTGAGCAGTGGTTTGTGGTCCACTGCTATCACGAGGTCGCTGCACCCGAGGATGAAATGTCGGGCTTTGTCCAATGCATCCGCCACTGCCAATGCCTCTCCCTCCACGGGGGCATATCGGGACTCAGCTGCGTGGGTGAATCTTGATCCCACGAGAACGATGCGCCACCCGTCTCGGCAGCAGAATGGATCTTCGGATTGACACCGGCAGTGCTTCTGAGTGAGCCAGAAGCCCATGCCTCCCCTGCTCCAATCAGTTGCCAGGCATGTCGGACGGCCTTTGTCGAAGATTTGTACACCCTTCTCTATGCTGCTGCAGATGTGGTTCTTTGATGCCGCAAATGCCTCTGCCAGCTGGTCTGTCCAGAGGAAGGGTGTGGATGGTCTCAGTAGGTGTCTGAAAGGCGACATGGCTGCTGTCATGGAGAAGGCGTAGGAGACCTGGTTCACGAGGCCGAACCAGGCTCTTATGTCGGTGATGCCTTTCGGGGTCGGAAACTCCCTCACTGCTGCCGTGAACTTGTCTGCAGGGCGGACTTCTGTTGGGGTGACTGTGAACCCGGCAAACTCCACCTCGTCCTCGGCGAAGTGGAATTTGCGCGGGTTCAGGGTGATTCCATTAGTGGCGCAAATCTGTAACCACTCGACGGCCTGATGAAACGCCTCCTCGATGGTCTCGGACCACAGCAGTGCATCGTCGATGCATTTGGTTTTGCTCCCTACATGGGCTACGAGTGAGTCATACCGTGCCGTGTAGGCATCCCCGGAGGCGATATAGCCTTGAGGGGCGGTCCGATACCTATACCTCCCCCAGGGAGTGATGAACGTTGTATAATGGCGGTGTCGTTCATCCAGGGCGACGGAGTGGTAGCCATTCCACGCATCAAACACGGTCTTTTTGGTGAGGCGTGGAATGGCTCGAGCTTGGTGGAAGGGAGAGGGGCAATGGTGGGTTTCCCTGGTGGCGTGCTGGTTCAACGGCTGAAAGTTGATGGTCCGCCTGAGCGACCCATCCTTCTTGGTGCATATCACCATGCGGTGGCACCAAGTGACGGGTGTGCCCAGGGGGACCTTCTCCAGCACGCCAAGTCTGACATCCCTGTCGAGGCCGGCTTTCACCTCGTCTTGCCAGTGAACTGGTACAGCGATGGGCGTGTGGTAAGGCTTCGGTGTGGCATTGGGATCGATGGTTAGAGAGAGCGGGGGTCCAGACATCATGGGCAGAGGTTGGTGCTCACAGACGTTGAAGCTACTTGCTGCATAGTGATCCAGCAGGTAGCGTTCAAGCCTGTGGCGGTTCTCCTCCGTCCCAGGGAATGGTAGGGATGTCGGCATCTCAGGTGGTGGTGCTCTCTGTGGGCATGAGCATGGCCTGCCCTTGTGAGGGCCTCCTGGTGTGGGTGGAGGTGGTGGCCTGGTTGTTTGCTGCTGGGCAGATAGACCTGTGTCTGGGTGCCCTCGGGTTACTCCTGGTGATGGTGCTGGAGCTGGTAGGGGCTGGTGATGGCTGTCGTGGACGTGCGAGGCGGGTTGGATGGGTTGTTTCACAGCTGGGTGGTGTGGGATGTCGAGTGGGAACTGGTTACCTATTAGCCCCAGGTCGGTACATGTGGCCAGGCTTAGATAAAGCTTTGTGGCCTTTGGGCTGAAATACACCATCTGTCGTGTGGAACGACCAGAACTCCCAAGTTTGAGTCGGGTGAGGGCGGCCCCGAGTATGGGCAGGGGGTGTCCGCTGGCGGAGCTCATGGAGAGTGATGTTGGGATGAGGTCCTGGGCTGAAAGGCAGAGTCCCTTCTGGAGGGCTGGCCCGGCCAGGCAGCTCTGACAGCCAGTGTCAGCCAAGGCAGTGGTTGCCAGGTTTCTCTTTTCCTTGCGGAGGGTGTGCCCATGATATTGGTAATCCTCCCTGTGGGTGGAAACCAGTATGTCTAGGTTGGGCTGAGGTGGCGATCGACGGGTTATCCATGTTGCTGTTGAGGGGTCCCACGATTGATGTGGGAGTGTGCCCTCGGTCATGTTGGCGACTGACTCCTCGATGGCACTCTCGTGCTCAGTGTTCTGCCAGCACATGGCTGCATAATGGTTCGGCTTGTTACAGGCTGAGCAGTTGGAGCCGAATGCTGGGCACTGCTGGCGCCGAATGGCTGTCCTGGAGCGCTCCCCATGGCCTTGTCTGCCGCAGAAACAGCAAATAGCCTTGGCATTGGTAGGCGGTTTGCTTGAGATGGGTTGCCCTTTGTTTTGGATGGGCTGGGTGGGTGTGGATTGCTGGCATTTGGTATGGGTGGGTTGGCTCCTGTGTAGCGTTGTGGGTCCTGCTGGTCGTCGTGGTGTCGAGCCTTTTTGTCGCTGCCGGTAGCCGGAGTTGATGGAATCCTCCTGATCTACTCCCTCATCTATTGCAGATGCTGGTGATGTTGGGGACATGATAGAGATGGCAGATCTCTTCCCCGCGGCCCGTACCTCGACGAATCGAATCGTCTCTTCTACTGACATGGCTTGGTTTGGGTCTTTGAGGAGGTCTTCCTGGATCTCAGGGTCAGCGAGGCCGATGCACAGTTGATCAGCGACCCTCTGTTCGCCCTGGTTATTGATTCTGTCACAGCCGGGGCACTTATGTGTGAACATACACACCTCTGCCTGCCCACGGAGGCGTGCAGCAAAAGATCTTACGGGCTCACCCCTGTCCTGAACCATCCTTGATAGGGTTACCCTGGCCACCTTAGGGTTTTCTTCCCTCACTGCTAGGGCTCTGATCGCTGCCAGGAGGTTGGCTTCTGTGAACTGCTCGATGGGGGTGGGGCCGACCGCGTTCCGGGTGACGTCACGCCTGAGATTAGGGTCGAGGCATTCCAGCAGCTGGATGCTGACGTCTTTGTCGACTAGCCTGACGGCTGTGGAGTAGGCCCTCCATCTTGTTAAGAAGTATTGCCACCCCTCGGTGGTTCCCCCTGCCGATATTTCGGGTCGGCGGACTGGGGTTGGCTTCGGTCTGGCGGTCTGGCTGTGAACCAACGTGTGGGCATTCAGCAAGGCAGCCACTACCATTGGGTCTGTCCCCTCAGGCACTGAGAAGGCACAGTCAGGGTAGGGGCAATTCACTGCCATGCTGGGTGGGCGTCAAATAGAAACTAGCTTTTCTAGCTTGTCCTCCAGCCGGCAATTTCCGGTGAGGCACACTGAGTTGCTCGCGGTAGCTTCTAGTCAGTTAGTCCGTGCATAGTCAAGCGCGGTGCGCCGTCTGAGACAGAGGTTACACTGGATCATTAATAGATGCGATGTCTACAGATGCACGGACTAACTGAATATGATACAGGGTGTATGCATGAGGTAAAGGGTCTACAATTAGGTAGAAATCGCTACCGCTATATGGTACATTGTGTATGGATGACAGTCCAAGTAGGTAAGTATTTACTAAGTTGGGATGGGACTTTTGGTCTCTTCTTAGAGGTTGGTCCTTTCTCAGAGATTCTTTTGTAAATGTCTTATTTTTTATAAAGAGTTAGGGAAAATTGAATAAAAAATGCATTCTTTAATTGGTGCATGTCTTGTTGTGCTGAATGGTGTACTGATGACGAGCACCTTAAAGAATTTTTTTCATCAAGTCTCAAGTACCTTCTTGTGGCTACTGGTAGCAGCTGACTTAGCTATTTCTCCACCACATTTGACAAGGAAATAATTTTGTACATAAATATTGCTATCTAGAATCTACATAGGTGGATTTATCGTTAAACATAACCTAGCATCTACATTACATTAGGCATAAAATTAGTGGACTTCTGGTGTCCATCATTTGTTTATACACAACTCTCGATCACCTTCCATGATTTTATTCAGGAAACTAGACATGAGCAGTCCACTAATTTAATACCTGATTAGTTGTACTGTGTCGATAATGGATCTTAAAAATCATATCAACAGTATCTTAAAAATCATATCAACAGTATCTTTAAAATCATATCAACAGTATCTTTAAAATCATATCAACAGTATGTGTAAAAGTTGAGGGGTGATCAACAACTCTGTAAGGGAAGGAAGGGGTGGTGTGCAATATCTCCCTTCTCATTCACTTGCTCAATGCTCAGCCAACTACCTACCATTAGTTATTAATCATTTTTCAGGATTTCTCAATTACCAACATTAAGTATTGCTTGTAGCTAGCTGCATTTTTTAATTGTCATGTCAGTAATGTATTTTGTTTTTAATTATTTCGTTCTTTTCTTGTGTCTCATCAAAAATGGCATCATACAACAAAGTCAACATGAATTGACCCTGTTAATTTTTGCTGCTGGAACCAAAAATTCACAATTTTATTTTAGTGCAGACTACCTTTTTAAGTCTTTGTCAGCGTTTGGAGAAGATGAATTTATAAGTGTGGGTTCTAACTCCTGCTCTGTAGGATACAATTTACCTGGGTATTGGGCATATAATACATGTAAGAGTGAGAGTTTTCACAAAGCTGAAGCTATAGGGACGTCGAACAATCGAAACAAGTGAGGTTAGTCTAAAAAAGTGCTGCCCCTTATCAATTGCTGCTAACTATGCTATAAAAATGAGAAACCAAAGGAATGATGTTTCTGTACTCATCAAGGACTGGAAAAAATCTTCCAAGTAGTCATTTTCATTGTTTTGGGACTCACACTAAGTGCGGTATAAATTTGTGCAAGGCCAGTCATCAAGTTGAAACCTCTTCTTCAGGTAATGCAGTCAGTGTCATGTAATCAGCCTGTTGACACCACCATGGGAGAGAGCCCAGTGATAATGCAAGTGAACCTGCAGACAACAATGTGATGACTTACTCACAGGTATGTAGTATAATAGCATATTAAGAAGAAATTATAATGGTGTTAATTGTATAATTATGCATATTCCACAAAAGTATGTCAGAACGATGTAGGTTGTGGAAAGAAACTATGGAGGAATAATCAGTTAGAAATAAAGTGGGTGATTAGTATATTAACTAACTAGCAAGTACCCCAGCCACACAGTAGCCCTTGACTATTGCACAGTAAGAATGCGGTAGCATAAGTTACTTTTATTCAAGGCTATCATTCTCTACAGCATAAGTTACTTTTATTCAAGGCTATCATTCTCTACAGTTGGTTAAGGTTACAATCAGTTTCACTCTCCTGCTCTATTTATTCCTGAACTATCTCATTTTTGTATCCCCACCTTTCTTTTTTTTCCAGCTCTTCCTTCTTGAATCAAGGAGTCCTTTCTCCTCCTTTAACTACCTATCCTGCTTATGAATCTTTCTGTCCTTCTATCATGATTGTGGACTTAGACTAAGTTAAAGTTTTAACTTCTGCTTTTTACTTTCACCTTTCTTTTTAAAACTTACGCCGCCATTACTCGACGATTCTTTTCCCACGCTTTTTAGTACAATATTAATCGTTACCTTCTTGCCTTCTCTTAGTAGTTTCTCCTTTTTACCACACAGCCATTCGTCGTTGACCACCGATTAACCGCTTTTGCCTTCTCTTTCACATTTTAACCTTCCTCATTGAAGCTTACGCCGCCTATCATCGTCCGTTCCACCCGCTTTTTGTTGCAATTATAGTAAGCGCGTGTTACCGATCGTGACGACACTATACCCACTCTCCGGTTTGTCTGCCACTCATGTCTTCTTCCACTTAGGTAGCAAACGAATTCGCCTACCGGTGGTCTAGGTAGCCAACCCCTTCACTTCTTTATAACTGCATTCCGGTAATTCAGCGTTAGTTCACGAAAACCACGCTCCTGTTTTTTTGCCACTCCTCCTAATGTCCATTTATTTTGTGCTTGGTTTGGTTGCTTGTGTTTTTAATGATTTTATTCACTGGATAACTTTCATTTATGTTGCAGATCAGATGGTGTTGAAAGTAAGTAACGAGTTTCTCTGTGACCTCAAGGTACTCTTTGACCTCCAGTCAGTCAACTGCTCTCAAAGTGGTTCATTTCAAATTTTTTGCTATGGGAGCTAGTCTTCAGTAAATTTTGGAGAAATTGAATTGTTTATCGTTTTGAATTCTTTTGCGGGTGCAGTTAAAACTTGAAAACTTAAGGGACTTCCATTTCTATTCGAGTTAGTGGCGGTGGTAAGTCAATGCGCTCTTTGTCATGGTTATAAGCCGTGCGCAACAGTATTTACCTGAAAATACATTGTCCACTAGACTACCACTAAGGTAAGTCTGTGTAGGTGCATGTCCAGTCGTGTCAAAACATTGTGTATTGTTACAACCACTACTTAGCTAAAGAATATCACAAAGAAAACTTTTAAATAACGTGTATTGTTTTGTTGTTTTTTTGCTTCCAAGCAGTTGCAGAGAGTTGTTACTATGGCACTGAAATCCCTTTACCCTATGCTAAATAAAAAAAACTGGACCTTATTTTCAGTAGCTTCAGTATTAGAAGTCAAAATCATTCATATAAAAATAGTATAGTCTTTAGGCTCGCTGCCATTTGTGCTCAAGCACATCACTAGTCATACTTATATTTCTTCATGCTTTCCTTTAATTTCTGTTACCATTCTCTTTCCTGTCTTTTCAGTGTTGTTGAAACTTCATCAGCACCTAAAAAAAATTGGTTGGGAATAGAGCCTATCATTTGTCCCCAGATTGTTGGAGATCATGACTTCTCCAAAATTTACTGAAGACTAGCTCCCATAGCAAAAAATTTGAAATGAACCACTTTGAGAGCAGTTGACTGACTGGAGGTCAAAGAGTACCTTGAGGTCACAGAGAAACTCGTTACTTACTTTCAACACCATCTGATCTGCAACATAAATGAAAGTTATCCAGTGAATAAAATCATTAAAAACACTTTTTTACACACGCACATGATACAACATACATGTGATAATTAGGCTCTATTCCCAACCAAGTTTTTTTTAGGTGCTGATGAAGTTTCAACAACACTGAAAAGACAGGAAAGAGAATGGTAACAGAAATTAAAGGAAAGCATGAAGAAATATAAGTATGACTAGTGATGTGCTTGAGCACAAATGGCGAGCGAGCCTAAAGACTATACTATTTTTATATGAATGATTTTGACTTCTAATACTGAAGCTACTGAAAATAAGGTCCAGTTTTTTTTATTTAGCATAGGGTAAAGGGATTTCAGTGCCATAGTAACAACTCTCTGCAACTGCTTGGAAGCAAAAAAAACAACAAAACAATACACGTTATTTAAAAGTTTTCTTTGTGATATTCTTTAGCTAAGTAGTGGTTGTAACAATACACAATGTTTTGACACGACTGGACATGCACCTACACAGACTTACCTTAGTGGTAGTCTAGTGGACAATGTATTTTCAGGTAAATACTGTTGCGCACGGCTTATAACCATGACAAAGAGCGCATTGACTTACCACCGCCACTAACTCGAATAGAAATGGAAGTCCCTTAAGTTTTCAAGTTTTAACTGCACCCGCAAAAGAATTCAAAACGATAAACAATTCAATTTCTAGGGTGATACGGGTACTGATCGATAAACCAGAGGATTCTGTTTAGTGCAATTTGGGACGGGGTCGACAACCGAACTGACACATAAACGCGAGGGTCAAAGTACAAAAATGCCTTACGTACGTCCATACATATATACAAATAAATAAACAAACATCCCCCGATTTTACCCCTGTAAGTGTAAGTGTGACAATACTACTGCTGCATGCAGAGCCTACTCAAGACCCAATGCATAGATTCAGCCTGCTGATATTGGAAGTGATGTTCACCAGAACGAGTGGACGTTTTGAAGAAGAATCATTTAGAAAAACAAAAAAAAAAGATACACACATATATATATATATATATATATATATATATATATATATATATATATATATATATGTATAATTTATTGAAAGAATATATCAGGAAGGAAGCTGATGGGAAGGCCAACTGAAAGTTTAAACCTATGATTATTTATTGATGGAATTGGCTCATCCTACCTATTGGAAGGAATAGCAATAGAAAAAGCAGATCAGTACTGCTTGCAGTTATCCTTTATCATTATCATCATCATTAGTCCCATTATTCAAATTGCAATTTAAAAGAAATGATAATGAATTTTTTTTGGACTGTGAATTCTTCGTGGCAATACAGGACGCCAGCTCTGCTTACTAATCTGAACAATTCAAGGGTGTTAAAATATTTAACCATTTACAAGTACACTATTTGAACCACACTAATTGAACCACACTAATTCAACCTAAGGAATGATAGCTCTTGTTTCCAAACAGAAACAAGAGCTATCATTCCTTATTCCCCACGAAGTATACTGGCAATTTTCTGACAGGTCCTTTTCTTATTTTAGTAGCATTTAAAGGTTTCCCAGCAGACAGGTAGCTACAGGGTTTCGTGGTAGTCAAAAGTTCTGAGTGTTTCTGGTCTATCTCATTCGCGCTTTGCTGACAATTTGAGGCGACCGTCGTCGACTGGGGCGGACCTAACAAGGTACTGGGGCGGACCTAACAAGGTACTGGGGCAGACCTAACAAGGTACTGGGGCGGACCTAACAAGGTACTGGGGCAGACCTAACAAGGTACTGGGGCGGACTTAACAAGGTCAACTTTACTCGAAATCAATGTAAATAAAATATGCGTTTTAATTCTGTCAATAGTCTAGGTAAAGCGTCAGTGCTAGTAATGTTTGCTATGGCTAGTAAAATGGCAAAATTAAGGTTCATTACATTCCTGGGTTCATTACATATTCCTGGCTGCATTATTTCTAAAGTAACAAATAATAAACGCACTGCCTACTACAACACAACGTTGCTCAAGATAATTACTTTGAGACTTGTATCACATAGTAAGTAAATTGATTAAATTTTGAATGTAATTGTGCATATCTTGCAATTGTAAATATTAAATTTTTTTTTTTTTCATACCACCAACTTTCAATTCTGAATCTTCAGTAAATGGTTGTAATGTTCCATTTTCCACCAACAATCCATGACAGCTGTATTTTCCAGAACTAATCAGAGCTACATTCTTAATACTCAATACGTTTCCTATATAATGTACAGGCTCTGTAATGTGGAGTCCATTTTTTGACCACCTAACACGGTTTAAAGAGGCACAGCTAATATTTACTGAACTTCCTACTGTGGCTATTTGACTGACAGGATTGACAAATCCATGCACAAATTCTTCTTCTGAACTTAGAAATTCTAGAGATAAACTGAGCAGTAAATGAAAAATTCTAGGCTCAGACTTGACTAGTTCTGTTTTCATTTCTAAAGTTATTAAGTTATTTCTTAGGCTTATTTTATATTTTATGCACAGTACCCAATAAACTAATGAAATATTATATAAAAGGGCTAAGGATTTGTGCCATAGATACCATTTACATGTTTACAGTGTATTGTACTTATTAAACTTGTACAATAATGTGGGGGACAAAGACACTACGAATGTTAGCAGTAAACGGTCACAACTTCAGAAATATTGTGACTAACTGGTGCACTTGCATAGTGAATTACAAGCCCCAGTATTGCTCAGTATTTCTGGGGGGGGGGGGGTTGGGGAAGGGGGCATTAGAGGGCCAGACCAGATTAATTAATCTACAATCAGTATGTAGAGGTTTATCTGAGGAAAATACTGCAGCATTGTGAGTTTTGGAAGTTGTCTATTGAGAAAGTAGAGGTTCCTCTGTGCTGCAATGCTACTTCCAGTGAGAGGGATACTCTCAGTGGTAACACAATAGAAGATCGAGATATTTCTTTATATATCTGTGCTGTAATAGCCCGGTAGCTAAGAGGTATAGTACGGGCAAGTGTGCACGCGTGCGGCTTTAGCCTTGAGAACACCCAGAGCGGGTGTCTGTATGAGACAGTGTCATTATTTAGCGCAGAAGTTCTACCCTTATATTTAGACTGATTTTTTTCAACGGATTAGGAGGAGCAGTAGGTTTATAATGAAGTTGTTCCAGAGGAAAATAATTGAAATGTGGGAGACAGTGAGTGAACCCTACAGTGTAGCCAGGTTGTGAATGGTTTAGAATAAAACTGGCCTACTAACAGCGAGTGATAGCACTGATAACCTGTGCGAAGACGCGGACATCACGCTCTCCTACACTGGGAACTGGTTGTAGTAGCTACATCAAAGTTATTCATGTATGGAGTGAGGTGCCTACTTCAGCTGATAACCATGGAGGGAGGGACTTTTTACAATGGAAATCTTTGCAGGGAATAAACCTGTTCACTGTGTCCATAAAAGCATCTTTAAATAGTGACCAGGTAGATTCACATTTGAGCAAGCCATTACCTTATCAGGTGGCAGTGAATCCTCGAGTGCCTCTTTAAGCCTACCGAAATCAGCTTTATGGTATAGCCAGATCTTTTTGAGGTCATTTGTGACGAGGGTTAATGATGGATAGTGAGGCCAGAAGAGAGTGGTGATCCGAGGAGCCTAGCTCTGATACGACAGTTAGGTTTGATAAGTTGAAGAAGTATTTGGGGATACTCTAGTGGGCCCAGTGGGAGAGTAGTACAGCCCGAAGCCGGACAAGGTGGAGATGAGGTCGGCAGCACGGTCAGATTGACGGTCAGAGACGTCGACGTCCCCCACAACAATGACTCGATCCTACTTGCATGTAATAAGAGATGCAATAGAGTTTTCAAGGTTGCACAGGTTGGCGTCGAATCCTGGTGGGCGGTAAATGACACACAGAAGAAGCACCTTGGACTTCAGTAGTAACTGTAGACGGAGTAGTTCCTCGCCAGAAGGATAGGCAACTTTCTTCGCTAGGACGGAGCTGTCTATGTGGACTGCAATACCTCCACTGTGCCTGTCTCTGTCACGTCTGTAGAGGTTGTGCTGGTAAGTGAAGTTCAACGTCAAGGATAGAGTCGTTCAACCGCCATGTCTCAACAAGTGCCATAATGGTGGGGTGGAGAACTGCTGTTGGCCATAAGGTGAAGGTCTGTCAACTGGTGAGGTAGGCTGGTGAAGTAGACTTCTGCAGTTAGAATAAAAGATGGTGATGTTTGACTTACAGGGATCGGTTTTGGATTCCTGCTGTATAGACGGAGGGTTAGAGTTCCATATAGAGCTCACCAGGCTTGAGTGAGTTCCGACTTGGACTTGGACTGGAGGTAGCTATGGGAGTAGAAAACGCTGGTGGTTTCCTCCGATGCCAGGGAGCAGTTGGGAAAGGGAGAGCTTCACGCCAGCAGTTTTTGTTACCTCAATGTCCCTAATACCGGTACTTGTCGATAATCTCGACCTTTCGAAGGTAGTACTGTGTGTGTGCTACCTTCGAAAGGTCGAGATTATCGACAGTACCGGTATTAGGGACATTGAGGTAACAAAGAAGCTTTGTAGGGCTGCCACTTATACTTTTAAAAAGGACTAGTAAATTCTTTTGAAGTGTTTCCTTCACGTACAGGCTCGCTGCCATTGTGCTCCAGCGCATCACTAGTTTAACAAAATGTACAGACAGACGTGGTAGCAGCCATTGATGAATGGGCCTACAGTCAGTTGAAGGTAATTGGAATGCTAGGTGTGACAGGTAGGTAATCATTCTGTAAACTTTCTTAATCCTTCACTCAAACAAGCAAATGTATTTGGGCACAAATTAAAAGAAATGATGAGTAAGAAACTGGTAAATGTTACTCATTTCCAACATACTTGCCAGAATTTATTGAGAAAAATTCCAGAATTCATTCATCATAACAATACAACTTGTAGGCACTCAAATATATATATATATATATATGTGAGCGGGTCTGGCTGAATGTTTATCGCTACAGCAAATATAGTAGCCGAGAATTCCGACCAGACAGGCCGAGAGATGCTTTGAAAGCTAAAAAAACAGGCGAAGTTTAAAAAAAAGCAGCTAAAAAAACGGCTAAGCTTTGAGACTATTGCCTCTGGCTGAATGTTTACCGCTACAGCAAGACAGGCCGTGAGATGCTTTGAAAGCTAAACAAAAAACAACGCATGGCGTTAAAAATTGAAAAATGAGTTATTCATACCACTGTGTAGAGCACTTCATTTGGAATACTTTGATACCAAGTTTATAGGCAGGCCTTCTTGGTTCACTAAATATACGAGCAGCATTCTAACCAACTTGAGCACAGTTATTTCGAGAAAACTGCAATTAAAACTTCTTATTCAATTTCTGGCGGAGTTAACGTTGAATTCCGTAATCTAACAGAAGTCCGTGTTACGGGTTACGTAAGACTTTTATTTGTGCTTGGAAAATGGCGGTGCTTGGAAAATGGCGGTGCTCAGCTGAACGGCAGTAAGTTATAGTTGGGGCCGCTTACTTCGTTTATGGGGGAGGCCCTACTCAGTTCAAACCCTACGTTGTGTAAGGGTCTAGACAGGTATGGCTTTAAGTAGCACTAGATGAGTATAGACATAGTTTTGCAGGCCGTTTTGTGCTTCTTTTTTTTTTTCGGTTTCCAACAGTTTGATAGTTACGGTAAGTCATGGTAATTGTAATACAGTTACTCTTTTAGAAATGATCAACTAGCTTGGTTTGTTAGTTCACTGGCTAGCTAAGTTTAGGACTATATTTGTCTTAAGTGTATCAGCCAACTTGTTGCCTGTTATGAAATGAATAACAGTAGGAATTTCTTTAAATCTATGAACAAAAATGATGGACTTTCACAATGTGTTGCCTTCTCTTGTTGCAGTGTGACAGAAGTCCTTATCATCACTGAAACCTTTGTTCAGTCAGAGACTTGCTGATTCTTCCAGTGTCTACACAATTCTAGTCCCAGGAGAATTTCCAGATCTGCAGACTCCCAATTACAAGACCCCATAAATAGCAACATCAACTTATATAGCTTGATTATTCACGTTTATTATTTCTATTCTGTTGCTGCAATGCTATAACAAAAACTTATAAGAATTTACCCACGATTTTCACAGACCCCAAATGTGAGTGGCTGAAACTCTCGTTAAAGGTCCGAGCGCCCCGTTTAAACTCAGCCACGTTTTATTATATTTTTTGACCTCCCTAGCTCGGCAGAAATCCAACCCGCAGAGGAATTGAAAATCAATGGCAAATTCAATTTGTTGCCCAGCAACAAATTACCTCCTAGCTAACGGGTAGGTAGGGGATACCAGTGGGCCAATAAAAAGAAAATCCAAAAAATAATAATAATTTATTTTTGTCCGTGTTTGGGCTCTACTGTACATTTTTGATATTAGTAATTGGTCCCTTTTCCCAAGTACTGTCACACATATATATAATATATATATATAATATTCACACAAAATTTATTTGATTTTCTATTAAGTACCTTGAGATCATGCAAACTAAACTAGGACAGATAATAAACTAGTAAATGATTAAGACTAAAATATTAATGTCATATTATTAAAGTCTTTCTTTGGCTTCATTCTTAAGTTTCTGGTGTATATATATATATGTGTATGTTGGTATGGATTCCCAACTTGTCCAGTTACATAACCCATAACTGGTCGTCCAGTTATACAAGAGGCTGTCCTGTTAAGTTACCAATGGTACAGTTACCAATGGTCCAGGTACACAACTGGACAAGTGCCCTTATGTAACTGGACATCTTCTTACTGTCTAGTTATGTAACTGTTAACCATCCAGTTATGTAACTGGACAGATGTATTCTGTCTAGTTACACAACTTGTCTATCCTGTTATGTAGTGGATAATTATTCCATCCAGTTACACATCAGGTCCATCCAGTTACTGATGGGCTACTACACTCCTATTGATATCACTCAAGAGAATGTTATTGCTCTTACATTCTAAATCAAGAATTGCTAGCCAACTGCAATTAATTTTAATCTTGTTTTTATTTTAGAGAATACTAGGTGGAATGCACTTATAAGCTAAAGTACCTATGATATGAACAAGTTAAGAATACATGCTAAAATTTTTAAGTAAGTACAGTAACAATTGCCAAAAAACAAGATCATTTGTAACAAACCTAATGTATTAGTATTGTATTGTGTAGTTACATTAAAAAAATAATTTTTTTTTTTTTAACAAAGCTGTTTCAATTGTTTTAATCACTAACAGTAATTGGTTTGGTTATATAACAGAATAATCTGTTATATAACTGGACAACCAGTTATGTAACCAGTCTCCCAATGAATTTAAACCTGTATGATCCCATAAACCAAAATACTTTTATAATAATGTACACTACAACTTCTATATGGCAATGCTCTTAGTATTGTTCTCTTCAAAACATTTAGGTCAAGCATCATCACATGCTGTATTAATGAAATCTTATGTTGGCTTTATTTTATATAGTCATTGTTTCATCTAAAAACTTTTTGCAATTTAATTTTTCAATTATTATACTAATGTACTGTGTGGTTCATAGTAGGCATTATTATTATCATCTACAAAAAAATAAGCTATAAAATTTAATAAGAAAAAAAGCAGTGATATCAAATCTATAGTATTTAAGTCCCCTAATAGTATGGTTGCTGCATTTCTCACTTCAGTGCAGTAGTGTAAAAACATACAAAGAATTTCTCACTACAATCTGTTCTATTCCACCTGAGATGTTTGAAATATAAAGGATAACTTATGAAATGTCAACCCATGTTAATATCAAATTTTAGTCATGTTTCAATCAGTGAACAGTATATGAAAATCATTTTCTGGAAGTGTAATTATCTACTCAACATTGACATCACTACTGGGAGGAAATTAAATTATGTCTATTCACTCTTTATCTGAATCACTACTAAAACAAAAAGCTTAGGAATTGGAAACAGTCTACAATGATAAATGACTTTATTCTAGGGTCACTTATAGATCTATTAAAATTCAAAACTTTTAATTATTCAATAATTGAATAGCAATGTATGTTGACTTAACTAAGTACTTCTGCTTGATAGTATGTAAATGTAGTAACAGTGATTGAATTCGTAGTTCATAATGACTGAGTTCAAACTACAACATATCGAAATATTAATGTGCACTTACTAACAAATATTTTAGCTCTAGCAAAAAAAGTAGTGTCACCATCATTCCCTTTACATTCGTAAAATCCAGTATTGATATTTGAAGCATTGAGTATGAGAATAGAATTGGTATCAATTATGTAAGTGTTCAGTGGTAAATCATGGTCATTGAAAGTCCAATTTGTTGCTTCTGTGCTCAGACACGATATTACTCCAGTCCAACCATGAGGTACTGACAACAATTGTGGCTCAATTCGCTCATTATCTGCAACACTTAAATTATATATAAATGGGCAAAAGAAGAGAATTTTAATTACCATACACTTTAAGTCGAAGTTCCGAAATGAAGTGGGAATTAGAAAGTGCATTGTATCCGTAGCAGAAATATTTCCCATTATGCCTGTTGTCAACATTATCAAGTGTTAATATTCTATTTGAATACAATATTGGATTTGAAATAAAGGATTCAAAATGCCATCTAATTGTACCAAATGAATCACAACTTAGAACAACAGTTGAGCCTTTATGTCCTTGCCATTCATTTGGATAAGTGTATCGGTTATCTTTGACTTTTGAATAATTGCACAATATGGTCATTAATTTCATTGGTAAGAGCTACTAAAACTTAAACATGTACTATTTTGATAAACATTAGTTTTTGTATAAGTTCAATATAATATTATGTACTCTACATATCTTCACAATGACAGACAGACAGACAGACAGACTGAAGTAGATGTGTTTATATTAGCTACCTCTGGAATAAATTAGCTCCTATTATTCCTAGTCCACTGAAGTATATCAGTTAGAATAAGTTACATGAAATAACTAACAATATACAGTCAGCTAATCTCCATCCAGTGTAAACCATTCATTACTGTAATTGTTGTAATTTACTTCATTGAACAAAACCAGATAAGAGAAGAAGTGGTGATATGGACAATATTAATGGTGACAAGTACAATTAATGTTTAAGTGTTCAATCAGTAAATCAATCAGTTAAGTGCATAGTGCATGGAATGATAAACTGTTCAATTACTGTAGCTTCTTCAACACTCCCACTTAATTAACAGTGGGTACAGAATCCGTCATTAAGCGACAAAATTGCACAAATTTTTATTCGGTATCTTTGCTCCAATAACTAACTCATTCCTTTTTATGTCATGAAGTTGCTGCTCATCTATGTGACCAAATCGCTGGTGCCATATATCCACTTCATGTTGTCCTGATGAACAAGTTATTGCAGCATACTCAGACTGAAGAGGTTGACAATTGAGTTGATACAGCTGTTCCTTCAGTGTATACACATTCCATTCAGCTGTCCATCAGCATTCTGAATCCAACACTTTGTGACCATAATTTTGGCTTACTTTACTCTTTGACAGACGACAGAAACGACGAATATGACCCAATTCACCACATCCATAACATCTAACTGTTTTCTTTGATTTTTTCTGGGTCCCAACGAGTGCTGAGCTTAACTGGTTGTCTGACAAAGATTCTTTTTTCTTCCTCTCCTCGTGTAATATAGCTAGTTGGACATAGCTCAATTTCACACCATCACTGCATTCTAGAGTGGTGACTAAAGGTGAATAACTAGAGGGTAAACTTCCCAGCAAAGTTACAACTTGATCTTCCTCTGATATTGGAGCCCCCAATAGCTGCCAATTTGTCAGTAATTTCTTTCATTTGTTTTTAAGTGCTGTTCGACAGGAGTATCTTCTTTCATTTCACAACGAAAATATCACTTTTTCAAATAAAGCTTATTAGCTAGTGTTTTTCCTTCAAAGTGCTCACACAGCAAGTCCCAGGCTTCCTTAGCATGTGTGCAGGATGTCACTAAGTATAGTGGTGAAGTTCCTGCACTTAACTAATTGATTTACTGATTGAACACTTAAACGGTAATTGTACTTGTCACCATTAATTGACCATACCATTCTAAGAGCACTTCATTTAAAAGCATTGTCCATATCACCACTTCTTCTCTTATTTGGTTTTGTTCAAGTAGAAGTAAATTACAACAGGTTATGGGCCCAGACTTACCAACTGGAATTTGAATAGTTGAGTGTTGGTGTTTTATCTTCGTCACTGTTGGACCAAGATAAAAGAGAGATGGACAGTCGAGAAGTTAGATGGAGGATCACACTGGGGAACTTGAAGTTTCAGAAGCGGGCATCTTCTTCAGGCCAAGAGTCTATGGGGTCATGTAGATGGTTCAGAAACATTAGCTGTTGATGCTACTGATGTGCTCCAGACAGACTTCCGACTAAAAGCACAGAGAGCATTTTCTACCATAGTCATGGCTGTCATAGTGCATGGAATCATAAACTGTTCAATTACTGTAGGTTCTTCAACAGTAATGACAGCAATTTACACTGATTGTAGCCAATATGACCTCAATCAAATATTCAATGAAAATTGACTATCATTTTGTACAAGTAGTCTGTAATTAAAATATAATTCTGAATTTCTCCAAAAATGCTATTAAGTAATTGACAGTTGCTTACTTACAAAAAAAATGCAAAATGATGTGAACATAATCAAATTTGATGGACACTCTTGTACAAGCACAATGGTTTATCAATCAAACGTGTAGTGTACTTGCTTAGAAATGGAATAAAAAAGACAACAAATTGAAATTAAACATAACAAACCTCCAATCAAAACTTCAGCAATGCTTTCAAATGGTCTGTTGAAAGTCTTTGTTCCTCTGCAAAGATATGTACCGGTATTGGATTGTTGTACATTATTGAGGATTAAATAATATCCTTCAAATTTGCTGTTATTACTGTAGAGTTGGGAACCATTGAGCTTCCATTTGGGGAGAGATATAGTGTTACAAAGAATTCTTACAGTACTTCCTTCATAAGCCAGTTGAATTGGTGGCCAGACAGATCCATACTTTACTGCTTGGGTATCTAAGTTACATAGTAAAACGTTTATTCAATGTGTGTAAAAGTAAACTGGCAATAATTATGTTCCTTTCAGATGCAAACCTAATGTGTAAACTTTCATTAAGCAAATGTATTTCTGAAAGATATGTAGGCCATTGACTTTCATGAGATTACCTATGACTGTGGAGAGCTGTCCACAGTCATAACAAAGAACCTTGGCCTCTAACAGGTGTATTATGTGACAGTATCATGTATAGCCAACTCACAATAGGGGTTTAATGAAGCAGCTTAAGCAGTATCTTTAAAATTAGGCCACATATTACCATATTTATTGTTCGTATAAGTCAGTTACCTAAAGGATTATAAAGCTTTATAACAAACATTTGGAGCAGTGAAGTATAGAAAATTGATACTAATTAAAATTATTTATGCAATATATTTGTGGCATTTAACTATTTAGTGACTAATTTTATTGCCTAATGTAATAGTTTCCCTTTCGTTCTGCTAACTTACCGGTAATTGAACTACTTAATAAAAACACAAATATTAATAGCATAATAACCGCTGTTAACTCTATTAGCTACTAACTATTTCTTTATTAACTTCTTGGCGTTTACTTAACCTGCAGCGAGTCCGTAGTGGGCCGCTTAAATTCGCTTACCAAATTAAATACCAGCTCAGCCCAGTGATAAGCAGTGTAGAGAACAGGTAATCATGCTCCTGATCTTTTTTTTTTTGGCACTGAAATGAGTATTAGAAATACTAGAAAGAAGTTGTACCAGTCCCAATTGTAAGACCTGCTTATTACTCATCATTTCTAACACGCTATAGTTTATGTCTCAGTAAGAATGTTTGAACTACCTTACATACTCTTATTAAGTCCAATAGTTATTGCATAATTATATTATTGCATTAGGTGAGAAGAAGAACAGAGTGCATATTAATAATGATTTCTGTGTATACTGCACCAGGTGTAGCTAACACTAAAGCACAATCAGGAGAAAGGTAGAATTCATTACAAGAATGAGATGATAAAATCAAATTTTCAAGTAAAATATACTAGTGGTGTGCTTGAGCACAAATGGCGCGAGCCTAAAGACTATACTATTTTTATAATGATATTAACTTATAACACTGAAGCTACTGAAAACAAGGTCCAGTTTTTTTATTTCGCATACACGGTAAAGGGATTTCAGTGCCATAGTAACAACTCTCTGCAACTGCTTGAATTGAAGGGAAAAAACAACAACAAAACAATACACGTTATTTAAAAGTTTTCTTTGTGATATTCTTTACCTAAGTAGTGGTTGTAACATGCTTTGACACAACTGGACATGCACCTACACAGACTTACCTTCGCGGTAGTCTAGTGGACAATGTATTTTTAAGTAAATACTGTTGGGCACGGCTTATAAACTTGACAAAGAGCGTATTGACTTACCACGGCCACTAACTCGAATAGAAATGGAAGTCCCTTAAGTTTTCAAGTTTTAACTACACCCGCAAAAGAATTCAAAACGGTAAACAATTCAACCTAGTGTTTTTTGGAGAAAAAAGTTTCCCTGCGCGCGTTTATAGGGCATATACGTACCATCCATACATACATTCATTGGCGAGCGAGAGAAGCGAGCGAGACAGTATTGGGGGTGGATAATGCAAAATCGGGTATTATTGGCGAGCGAGCGTAGCGAGCGAGACATTACAGGGGTAACACAATCGAAAATCGGGGATGTTTGTTTATTTATTTATTTATTTATATATATGGACGTACGTATGTCATCGCGTTTTTGTGTTAATTATGTGGTCGACCCCGTTCCAAATTGCACTAAACAGAATCCTCTGGTTTAGCGATCAGTACCCGTATCACCCTAGAAATTGACCGTTTGAATTCTTTTGCGGGTGATTAGAGTTAGTGGCGGTGGTAAGTCAATGCGCTCTTTGTCATGGTTATAAGCCGTGCGCAACAGTATTTACTTGAAAATACATTGTCCACTAGACTACTGCGAAGGTAAGTCTGTGTAGGTGCATGTCCAGTTGTGTCAAAGCATTGTGTGTTACAACCACTACTTAGCTAAAGAATATCACAAAGAAAACTTTTAAACAACGAGTATTGTTTGGTTGTTGTTGTTTTCCTTCCAAGCAGTTGCAGAGAGTTGTTACTATGGCACTGAAATCCCTTTACCCTGTATGCTAAATTTAAAAACTTGACCTTATTTTCAGTAGCTTCAGTGTTAGAAGTCAAGATCATTCATATAAAAATAGTATAGTCTTTAGGCTCGCTCGCCATTTGTGCTCAAGCACATCACTAGTTTATTTATTTATTTATATATATGGACGTACGTATGTCATCGCGTTTTTGTGTTAGTTATGTGGTCGACCCCGTTCCAAATTGCACTAAACAGAATCCTCTGGTTTAGCGATCAGTACCCGTATCACCCTAGAAATTGAATTGTTTACCGTTTGAATTCTTTTGCGGGTGCAGTTTTTCTATTAGAGTTAGTGGCGGTGGTAAGTCAATGCGCTCTTTGTCATGGTTATAAGCCGTGCGCAACAGTATTTACTTGAAAATACATTGTCCACTAGACTACTGCGAAGGTAAGTCTGTGTAGGTGCATGTCAAGTTGTGTCAAAGCATTGTGTGTTACAACCACTACTTAGCTAAAGAATATCACAAAGAAAACTTTTAAATAACGTGTATTGTTTTGTTGTTGTTTTTTTCTTTCCAAGCAGTTGCAGAGAGTTGTTACTATGGCACTGAAATCCCTTCACCCTGTATGCTAAATTAAAAAACTGGACCTTATTTTCAGTAGCTTCAGTGTTAGAAGTCAAAATCATTCATATAAAAATAGTATAGTCTTTAGGCTCGCTCGCCATTTGTGCTCAAGCACATCACTAGTATGTATGTATGTGGGATGGTACGTATGCCCTTTAAACGCCCGCGCGGGAAACCTTTTCTCCAAAAAGCACGGCTTTTTAGGCTTGACCCCAGTTTATTCTGAAACTGCAGCATTTATCAGGTAAGAGAGTGATTTTGTATTTGTTTTCTGAAATCAAATGTCATGACTAAATAAGTAAGCTAAAAATAGTAACATTTTATGTTACCTAACTATCTGGCTGGCCGCCATGTGCTCAAGCACACCACTAGTACATATATAACATATACCCGATTTTGCATTATCCACCCCTAATACTGACTTGCTCGCTGCCAACTAGTGGTGTGCTTGAGCACAAATGGCGAGCGAGCCTGATAATAAAAATAAGTATTGTTACTATGTTTTATTAGTTCATGCAAACACTACAATAGCAGTTATGGCAGTTTATTTCAGCAAACAAATACAAAATCACTCTCCTACCTGATTTGTTAACTTTTGTAGATCAAACATCTGCCATTCTGATAATCTCAATTACCAGTAACTCTTAAACAAGCTCTCAGCTATGATAAAAAAACATAAACGATGGAATGTTATTTTAGCCAACAAAATATGGAATTACTACTTCCCTCAATTTCCTAAGTATTGATAACTTCTGTAGTCAATCTGACTGTTTGAATTTACCAGTCACTGTTGACAAGCTCTTAGCTAGAAAGGCCAGAGTTAATTTTGCATATGTGACCGGATTTGGGAAAATCCGCCTAAACGCGGCAAACAATTTTTTTCAGTATCACCGGGTAAAGCCTTATGGGTCGATTTTTTTCGAAAAAATTTTTATGACAGAAATGGATAGACACCAGTTAGCTCTAGCTTATGACGAAGCAATAATGGCACTGCCCCCCTCACTATCATTACTGCAGCTGTAGATATCATAGTACTGCAACTAACCGGAGTGTACCAATAATGAAAATGAGCATGACTGTACTAAGCTATGGTACTGTCACCATGGTGACCTACAGAAGGTAGCAGGTGACCTGCAGAAGGTAGGGGTCACTGTAAGCAAGGGGAGGTCAACCTGAATTAATGTACATCCTGTGTTCATTTTTAAGGGAGTTGACACCAGTACCAGTACTGTGGGGCTCACCTTCGGCTAAAATAAATGTAGTCTTTAAGAATACTGACCTTCACCTTTCATCAAATTAAATTCTAAATAAATTTTACCTTTCTAATTGTGTAAAATAGCTAGTCAATGTAATTATAATCAAGCTTTTGGTTTGGCTTATTCTATATATGTAACTAAATTAATAACATGGTATGTATTATTATGAGAATTAATTGTTCATTAATTAAAAATACATTTACACCACTCATAATAAAGTAGTGCAAAAAAAAAAAAGCGATAACAAGGTAGGGATCACTACTTCCAGGCATTTTTATTCAGCTGTTAACATAATTTCCATGCCATTCAGGCCACAGCTTTTAAAGCCATATTTGCAAGAATCATTGGAATAACTGAAATAATTGTGGCAAACGCTCATTCATACCCCTAGTAACTCTACCATAATTTTTGGAGTAAGCGTAATTCCAGCATATCCTCTCGGTAATGCTGAGTACTGTGCAATACACTTGGATTCTTTTGTCTACCATATACGGTTAGTGAAATAAACTCTTATAGTGATATTTTATATATATACAAGTACTTTTCAGGTGTTGTTTACAATAAATATGGTGTTAATCCTAAATTCCAAGCAGCCTACTTCTTCAGCAAGGTTACAATATCTTGTACGTCTGTAACGACTCCCACTTGGAAATTGGAGGAGAATCGTGGTTGGTCAAGGAGAGGGTACACCATTACATTAGAACCAGTACGGGGGATACACATGGGAACATACATTTGTAGTGGTTCTAAGCTTTCTGACAACAGCATTGTCCCTTTCAAATCAAAATCGGAATTGTTGGTAGGAGGTGAGCTTAATAATACCTTGTAATTTTTTAATGAACTGCAATAGTTACCTTGTACAATCAGCACTCCATAGCTACTAGAAAGGCGTTCCACCCAGCGGTTACAATCGCTGAATGAATGGGGTGAGTGAATGTGGTTAACTTTAGATCGACATACCTGGGGTTTAATTTTTTTTGTATTGCCACTTTTAGTAGTACCCACTCGCTGAATTTGACCTGGCCGGGCGCGGGCAAAATCGGGTTCAATTGAAATCGCAAGGGAAAGTGTAATAGGAGGGGAAAGTGTAATAGCCCGGTAGCTAAGAGGTATAGTAGTACGGCAAGTGCGCACTCGTGCGGCTTTAGCCTTGAAAACACCCTGAGCTGGTGTGGGTATGAGTAGGGCTCGGTAAATTATGCTAGCATTTTTTTGAGCATTTTAGGTACAGTGAAGCATTAAGAATAATGCTGGCATTATAGGTCAAATTTGGAGCATTTTGGGAATGAATTCCTGAGTTGTACATAATAATTAAAAATTTGTATGTAAGCATGTGTGTTATTATCAGCAAACACATCTAAGCTTAGCTTAGCTGTACTAGCTACTAGCCAGCTTAGAAAATGGCTGAGTGTCTAATGGATACAGAGACTGAAATTCCTGATGTTTGTAACAGCCCTGAGCCTAGCAGTTGTGAGGTTGATGTTCCTAATCTTATGAGAGAAGAAATTACTGATATCAGTCTCAGCAGCTCTGGCCCTAGCAGTAGTGAAACTGTTGATGTTCCCAATCTTTTGAGCAGGCTGAAGTGTCCTGCTTCATCCGATTTGTCCCGAAAAAGAAAATTGAAGTCTAATCCACCTAAAGGCTTACGGTCTGGTAAGGGTTCCGTTGCTGTTGAGCCCTCTATTCCTCCTTCCACCAGAGTTAAAGAATTTCCTAATGAGCACTTATCTGTGGTATCAAGAAAGTTATTTTGTCAGGCTTGTAGAGAGCCTGTGTCTGTTAAGAAGAGTGTTTTGCAACAGCATATTAGATCAGCTAAACATGGTAGTAGCAAAAAGCTTTTAGTTTCTAGGAAAGCTCAAGATAAAACAATAGCTGATATGCTACGGAAGTATGATAAGAACAAACACCCCATTGGAGAAGGTCTTTCTGATGAAGTGAGAGTTTTTCGTATTAAAGTAGTTAAATCTTTCTTGAAAGCTGGCGTACCACTGGCCAAGGTAGACTGCTTTAGAGAGGTGTTTGAAGAAAGTGCTTTTAGGCTTTCTCATAGTAGTAACTTATCTCAGCTTATCCCTTTTATTCGTGAACAGGAGTTTGCTAGTATCACAGAAGACATAAAAGGAAATAATATTGGTGTAATTTTTGATGGTACCACACATGTGTGTGAAACCATGGTTATTGTACTTCGTTTTATCGATGCTGACTGGCAAATACAACAACGTGTTGTCAGGCTGATGCTATTAGCTAAGAGCCTTACAGGTGAAGAAGTGGCCAGGCAATTAATCATGTGCCTATCTAATGAGCTTAGTGTTTCTTCAAATCAGCTAGTAGCAGCAATGCGTGATCGTGCTTCAGTCAACAATGTAGCAATTCAAACTCTAAAAATTGTTTATCCATGTCTTCTAGATGTGGGATGTTTCTCACACACTCTTGATCATGTTGGGGAGAAGATAAATGCAAATGTGCTAGATGAATTTATAAAAGTTTGGGTGGGCCTGTTTACACGGAGTCCAAAAGCAAAATTGGCTTGGAGGGAAGCTACTGGTTTGCCTGTTCCTGCTTACTCTAGTACCAGATGGCGGTCTAAATGGGAGGTGATGAAACATATGCTTGTCACCTTTGCTGATGTGCTTCCTTTTGTTGAGAATAATGATCTTCCCCCTTCCTCTAAAAAAATTGTTGACATTCTCAATGACCCTCCTAAGAGTCGGAAGCTGCAGATGGAACTTGCAATTACCGTTGATTTTGGTGAGCCATTTGTCAAAGCCACCTATAGATTGGAGGGAGATGGGTCACTGGCTTTTAGTGCCTATGAAGAAATTGTTAAACTTCAGGCTACTATTTCTGCCCAGAATTTCCCTAATGCTACAGCTGTTGCCAATAAATTGTCTTCAAACAGACCAACACAGAAGCAGCAATTAATAAATTATGCTACTGAGTGTATCGAGCCTGCTATTGTTTATTTCAAGCAAAAATTTGAAGGTGATCTAAAGCCAATTGTTACAGCCTTCAAATATGCCAGATATTTTGATCCAGCCAAGGTGTCTGAACTTTGTCCAAGCTCGGCTGACATTGACCAGTTGAAGGCCTTTCCTTTCCTCAATAATAAGTTGGAAGATTTGAAAGTAGAGCTTCCTATCTACATGGCAAAAGCAGATGGTGTGTCACCAACCATAGACAAGTTAGAGTGGTGGAAGAAGCACTCTAATGAGCTCCCCCATTGGTCAGCTGCATGCAAACTAGTATTACTGGTTCAGCCATCCTCTGCAGCTGCTGAGCGTGTTTTTTCACTTTTATCAAATAGTTTTGGTGAACAGCAAACTTCCTCGCTAGAAGAGACTATTGAAGCATCAATTATGCTGCAGTATAACTATAGGAAGTAATGATTCTGATGAACCTTTTGTTTGTTTTCTTGATTTTTTATTTTATTAATCGTGAGCATTATGAGCAAAATTGTGAGCATTATAGGCAAAATGAAAAGCATTATGGGTGGCATGAGTGAGAATTAGAGAATAGCATTATAGGGAAAATTTGGGGAATAATTTACCGAGCCCTACTCATCAGTCTCTGATGTTACACATACTACAACAGCTCCAGCAGTCGTCATCACACTTTACTACAAAAATAAAGGGATTAATTGCACAACTTAAATGTGTAGGCTCGAATACCAGCTGCTAACTCAGCACAACTTATAACACACAGAGAGTAATGCGCATGTACTATTAAATATAGAAAAAAGCCACAAATCAACCAAATACTAATATTACAGTCTACAAATTTTATTACGACGTGGCCATCACTACAATCATCTTCACTATCACTTCATCATATTTCATTATCACGTCATCATCATACAACATTACCATCATCATTACTTATCCACCACTAATCTGATCCTCATCATCATCATCATCAAAGCTCGAAGGATATCAAAAACTACCATTCGATATCCTGGCCAGACTATCCCTTTCATAACCAGCTATTATAGAGTTGCTTAACCTTACCGATAGCCTACAAACTCTTTCACTTTTGGCTCAATGTGGTTTTTATAGCTATACTTTTTCTGAAAAGCTATACAAGGGTCAACGAAGATGTTAAAATATTACTGGGTCGGGGGCCATGAGAAAAAACACTCAATTACCTGTTTGGATTAACCCGAAACTGGATATTCGTTCCACCTCTAATAATAGTCACTTACCATCACCATCACTACCATTATTGGCTCTACCATAATCACTAACATCATTATCAGTACTATCATTATCATAACTACCATCATCATAATTATCATCATCATCACCATCATCATCCTCCTCAATCATCATCATTGCCATCATCCTCATCATCATCACTATCAACATCACCACTACCATAATCACCACTGTCACCATCATTATCACTACCATAATCATCATCACCAAGGTTTCATACAAACTATGGGAACACTGGGATCCCCTCCCCTAAGGTCAGTCTTCCCTCCTAAATTTAATCCCCCCCCTTAATATTTTTTTTAACTTGTCTGAAATTTTTTTATGAAAAATAATAATGATCAGTATAAGTACATATGAAAAACTATATCTTAATTACTCTACTGCTAGTTTCTCTTAAAAGGGCAAACAATTTTTCAAAATCATGACTGTCTAGTTCTGGTCCTTCAATAGCAATTCATAATAGTTTGTCTAAGTTTGCATCTAATAATCTGTGTCATAGTCGTGATGTCACCATTTTCATGTGGCTAAAATATTTTTGTGATTATACAAAATTTCCCCCGCCCCTAACGAAAAACCCTGTATGAATCCCTGATCACTACCATAATAATACCACCATCAACACTATCATCAACACTATCATCAACACTATCATCATCATCACCATCATCTTCCTCATCATCATTATCACAACCATCATCATCACCATCATTATTACTACCATAATCATCATCATTACCCTCATCATCACTGCTATCACATCCTCATCATCTCTACCATCGTCACCATTATATTTCTCATCATCATCATCAATACCACAATCATAATCATCATCATCGTCATTACCATAATCCTCATCACAATCATCATTTATAAAGGCCTTACATTTGTCCAATGTCGTCTCGAGCGATCTGGTCCACTATAATGCTACTTTCTCCAACTGCTCCAAGTTTGACACATTATATGGAAAGGTGTGGCCACACCTGAGTGCCTAGTGAGGACATCAGGTAGACACCTACAAATAAAGCACATTGCAACTTAGTGAAAGGTATTGCAGCACTCATTTAAATAGCCACACCCACTTCCTCGGTTGAATTACTTAAGAATAAGGATTGGTATTTTTAAAAACAAAACAAAAAAAACAAAAAAAAACAACACTTTAATGAAAATAGCTGAAGCTGCAATAAAGCACAGAGGTATCACATTAGTTCAGTATGAGGGAAATTGTATAGTTTGCTCGTAAAGGAGGCTGAAAAGCATCTTCAAACTATTGGTCAAATTAAGTGATGATGTTTACATATGACAGCTAGTGGTAGCTGTTTTGAGGAGTACCACACTCTGCTATTTGATGTGTTCATACAAACCTTATCAACATAGAAGTATATGCATTTATAACCTGTTGCCTGAGCAACCACATTTGTTGTCAAGTACTATAAATCTGATACAGTACATATATGATTATTTTTTTGGTCATTTTCCAATAAAATTTAATGTTTGCTATAGCAAACATTTTTATTGGAAAAATAACCAAAAAAATGATAGTGTGTGTACCAAGTCTAATTGAATAAAATGAAGTCCATTTTATTTATGTCAGTCGATAGCATACTTGAAACTGTAACATGCTGTTGATCTGACCTCTAGTACACTGGTGGGGTTTCTAATGAGCCATGTCCAGTCCTTTCTAACACCCAGCTAATTCTGAGTTAATATAGTATTGAACGGTGTTCTCTTTTATTTCTTCTGAGATATTTGCATTTCGTCACTTTGATAATTAAAGCGCAGCTATTGAAAATCAAACTGCTGTTTTACATAACTGCATTAGTGTCATCAGAATTTTTTGGATCACTTCCATCTTTAAAAATGGCTACAAAGAACAAAAAGTTGTCATGGTAACTACTATGTCCACAGGCTAATCAGTTAGTATTATAATTAACAAACCCATCGTCACTTGAGCTTTACTCTCATGTTTCAGGAGTAATTGCAATAAATACAAACCTCAATTATAGGTATATAACTGGTGATGTGCTTGAGCAGAAAGGGCGAGCGAGCCAGTGCACAAACGAAACACTTCAAAAGAGTCTATTAGTCTATTTCTAATCTTGCTTAGATAATATTGATTGCTAAGCGTAGTCGTTGTGACCATTATTTACTTTAACTAACAAGTACAGAACCACTTTCTTACCTCAATTTCCTGATTACTGGTATTTTCTGTAGTCTCTAATATCGCATTCTGACTATCTGAGTAACCAGTAGCTTTTGACAAGTACTCACAGCTACTAAAAAAAAGGCGAGTTTTTAAAATTACATCTGGTAAAGGGTTTCAATACCATAGTAACCATTCACCATAACATTTTGCGACTTTTAAAAATGAAGTTCTAAAGAATTACTGCACAGTGTTGAGTATAACAGTAAGTTTTTAAGACCAAGGTGCATCTTATATCATTCAGAAACAACCTAATACGAAGGGGTAAATAATTAATTTCCTTGAATGATATGGGATCGCTAAACGAAAATGTTCTGTTTAGTGGAGGTATGGGAAGGGGTAGACCACGAAGCAAAAACAAAAACACATGGGTCAACATACGAATGACATATGTACGTCCACACATAAACAAATATCCCCGATTTGCAATTGTGTTACCCCTGAGAGTGTCTCGTTCGCTTCACTCTCACACCAACTATTACATACTGTACAATATAACACATATACACAAGGGGAATACGGGAAAATTTCACTAGTTCTTATTGAAAGCAACTGGCTTCAAATAAGGATAAGTAACTATGTAGCTAGAAAAGAGATATTCTTTGCTACTAAATAGTTAGTTCAGTAAGGACTGAACAGTTTTGCAGTGCAACTGAGTTTTTATCAAGACATAATCAAAGGTAACAGCAATTCATTACTAATCATAAATGGTAATAATAAGTGGTGGTAGCATCAGTAAGGTGCTGAATGGTTGTATACAGTAACTGTAAAACAAAAAAATAGCAATACATTAGCATTTTTATGTAACACAATACAGTCTCCCTATCACGATTCATTGATGTTCAGATATATCGATTAAAATTTGTGGGTCAAAAATGTGTGCGTTCTCTAAGGTAATCACTGGTGGGTGAGGCTAATACAATAGTGGTGGATGCGGCTAAATAATTAGTGGTGGGCGTGGCTATGGTCCTTGTGAAGCTCCTCTGGAGAAGTTGATGTCAAAGAACAATACACAGGCCCTTTAAACATAATGATACCTCTAATCAGGCAAGAAATGAAAGCTAAGGTAAGAATTGTTCTAGGCAGAGGATAGAAATACACCAGTCAAAATAAAATAAGGATTGACTAAGTTAGATTGTCTATTACATACACCCAGTCTATTAGACAAGCACTATCACTTGACTCTGCTGCACTTGTACACTAAACATAAGGACATCCCATGGAATGTCCCATGGGATCGTGGGATGGGATGGACATTTTATGGCATTTCTGGACACCTATGGGTATATCAAACAGCACAATAACCAAGAAGACAAACCACCGCCACTGATCTAATAGGAAAAAAGTCCAGGAATTTTGTAGACTTAACTGCATCCCGTAACATAACCTAGTTATGCAGACCAACCCTTTACCTGACCGCTATGCTGGGAAAGGGTGTGGAACTTCGAACATATACATTTTGTTTCATTCATTATTTTACCTTGAACAGCTTATGGTGTGGTTAGCTCCATTGCGAAAACCTGACCATTATGTAGTTTTTAAAATTAATTTGTGGTTTATGCCATTTTAAGTAACTCGGCACTTTTAGTCCCGGTCTGCCTCTCGACTCTGTACTGAAAAAAAATTGTATATTTTTCTAGCTTATTGATGCAGTTTTGAAACCATCAATTTCATAAGAATTTTTCCAACATCAAATTTATTACTACAAGAAGCAAGTTCTGAACACTTATTATCTACTCTGTAGCATTTTCATTCCAGCCAGCAAAACAATATTCACAACTGAAACAGCTTGGAGGTACGTTCAGCATAATAAAGTCAACCAACCAACCACAATTAGAGACAGTAGAAACCATGTTAAGGCACCAAATTTTAATAACATTTTTAAAGAACGAAATACGTACAGTGAAAGTTTCAGATCACCTCAGCATAGAGGTTGGGTAAAGGGTCTGATCAGTGAGACCAGTCAGAGACAATCTAATTCAAAAGGGTAAATCATTAAATTTCCTAAGATGATCAGGTAAAGATTGATAAAAAGATTTCCATTCAGTGGAGTATGGGAAGGAACCGACCACCAAGTGAATGCAATGTGAGAGTTAAAGTACAAAAAAGACATGTACATCCAAGCATATTTGCTCACCAATAATAATAATAATAAATGACAACATCAACAACAATAATAACAACAACTGCTATTCTTCAGCCCCTAGCTTACTATACGAAACATCACAGTCGGGGAGTTGTACTTCAGTATACATATTGAGGCTAAGAAGACTTAATTATGAGAGGAATTAGTAACTTAACACTGGTGGACATTACTGATGAATGAAGTGATAAAAGCATTAACCACAGTCTCCAATCTCTATGCCAAGCCTTAGCTGGAAACTCCAACTAAGTAATTACTGTTCTGTACTCACATAACTAAACTGTTGCTACATGTGCTTATTACCATGTGACAAGAGTCCACGTCCTACACATACTTCACTCTATGTAACTGATGCATATCATGCCCTGTGCAAGTATACCTTAAACTAATAACATGTTCCTTCACCAGACAATGGCAATATTAATGAGACCAACAACCTATCCCTAGGCTATACAAATACACATTCCCCCCACCCCAAACAGCAGCCACCGGAAAGTCATTATTAGTCACATAAATAACTTATACACTGGCCTTCATTATAAAATGTTTTTATCTCAAATAAAACTGATACAAATGGGTCAATATACCTCCACGAATAGACTTCTTGTATATGAGGGGGAGGGGCACAATGTTTAAGCCATTCACCGGCACGTCATCTCCAAACAAAATTGAAACAAATAGGACATCACACCTCCATAAATAGAGGCTTAACTTATTGGGCATACCAATAATCACTAGCTTGAGTATGTGCACACACATTCCCTAATTAGGCACCACCTTAATAACACATGTCACACAATTTTGGTTACCATCCATCAAATAGCATAATGGTTAGTGTGTTTTCGGTACTCACTTCCACATTGAGCAACTTACGTGCTGCGAGAAAATTCAGCCTTGCTGATAAATATCAAGGGGTGTTCAAAGGAGTCACCACCTACTTCTATGTCCTAAAGTCACATTAAAATAGTAATGTAATATCATCTAGAGAGTGTGTGTGAGGGGGGAGGGTAATAACCGCTTTTTTACTGGGTGGTACTATAAAGTCATGAGACGAGCAGAAACGGCTACACTAGTATTCAACCATAAATTTCTGGAATATCCCACGGAACTATTTTGTTTCAACAAAAATCGATGAGATACTGAACAAAACTCCAAGTAAAATGGCACTCACAATTAGTTTTATTCTGTTAATTCCATTACCTCATGCACATTAACGCCACGTAGTTTAGAACGCCTATTCTTGCCCCATCGATTAGTCTGACCAGGTTTCCCCATCCCCCACGCAGAGCTACTCTCCCTCCTTCTTTTCGTCCACAAAGAGCGCGCGCAATAGATCAGCACATATGACGATCGCTGAGTTTACCTAATCTGACTGGGCGGTGCCTATAAAGTTGCTATAGTTACCGAGTGAAGTAAAACTAACAACGAACGGAACTTATTCGGGTATGTATTGTCGGAAGAGTAGAATTGTCTTAATTATTATTAGCTAGCGTATAAAAATAACATGAATTTCTCTAGCTAGTGAATCAATAATTGTCAACTAACTGTCTAAAACTCAATCACTGAATCTTAGCGTATTGTGCTAGCTATACTAGCTAACTCTCTTGCACTACATCTCCGTTCTCCAAACGTAAAGGAAAAAGTATCACTATTATTTGTTGCCAGTGATTTTAACATAACTTAGTAGATGTACAGTCTCTAGTTAACAAATTGGCAACATCAAGTGAATAAAATTATATCTTACCAATTCATAGATGATTGTGCCACTATAATACTTGTATTTATAGTTGGGTAACCTGCATAGAGAAATTATACAGATATTACAAATGTAGCTAGTAGACTTGCCTTGATATGGATTACCGTAAATAATAGCAGGTGTTATTAGTGGCATAAATGTGTGGGTGTGTTGCTTTTACATGTGGTGCTATAAATAATATGTAAGCTAAAACATGCACTTGACTTTTTCCTGCTTACTTATGATAATGCTCAATTCCCTATTAATGCAAGGTGTTATTTCTGTGTAGGGTATCATAAACCTTACCTATAGCAGTAGCTACTGATGCTATCATCTCATGGGTACCTAACATAGGGTTGTATATCCTATTCAGCATCTACACTATTTGATTATCTGGCATTTGAGTAGTCAGCAGTTTGATCTGTGTAGGTAGGAAAATACTTGGAGTAAAGCACTTGCACAGCTACATGTGTGCATCTGAAATATATCACTAAGGACTGTTATTTATTTTAAAGGAGTTCTTATCTTACAGCTATAGCTATTAGTAACACTTGTTGTTATACTTATAACAGAAAAATGAAATTCAAAGTCTGGTTAATTGTCCCATGCCCACTCCAAGACTGCTGCTGCATACCAGCCACAAGATTTAGGAGAAGACACTGCATTGCACTGCATAACTATAACTGCACCTGACAGTTTAATGACGATTTACTGGTTGAATTAAGATGGTGGGTCTCTCAACAACTATTGATGACCCACTTCTGCACTGAGTTTTCACTCTGACCAGCTTTTCACTGTAGCATGTACTTCACTAGGCAAATAAATGTCTCGGCACTTGCCCTATGTTCCATGGAACCAGCATCCCATCAGATCTCAACAGACAAGATGACACTGTACTTGTGACTGTATAAGTCAGATAATTTTAGTGCTACAAATTTTCATCATTCACCTATTTAGAAGAAATTCCTATTTTAGCGGAACGCATGTAAAATGGCATATACGTCTTAAATTTTAATAACAAATAATTTATTAACATATTATATATATATCATAAAATGAACACAATGAAACAATTCAGTATTGATAATTGTAGTAGCTATGAACTTGACAGGACACTATCCCACAGAACTAATGGTACTGCTAGCTCCTGCAGCCGACGATTCCAAAGAGCCATTTTCAAGTTGCTAAAAAAGAAAAAAGATATAACTGATATTTACTACCTACACACACAACACTGCTATTTACAGCCATTGTAAAACAGCTATGTTATGTGGCAGTACACAGCAATTGCATGTGTTAATAAGATTTCATCATCATTTTTATGAAAATACACACTCAAATAGGAGCCATCAGAAATAGAGAGACTTACTATACACACAAAAAGAGCCTGAAGAAGTGAGTACCTGAAGAAGTGAGTACAACAATGCAGTACTTGATACTGAGGAGAAAGGGACACTAGGACTCCACCCTCACACTAAACTGAGTTCTTCCTCCCCCAAACAGAGGTGTCCACACACCCCCCAAAATAACATTCCCCCCAACCCCCTTTCTCCGCCCACAAAAACCTCCTCACTATATTGTTTAAAGTAGACAACAACAAAAACAACAAAAAAATTCTGCAGCTACAATGAAATGTTCTGGTTTAGATGTCCAATAACATTAAATAATATAGAATATGGGTAGTGGGTGAAGAAGTCTGGATCAGAAACTCAAATTGGTGAGGTTTTTCTCTGCAACAAAAATGCACTGGAAGTGCAGTAGCAAAGGTAAAGGGTTAACAGGCCATGGGGTAGGGAAGGGAGCATGTGTAGTAGAGAACGTGTGGGCCATGGGTTGGGAAGCTCCAATAAAAGCACAGTGCAGCCCGCGTCACACAGCAAAGGGAGTTAGACAGCGGACAGCTAGCAGGGTTTGATACAGAGGGGGGGAACCCTGGGATTTCCCCCCCTTGAGCAGAGTTTACCCCCTATGATTTTCACATACTTATTAAAACATACAAAAAATACTTTTCCTCCCAACTTTTCTTGTAGGTAAGCCTAGATTTGTACAATTTCTTCAGGCTAGCCTTTGAATGCTTTAGGTTGGAGCTTAGTTTGGGATTGCCTCAGTTCATCTTTATATTACGTCCCTCTGCTGCACTTCTTCCCTCTGCTGCACTCCTTCCCTCTGCTGCACTTCTTCCCTCTGCTGCACTCCTTCCCTCTGCTGCACTTCTTCCATCTGCTGCACTTCTTCCCGCATAAACGCAACTGTTAGCACCCTGCTCACACAGCAATTCAGCATGGTTAGAACATAGAAGATGAGCATATTGGGTCCAAAAAAACCCCTCTGGCAATGCATCCTGAAATACTCCACAAACAATAGCCCAGTCTTGTGCTTCGCCTTATCGAGCTTCCTATACATCGGGAAGTTCAGTGCCAACTAAGTGGAAGAGGTCGAATGGACACTCAGAGTAAGGAACAATAACATTTCTTGCAGATTAAAACATGAGGCTAGGGAGAGTAAGTTAGCATTGGTAAAGATCGTCAAAACGCGCTGGCTCTTTTTGTCTGCGCCGTAGCAGTAGCCACATAGCTTAACTTTAGACAGAATTGCGGGTCGGTTAATTGTTGCTTTGGGACCGTGCTAGTGTACTTACTTGTGGCTTACTGGCTAAAATTATCAATCTATTTTTTTAGTAATTCATAAGCAAGCTCAATACTAAAAAAATAAACAACAACAATGACAAAATATTTGCTCCAAATATTATATCATTTTTTTGGCTGCTATATAATGTGGACTAAGGTTTACTTAAATTATACATTTATTAGATAGTTAAGTGCTGGAAGTATATTCTTAGTGTTTCATATGTAGGTAAGTAGTGCTATAATCCTAACTTATAAAAGAAAATTCTTTATTTTCTATTTCATTTAGAACAGAAGGACAGAAGCAGCTGGATTTTTATTGACCTCTCTGTTATTTGTACTTGCAAAATGGGGAAATACTGTGAGCACAGTCAGCAAAGTCAGAGGATCATGCATACTGGTTGCTCTTCTTGAGCAACTTTACTATTGTACTGTATTAGAATTGACAAGAAAGTGTGAATTAGCTACATATCACCAACCAACCTACAAATTTGAAAAAGATGGTGCATCCAATGCTAAGCAAATAAAATTCTTTAATTCCATAGCAGAACACTCCATTCATTGAACATTCTTGCAAGTACATTCAAGCTAAGTGCTAGGGCTAAAGACTAACATGTGTACCGTTTGTACACTTTCAAGTTTTTTATTGTTATTATCATACTACAAGTATTGCAAGCTAGTTCTCGTGTACCACTCTAGGTACATCCTGCATTATCTTCTAGCTCATAGTTTGTACCGCATGTGGTACTTGGTACCACCTATACACAATTCAACTTAGTGCTGCCTGGTTGATCAAGGCAATCTCGTAGCCACCCGTACCAGAAGTAATAGAAATGCGTACGATTCCTTTCAAAAGGTCACCTCATTAAAATGATGCTTGCGCGTGGGCGTTCAATATATATTTTTTAGTTTGCAAGGAAGCCATACACGTGTTTGTCTTAATACTGTGCTGTGCTGCTTAGTCAAGCTAACAGCATAGTTTGAGGAAAAAACCAGACCATTCATCAGAATACCTTTTAATATGGCAAGTTATATATTTCTTATTAATTCGGGACATAGCAATCTGCAAACAAATTAGACTAAAATAATTAGTGATATGTCATCCGGATAAGCGAGGTTCTACTGTACAGCAAAAATTGAAAAATGACCTTTTAATTTTGGATTGAAATATATCCCTTTCTCTTGACTTTGATGTACACAAATAATGATGCGATAGTAATAAAAATGAGAGAAATTATCAGTACTCCACAGCAGATTGCTATGATAGTAACTGTGGATGACTTCGCATGGTTAAAACCACATGCGACCCGATTATTAGTACAGATGTCTTTGTTTCCTGATAATGATTGATTTTGGATTTTAACATCGTATGTACATTGCACTTGTACAAATCCTAAATTATCTGAACAAATTATGGGAGTTTGAGGTAAGCGTGAAAAGCAGCCACTGAGGCAGTCACAAGACTGAGTGCAGGACACTTGGTCTAGCCACACTGTGTTGGTTGACGCTTGGCTGGCAGAGTAGTTGGATGCACTAGTGTACCCCATTTGGCGACATGCAGAATCAGCAGATGCCATTGTAAAATCCTTGAAGCAGATATTTCCCCACACATTGTTGTGATAGATCTCTAAAGATCCTGAGGAAAAAACATCTCCACCTTTGTTGTTTAGTCGCACTTCCATTTCATATGGGTACTTCCAAATTGAATACTTTGTACAACAAAGCACAATGTCAGTCGTATGATTGCAAGAAGAAGGCACATCTGTGCTATAGCCACATCTCAACACATGATTCACATCATCCTTGCCGCTATAACCACAAAAAGTACTTGAAATCGTAATGGGTGTATCAGGTTCAGCTAAGGGTACTATTTTAGAAGTCATGTACCAGGAATCATAAATCAAGAAATCACCGAACCCCATCTGCCTACATGCTGCTTGGGCTCCTCCAACAGACAGCCCACAAAAAGTGCCCCACCTGAAGTTGAAATAGATCTCTAACCTACCCACGTTCATAGAAGGAGTGGTATAGCTATCAGCTAGTCTCACATCGCCTTCAGATTGTGAAACAGAAGGTCGTACTACGAATAACAAAGCCAACTTCACCAAGAAAGCGACTAGGGAGAGTAAGTTAGCATTGGTAATGATCGTCTACGTTACCGGCGCTCGACGTTACCAGCGCTAGCGCTAACCATTGGGTATGTGGTCGGCTCTTTGGGGTAATTGGTCATCGGCTAAGGAACTGAGGTCACGTTGGCTTTTGGCTTATGCTTTGCCTCTGCCAATTCTACTGGTTCTACTAAACCAACCAATATTTAAGAGATTTTTCCTTTTGAGTAGCCTCCACACTAATTGTGAAGTTTGTGAAGCAGGTAGTGGTAATTCTAGAAAGCTAACTATAGCTAAGTAGATTAATACAATCATCAGTAAGTGATAATTATGTTGTCCAGATCCAGGCAAGTGTGTTATTGCTACAATTAAAGAACTGGACAAAGGCTATTACTTCGACATTCGGATAAGAGTTCTGAACAGTGATCACCTTCTTACTTGTCTTTCCTGTGTTTTTAAATCATAGCAATTGGCTGTACTTTTAACTTGTAACCATTTTCTGCAGCAATTCATCCTTCAATCACACCTGGAGAGCAGTTTGATGCTCAGGAGTTTTTCATTTTGATGTTTGATTATCTCACGAAAAAAACTGCCACCACAGTAAGATAACCGTTTAATTTAACACTATTTCGAGATATTCTTCCACTACAGTTTGGAAACAGAGCTGAAACGTGAAGTTTACTGGGACATTTGATTGGGTTGTACTTTAATGCAACATTTTTAGCCATTTAGCACGCAGAAAATGTGTTTAATTTGGCATGAAGTATGTGTGTTTACGGGTTTCACTTAAACTTACAACTTACAGCACCAAAAGGAGTACAAAATCATGTGAGTACATACACACACAGAAAAGACAAAGCTCACCATAGCAGACAGAAGTTTATAAATAAAAGGGATTCAAATACATAAGGGTCTACTGTACACCAATTAATAAAACCAATTATTAGGTACTGAACAGAGCCTGATAACTGTTGCCACATAGAAAATGCATTAAACTAAACAGGATGTGGCTTAGGGCAATATTTTTCCATATCACCTGTGTTCATAGTTATTACGTTGGGTTATTACGTCCCCCTAGGTATATTTCTTGTTACCAAGGTATTGCCACGAGCAGTACCTAATAAATTTATTATCCATTGGATACCCGAGAATATCACTCGTCTGATTGGCGGTATTTAGGCTCGTGCCTGCGGCACTCGCGTAAATACTAAGCCAACAGACTCGTGATATTCTCCTGTATCAAATGAATAATATATATTTATTAAGAATTTGAATTTGATTACTGCTGTAGTAAAATAAATCATCAATAGATGATTTATATTCAAATTTAGACTTAATTATGTGGGACCTACACACATTGTATTAAACACATTGTTCACTTTCAGGTAGAAGCTGTTTCTGATCTTTTTAGGAAGGCCTTAGATGATGAGCATATACCTAGTGGAAAGTGTTCAAGGTAATGTTCGTTTAAACGCTAACTGAATGTGATACTTGGCATAGTATTAGAATTATATTTTTGAGCCAATCTGGTTCACTATAATATATATATTTTAACAATAATTGTAATTAAACAGGTTAAGCTACAATAGGATTATGCATTTACTATTTGCAATATTATAGTACCACAAAATTCGAACTATAATTTTAACGAGTAAGTATGCATAGTTAGTGTGTTGTGTTTATTATTCATTGAAGTTGTGGGAGTTTTGGACTTTTATCCAAGATAAGAATTTCATCCCAGCCATCTCTGATGTTTGTACATCTTACTAAATACTCCAATTCGTAAGTAATGAAGATTTTGCTACTGAAAATAATTGTGCCATTTTTCTCCTTCAAGATCGAGGATTGAAACACAGGGTCTCTTTCTTCATGTCGAAAAGAATATTGTGTATCGACTCATTGGAGTTGTTGTATATCACAATTGTTCTTCACAGATGAGTCATTAGCTATATATATTAGCGTAAACAGAACGTACAATTATTTTTCACAGATGAGTCATTAGCTATATATATTAGCGTAAACAGAATGTATGGTTTGCTACTAATGATGAAAAGGTAAATGGAATCATACAAGTTAGTAAATTTTAGTCTCTAAAGGTAACAGAGGCAAGTATTGAAGAAGTATTGACTAGCGATCCATTTCTACTGGTATATGAGAGAACTTGTAAGTATTGTAAACTATGTGTTGATTTACTTCACAATTACGTACTTTACTTCTTCATAGATAACCACTCCCATTCGAAGAATTCAACTATTTGGACACTTTTAGAACCTAGACATTATAATTATTATCTTATTAAATGGTCAACATTATTTTTGTTTTTTACATTGTAATTGCTTATTAATCTCTCTTAATTATTGTTGTTATATCATTACTATTACAACTAGCTATATAACTTGATACCAGAATACAAGTAAGAAATGAAAAAGAATGATATCAATAGTTCAATTTAGTGCAAGTAAGTACTGTAAAAGTGAGAAGAAAAAAAATGAAAATGTGCAGATAGAGTAGCTTGCTGGTGGTGCAGCCCAGAGTTGCTACTGCATTTCCCTGTTGCACTGCGATATACAGAGAGCCTCTGGAAAAGATGACTGGTGGAATTCACTTCACCTGACTACTGCCTCAGTTGATTTTCCAGCATCTACAAAAAGTGAAGTAAGTCCTGGCCAACAACTTCCAGAGGTCTCTATAGCAATTAATTAAAATATTTTAACCTCAAGCCACACCTGGCCTGACCACCTAAATAAGTACATTACGGTACACCATAAAAAGAATAGTTGTAGCGTAGCTTGCTTAAATAATTACATTACGGTACACCATAAAAAGAATAGTTGTAGCGTAGCTTGCTTAAATAATTACATTACGGTACACCATAAAAAGAATAGTTGTAGCGTAGCTTGCTTTATCAATACAGTTCTCGTGACCACTCTAGGTACATCCTCGTGACCACTCTAGGTACATCCTGCATTATCTTTTAACTCATAGTTTGTACCGCATGTGGCATGTGGTGCAACTTTTACAGTTAATGGAATATTGCTTTTTCAAAATAGGCGATTTTGTTCTGTGGCATACCACCTAGTGGTACGTGATGTACCACATCTGATACATGATACAAAGTGATTATGCATCAAACACACTAGTTCACATAGGTGGTACACCAAGTACCACATGCAGTACAAGCTATAAGTTAGAAGATAATGCCTAATGTACCTAGAGTGGTACACGAGAACTAGCTTGCAACACTTGTGTATGATATTGACTACAAATAACAATAAAAAACTTGAAATTGTACAAACAGTACACATGTAAGTCTTCTTTAGCCCTAGCCCTAGCTCTAGCCCCCTAGGACCACCTTGTGGTACGTTATGTATCCCATCTGATACAAGCATTATAAGTGATTATGCACTAAACACACGATTTCGCATAGGTGGTACACCAAGTACCACATGCAGTACAAACTATGAGTTAGAAGATAATGCAGGATGTACCTATCCGAACCCCCCTGCGCAAACTCCTGGCTACAGGCCTGAGGTGATATTTTCCTTAGAAGGCGACATTTAGCTCATGTGGGAACATATAGCTAATTGCCGATTCACTGCACAGTCCGCCCTCCTTCGGTAAAGGATCTCTCTTAAGCTTGGTGCGTATTTTCTTTTGCAAATGGCTACTTTACATCACCACGACGATGAAGAAGAGGCCAGGTGATGTAGCACTTTTAATCCCAGAAAAATATTTATTCTTATACTTTTACAGACCTTCTTACAGAGTTGAACAACTGCATTTGTTGAAGTTGAAAGCCTTTCTGAACTTTGAAAGCTCCACCCACTCTGTCATTGTGAAGTGGCCTGTTGAGTTTGGCTTCATAGTTGGGTCTCGTTATGTACAAGTTTATCCTCTGGCTAACCAAATCCATGTCCACACTTGCAAAGAATTTTCCTTTGTAGAATGTCTTCAAAGTGCTTTGAAAATGTTTGGTGTCTGTACGTGATGAAATTTAACAAATACAAATAAATATGCAAAAATATTTTCGAATAGTCGTTACTAATCCAAAAATTGGGACAAATTGGCTCACTGAAGTAAAAACTTCAACAAATGCAGTTGTTCAACCCTGTAAGTCATTGACATGGCGCATTTATATTTCAGTGAGCCACTGATCTGGTCTTGACCCCACCTACCATATGACAGGATTACTGCCGTTAGGATAAGTAACTGAAAAGTTTTAGTGTCTACGTCATGTTTTTACTACTCACACGTACACCCGCACCTATTCCTAACGACTTCAAAAAGGTCACTTGTATAATTGTATAATTAATAAAATACATAAAACAAAAGAGTACCATATTCGGTTTTATAATAAAATACATAAAAAAGATTAGTCAGTAATTGTAAATGAATCAATTTCTGTGGTTTGCTTCTTTCCCAGTTTATCCAAAACTCTATTTCGGCACATACTGTAGACTTTCTGGTCAAACACACACATGCTTGTTGATGATCTGATATCTATATTTTCTTTGCTGACGTCCACAAACAAAATGTGTTTCTGCTCCTTATGCAGTTTGTAATAAAAAAATCCAGCTTTCAACGTCACATCTCCACTTGGTGATTGGGTACAAGGATAGACTTGAAAACCTCCGGTTTCATCTGTGAAGCTGTTGCTACTGAGTATACTTGTTGGCTTTCCATTCTCTCCCTCAGCCTCTATAGTTTTCATGACCTCCTTAACTACTGTACTTTCTCCTTCCGTAAGAAGACCACTTAAAATATCTAGTACTATTTCGTCTATTTTCATGCTATTGCTTTTCATAATGTATTTAGAAAAGCTCGATGGTGATTGCAAGCTAAATCCCAGGATTTGCAAAATTTGAAAATATTGTTGATACCAAGCCGAAGGGTCCTCATTGACCTTGTACTTGGTAGTACTCGCTAACGATGCGAATAGAGTTGCATTTTTATGTCTTCTTTAGCTGTTTGCCCTACTGTATCAGTGAAGGCGAGAATTCCACTTCCAGATACACTGCCGGATGCTGTAGGTGTCGTCAATACAAAAGTATCAAGAAAATCCATAGGTGACGATTCCATTGAGGGCAATGCTATTGAGGACAATGTTGAACTTGAAGCCGGCAAGAAGATTCCAAAATTTGAAAGCGCTTTCCACAATTAGTAGCCTGGAAAACCTTTATATAGAAAACTGCGCCTACGCAGGAAGCCAGAGCTAATTAAACTTCCTGTCTAATTTGTTGTAGGTCACCTGACCAAAGGCACGGCAGAACAAATACAATACAAATACAATAAAAAATGGAGGCGTCTTTGGTGAAGACATGAGGCTAGGGAGAGTAAGTTAGCATTGTTTATTATTTTAATGGCAATCTAATAAGAAACTAATAGCTTTAGGATATAATTCACATTTTTTGTTACATTTTAGCTTCAAATGGAGACCACGCAGCTTTCACTTTGGCGAAACTTCCACTGCCTAAGGACCTTCCTAAGGTGTAACCCAAGATTTGAGGACAAGGTACACATTGGGAAGAACATTTGAGATACATGGGCTTAGACAACGCTGGACTCCTGCAATTCACAGAGTCCATTTTTTTAATCTAGCTTTCGTCTTCCCGGTAGCAACCAAATCTGCCTACAGGTGTGCGTAGAAAGCATTACTATAGCGTCGCTCGCGTATCGTGAGTTCCACTCGCTAATTGCTTTTCTGTTGTGGGCTAACCTTCTGAGAATTCCGCTCTTAGTAAATCAGATAGGGAATATTAATTGGGGACAGATCCCCGCTCTGAACTTCTGGCTAGAGACTAATTGGCGAGCGAGCGTAGCGAGCGAGACACTTACAGGGGTAACACAATCGAAAATCGGGGATGTTTGTTTATTGGCGAGCGAGCGTAGCGAGCGAGACAGTATTAGGGGTGGATAATGCAAAATCGGGTATATGTTATATATGTATGTATGTATGGATGGTACGTATGCTCTTTAAACGCGCGCGCGGTGAACTTTTTTTCTCCTAAAAACATGGCTATTTAGGCTTGACTCCAGTTTATTCTGAAACTACAGCATTAAGCAAACCTTACTTTATACTTAAGCTCCAAAGTATGAGAAAATTCCTGCTAAAACGCTTGTTTTCAAGACACAAAAAGTTGATTCGACAGGTTACTATGGCATTGAAGACCCTTTTCCAGACTTAATTTCAAACTTCGCCGTTTTATGGGGGGATACGGAGTGCCGGTTGTTGGTTGTCAAGAGCAGTTGGTAGTCAGAATGCCGTAGTATTAATGCTATGGAAGCTACTACTTCTCGAGGGAAGCTGAGATAAGTCCGCAATTCCATATTTGTTAGCTAAATATGCAAAATTAACTCTGGCCTTTCTTTTTTGTAGCTAAGAGCTAGTTAACAGTGACTGGTAAATTCAAATGGTCAGATTGGCTCAAATTTGGTACTACAAAAGTTACCACTGCTCAAGAAAATGAGGTAAGAAAGTAATTGTGTATTTGTGTGCTAAAATTGATTGTCTTTTGTTTTTGTAGGTGAGAGCTTGTTGTCAAGAATTCAAGGTAATTCCGATGGTCAAAGTAACTTCAATTTGATACTACAGAAGTTATCAATACTCAAGAATGATGTAAGTAGTAATTCCATATTTGTTGGCTAAAATTACAATTAACAACACTGGTTTATTTTTTATCGTAGCTGAGAGCTTGTTCAAGAGTTACTGGTGATTGAGATTATCAGAATGGTTGATGTTTGATACTACAAAAGTTACCATTAATAAGGTAAGAGAGTGATTTTGTATTTGTTTGCTGAAATCAAATGTCATAACTGCTATTATAGTGTTTGCATGAAGTAAGCTAAAACATAGTAACATTTTATGTTACCTAACTATCAGGCTCGCTCGCCATTTGTGCTCAAGCACACCACTAGTTTATATATATGTTTGGACGTATGTATGTCATTTTGTACTTTGACCCTCCGTATTTTTGTGTTCGCTCCGCGTTCGACCCCGTCCCAAACTTCACTAAACAGAATCCTCCGGTTTAGCGTCCATTACCCGTATCACCTTAGAAATTGAATTGTTTACTGCTTTGAATTCTTTTGCGGGTGCAGTTTAAACGCAAAAACTTATGAGAGCTCCATTTCTATTCGAGTTAGTTGCTATTTGTCACAGTTATAAGCCCTACTCAACAGCATTTACTTGTAAATTCATTGTCCACTAGACGAACCGCGAAGGTAAGTCTTGCGTAGGTATGTTCAGTTGTGTGAAAGTATTATGCGTTACAACTACTATTAAGAATGTCACAAAGGAAACTTTAAATAAAGTGACTTGATTTTGTTGCTTCTTTTTCAATTCAAACAGTTGCTGGGAGCGGTTACTATGGCTTTGAATCCCATTTACCGCATTGTAATTTAAAAACTTGACTATTATTTTAGTAGCTTGAGTGTTACTTGTTAAAATCAATCATTTAACACTAGTGTAGTGTTTAAAGCTCGCTCGCCTTTTGTGCTCAAGCACACCACTAGTTTATATATATGTTTGGACGTATGTATGTCATTTTGTACTTTGACCCTCCGTATTTTTGTGTTCGCTCCGAGTTCGACCTCGTCCCAGTCTTCACTAAACAGAATCCTCCGGTCTAGCGACCATTACCCGTATCGCCTTAGAAATTGAATTGTTTACGGCTTTGAATTGTTTTGCGGGTGCAGTTAAAACTCAATAACTTATGGGAGCTCCATTTCTATTCGAGTTAGTGGCGGTGGTAAGTTAATACGCTATTTGTCACAGTTATAAGCCCTACTCAACAGTGTTTACTTGAAAATGCATTGTCCTCTAGACGAATCACGAAGGTAAGTCTTGCGTAGGCATGTTCAGTTGTGTGAAAGTATTGTGCATTACAACTACTATTAAAAATATCACAAATAAAATTTTAAATAACGTGACTTGATTTTGTTGCTTCTTTTTCAATTCAAACAGTTGAGGGGAGCGGTTACTATGGCATTGAAACCCCTTTACCACATACGTAATTTAAAAACTCGACTTTATTTTAGTAGCTTGAGTGTTAGTTGTTAAAATCAATCATTTAACAATAGTGTAGTTCAAGGCTCGCTCGCCATTTGTGCTCAAGCACACCACTAGTTATACTGTATGTAGCTTGATAAATTCAGATATAAACGGTTCAAGTTGAGAAGTAAAAAAATAATACTGATAAAACGGGTGACATCGGTGATACGTAAAAGTGATATAAATACGTTGCAAGTACATACAGATAAAGAAGAATCGAGCGTACTCGCTAAGTGTAAATGTGGAATGGTGTGTGAATGAATGTGAAATGATGACTACAATAATGTCAAATTTAGTGCTCAGCTTTGGCTTCAGTCTTCAACAAGTACCAATCCAATATATATGCCATACTACTGTTTATATTGACTTTGCTATAGAGACTATAGGCCATGCAGCAAGAAGTATCTGCTGCTAGATGAAACTTGTGATAGCAGCTTCCAACCAAAGAGGCTGGTTAACATGAATCAGCATAAAGGAAAAAATAGAGCCGAGTAGTTCCAGTAGGATCTCCTAACATAGTTTAGCATTACATTTTTCCATCGAAGTATAGTAAGTGTAAGACCTTGGCAACTCTGTCCTGAACCTTCATTCACTCCCTGGTAATGTTGATGTTAGTTACATTTGTGGTAGCTATTTTGAAATAATCAAGTAGTACCAGTAAATAAGACACAATTTTACATAATGTCCATTACATGTGTACGCAGTTTCTATTTAGCAACAAATTTCATCAGCAAGATTTCTTGGAAAATTAAAATCGCATGATTATAGAAAAAATAATAATCATGAATCAAAAAGATGATTATATAAATACTATGGGTCATGTTAAAAAATAAAAATAAAAAACTAAGGAAATAATGAAGTGTGGAAGATGCCTGTGCTAAGAGACAGTATGATAAGACCATCGCTGGGTGTCCAGATGCTCTTGACAGTTCTCCAAATGCAAGAAATCTCCTGAAGAACTCGCACACTTACCAGTGCCCCTAAAATATAGCAATCAATTACTGCTATGATGATAAGTAGTGTTGTTTTAGTTAAAACCAAAACCCCTTAGTTCTGGGGTATTTTACTTTTGGTAAGAAAAACTAAAAACTAAGCTGTAGAGAACATGAAAAACTAAAACTGAATATTTTAGACAACAGTAAATTTGATTAAAACTACCAGTAGAGTCAATCACAAAAACTAAAACTAAGTAATTTTTTTTATTGTAGCTAACATATTCACCTTGAATAAAATCATTATTAAATGAATATATAAATTGTCATCAAGTAAACATTTTCTAAACTATATAACAATATCATAGATTATTATATACCGAAGAATTTTTTTTTTTTTTTAATGCTATTTTTGGAGAAAATACATGAAGTATTTTCTTCAAGGAGTCTCATAGTTGGAGAATTTGAGAGACAACACAAATTAACCAAAACTATAGTAAATCTAACTAAATCTTCTACAAGATATGGAAGAAATACTAAAACTAACTAAATCGTCCGGGGGAATTAGGGAAAAAAACTCAAACTAAGCCCTTCAAGATATCTTTTTTAGTATGAATAACTAAAACTAAGAAAGTCTGGAATCACTAAACCAAATCAACACTAAAAGCACCAGGGGGGGAAAGGCAGTAGCTACTGTTACTACTACATTGTACACAGGGTTTAATACAGATTATGGTAGCCCTAAAATTTACACACACACACACACACACACATACACACACATACACACACACACACACACACACACACACACACACTACACACACACACACACACACATAGCAATGGAGTCAACTTACGAGTGCTTGAGAAGCCCAGTGCTACTCGTACTTAGACGATCATTACCAATGCTAACTTACTCTCCCTAGTCGCTTTCGCAGATTAAACGTGAGCTTTAATGCTAGCCAGGCCAGACCCTTTACCGAACGCTCGTTTGCGTTAGGTAAAGGAGAACTCTGGCTAAAGGGCTACGGTTGTAAAAGGTGGTATTGTTCGTGACGATGCCAAACCACTTAACCTTTGTTAGGTAAAGTGTCTTTCAACTTACCTATTTTACTGAAAAGGTTGTTGGAATGAAATACACTCAATTTATTTATTTATTATTATTATTATTATTTATTATCTCGCCTCTCTCCAAAGGTCACAGATTATTATTATTATTATTATTATTATTATTAGCTATTGTTATTAGCTACAACTACTATTATTTTATTTATTTATTTATTTATATATTTATTTTTTTTTTTAATCAGTTTATATTAATTTATATTTACTATTTTATCTAATTAATGAATAAATATGATGAATAAGTTACTACTATTATTATATTTTATGATTAGTTTATTTGTATAATTAATTTAGCTATTTGCTAAAATATAAATTAAGAAATAAAGAATGAATAAAATGAAATAAAAATAATTTTATGAAAGATAAATAATTAATTAGTAATTGAATAAATAATTGAGACCGTTGGTGCTGTGAGTCAAACGTCTATGGCTTGTTGAAGGATGTGGGACACCGGCATAGTGGTGCAGACAGGAGACCCACGGGCTAGAGACTATCCTTTCTAGCATCTCTAAGTGGCTGTGCAGCGAGGAAACTGTGCCTCTGTCTTGGGAACGATCACCACCTAATCCTTAGTATTTATTTATTGAATAAATAAATAAAAATAAGTTAAAATACATGAGCATAGAAATCAAATGAATAAAAATAAATAAATATTTAAATGAATAAATAAAACAAATAAATGAATAAATAAATAAAATAAATACATAAATACAAGCATAGACAAATAAATAAATAAATAAATAAATAAATATTTAAATGAATACATAAATAAGAGGAACGAGTGAATGAATGAAGAATAAAGATAGACCCACTAAAATTTGATGCTTTGTGTATCAAATATTTAAGGCATAGCTAGTGTTACACTACTGATATATGCACATTTTTGTGTGGTGTATACCACTGGAATAAATGTACTGTTAAAACAGGAGGATTACTGAGTAATACATGAGTGTGTATACGTGTATACTAGAAGTATCAACACTCAAGTATAAGAATGCCATAACTTTGTAATACACATGATGTATTTGCGTGCTATAATTCAAGTATACACACCTGATTATAACAATGCTATAACTTTGTAATACATATGATGTATTTGCGTGCTATAAGTCAAGTATACACACCTGATTATAACAATGCTATAACTTTGTAATACACATGATGTATTTGCGTGCTATAAGTCAAGTATACACACCTGATTATAACAATGCTATAACTTTGTAATACACATGATGTATTTGCGTGCTATAAGTCAAGTATACACACCTGATTATAACAATGCTATAACTTTGTAATACACATGATATATTTCCGTGCTATAAGTCAAGTATACATGCTTGAATATAACAATGATATTTCAGTGATATACACATGTGGTAAGTATGAGTATACTACATGAATACATATTGTTAGTTCAGCGAGCGAGCGAAGCGAGCGAAGCTGACTCTCAGTCGTGTTCAATTGAGATTTCAGATATATATATAATATAGGTATGTATGCGTACGTCAAAAATTTCGCCCGCGCTTCTAATTACGTAAGTTAGGTAAAGCGTTCACGGTTCCAGTATTTTTCAATTAACGAGCGCGGAGAATCCTGCTGCACTGCCTTACACAACTTTGGTTCAACCAAAAAGTTTATAGCTACTCTCTCCTTGAAACAATTGTGAAGTCTTTGTCAAGCTGCGCTTCTTTGCCACTGCTTTCGAAGTTTATCCAGGTAATTCTGTTGTTGTTAACTCTTCATGCCTAATCATTGCTATTATTTAGCGATTTCCTTCACAAATCATCTTTACCTATACTCATATATTTACTCGCTCGCCATGCATTTGCGCTATTCGAGCGCACCACTAGTATAATAAAAGGATTACTTTAGAATACATATCATTTACATATGTGTATACCACTGAAATACACATGTGAGTATAACTCAATTATTCTAGTGCTATACACTTCCCAATACACATCAGTATTCTCTACTTTTTGCATGGTGTTGATAGTGTTATTATTGCAGAAAATGACTGTAAAGAGAACGTAAGTAAGCTATTACATGGGAGAACAGAACTCAATTCAAACAATTTTAGATCCAAAGTTAACTATCATTGTGACCTATTCTCCTGGGGTCTTCTACGAAGTATGTGGCATAGACGGATGGATGGGTACTCGACCAGTGTGTAGTAAGCATTAAATGGAATTATAGGACACGATATTGTATTATGTGGTGAACTCTGTTAACTGTTTTAATTTCTCACTTTCTCATTTTGTGCACTTCCTTTTTTGTCCCTTACCAAACACTCATCACAATTACAATTTGGTTGATTGCTAATAAAACTGAGTGTTGTGAAACTGTGAGTAAAACTTCTAATTTCTCGTTAATTAAATTTCTCTAGTCCTCTACAGTTGTATAAGCTAACTCATGCTATTGAATATAACACAGGGGCAGATTCCGGAGGGGGCTTGTCAGGGATCGTACAAGCCCCCTTTATTCAGAATGAGCCCACATTACTAGCTAATCTATTTCTTAACTGCAAATGGAAATAAAATTATAATAGCAATCATTTTTTGTTCGTCGTTATTTTTTCTTCTTCTCCAACAAATTTGGTTATTATTGTACTATAACAATAGCAATTTGATGTGTTAATAATAATAATGGAATCTTGATTATGTAGCCCCTGAAATTGTCTTGCTCACTTTGCTCACTCACCAATAATACATTACTTAATCTAAAAAAATGAAATTCTTAATTGTTACATGATAGGGTTTTAAGACTATTATGAAGATATAGTAGAATGTCGATTATCCGAATGCCAATTATTTATAATGTCAATTACCAAATGAGAAAAAAGACTGCATGATCATTTTTAGTGAGTATTTTTTGGTCAGGTTTTGTTTATTTTTTTTGCTGCAAATGTAATTATTAGATTTTTTTTCATAAATGATACATGAAAGGGCTACAGAATTTCTAAACAGAAGTGTGTTCTTTCTATCAAGATGTGGTGTAATGGAGACCATCATTAATTAACTGTTTAAGTTTCCACCCATATTGACTCTGATGTACTTCCCATGTCCTTCCTCAGTAATTATTTAATTATCTACTCTTCTATTTATCAATTATATCATTAGTTACTTTGCATTCATTATTATGTAATTATTTAATTAACTAGTATATTTATGTTTCTTTTTCTCATGCACCCTTATTCATTTGTGATAGCTGGTTTTCTATATTATATTGGCTGGCTAAGTATTATTCTGGGAGTTTTTGCTGTATCTCATATTAACCTATGACACTAACTGAACGAAGAATTAACCTCTTTCGGGCTCAGGGAAGCTTAACTCCTGTTGGCAGCGACCTGCCTAGAACTGATTAATCTCTATTCTGGGGAACTTATTCTAGCCTTCCTTAGCCAGAAGGTCAAGAAGCTCCTGGGAACTCTAATCTCACACACAAGATTAAGCTTTAAAATTACAAGCGGTTGAAGAAAAAAGGAGCTGTATAGTATAGCTACTGTATTTTCCAAGAACTTAAATGTGGTAAGTCCACTTATGAAATGACATAGAAGAAATTAAGCTTTTTCTATCAGTTTAACTGTTCATGTCAGAATAGTAATAGCCAAACAACCAGATTATGTTAAGTTAGGATGTAATGCATACTAAATCAATGATAGTTTTAGGTCCCTAATAAATATCACAGCAAGATTAATTCTCTTCATAGTTTATTATATTTGATTATGTGACATTTTTTTATTTTACGAGCACCCCAATCCACAATTGGTATAGACTTGCATTGTATTTAATGCATGTCATACATCGCCCACACAAGCAAGTAGGAAATTATCAACTAATGTTCCATTAGCACATATTGAAATTAAGCTTTTTCTATCAGTTTAACTGTTCATGTCAGAATAGTAATAGCCAAACAACCAGATTATGAAGAATTACTGATTGGCAGTGAACAGACAACCATGCAGTCATTTTCAGCCTATTGGTCAAACTCTTCCTGATGATAATTGATATCATGTGTTTAAGATCAACATGTAGAGTTCAACCTAATTATTCTTTTATGAAGACTTCGGTTAATGGGCAAAACATTGTATTAAGTTTTAATTGAACATTTGACTGATTAAACAAAGGAAAACTGCTTAGATAATGAGTGGATATATTATGTCATGTTTTTTACTATAAAGAAATAATGTGTGAGAGGCCAAGAGCCATAGAACATGGAAATTATGAACTTACCAACGATAGACCACGTGCTGTAGCGATCTACCACTGCAATGAAGGTTATATTCCAGTCATGGATGGCTTTGGTAGCATTATGTCGTGACGATGGGACTTGGGATCGGTATCCAGCTGAATGTAAGCTCATTGCCTTTAATAGTTATCTACCTAAAGATGAGGTTAATAAAGTTTTTGTTTAATGTGGTGCAAATAATTGATGCTATAATTCAAATTTAATAAGTTTAATAATTTAGTTCTATATTCTATATCCAGAGCTAAAATCACTTTCATATTGATGTACAGGCTGAATGTAGGTAGCTACCAGAAAATTTACACAGATTTTCAGAGAGACATACATAATGTCATAATAATTAATAAGGTTTATGAAACTTAGACATGTACCCAAGTATCCAGTTAATGGAGTAGGACTCATTGATAAAAGTTATACTTATTACTGCTCTTAATTCATTAGGTACTTCTTAATATCAGCATCTTACGATAATAATATCTGCAAAGGGCTTGCTTTTATAAAGGTCATTGAGTGCTCAGTATAATTATTTCAATAATACGGTAGAAGGAAACATTACACAGTAACAATCTCTTATTTTTGGAGTTTAATTGGGAAAACATTATCATCAGATTTACCATTATAATTGACAACTCCTGCAGATTTAGTACACTGTCCATTAAGTCTGTAATAGACAAAAGTTAAATAAAATGTGTTTTTTTATGTTTTTCTGATTGAGAAGTAAAATGTAGTGAGGTGTTCAATATTACAAAGACCATTTTGTTGTTAATTGCTGGTACCAGAGTAAAGTCAATCACCAATTATGTTCTATAATAACTTTATCCCATGTTTTGAATTATTACTAATCTTTTGTTATATCAATTAGCATTTAATATACGATGTTCAGCACACTCTAAAGACTTGCATATATGGGGTAATGGACTATTTTTACTTTTTTTATTTTGTGCGTAGCTGTACTATATAGTTTTATAAGTGACGTATAAATTATTATTCCATGAGTCAAAATCAGTATCAAATAATTTATATTTGACTGTCAAAGTATGAAATGCTAGATAGTTACATGCGGCTTAAGAAGTTGTTTGATTTTAGCAAAGGGAAAATTGAATTCATGTTTGTATTAAGAATTTGCAATGGAATATAAAATGCAATGACACTTTAAATAAACAAATTTGTAAGATTTAACAAATTCTGTTTGCAGTGGGTGACGCTAATTAAATCATTTGCAATGAAGTTGTGATCTCATCTTTACAAAGAGTGTGTTCAACTTTAACCAAACCATTACAACAACCATTCTGAGTTCTGATATTAAACTTGTCTGAATAGCCGGGTGAATAACAATGCCAGAAAGAAGTGAAAAATACGCAATGCTATAAACCACTGTTGGTATTCTGTGGCTACCGAGAATTCCACCAAGTATGGCTATGAAAAGCAAAGGTAGCCACAATAATGTATTGGCCGTTACGATGAATACAAATAACTTCATCATTTGTAACTGGCGATTTTTGTATACTTTTGTTGAGTTCATCCCATTGCTATAAGATTCGTTTGAATCGATATTGTCCTCAGAATTCCTCATTATTTTAGCTTCTTTTTTGAGTATATATTTTCTGGCGATAATGACGATCCAAATGTACATAACGATTAAGACCAGAAAAGCAACAAGTCCTGTTCCAGTGACAAAAACAGTATAGTAAAAGTTCGGAAGGAGGTGGCTATAACCGACAAACAGTGGAACACAGGTTGAAACAACATAAGAAAAGTTGACACTTCCAAAACCGAATAAAGGTGGCAAGGATATAAGTATGCTGCATATCCATCCAATACAAATAATCACTATTGTTCTTTTGTTATTGAGGACTAGGTGATATCTGATTGGTAGCTTGAGGTACAGGAATCTCTCTATAGACATAATAGACAGAGTTAGAATGGAGTTAAATGGTAGAATTACACTGGCTATGCCTAGTGTACACACTTTACACCTAATTCTGTCTGTTGCACCAAACATAAACTCCTGGTAGAATCCAGATATGATGATGAAGGGTAGTATGAACACACACACCATCATATTGGTGACGGATAAATTAACCATCAGAATCACAATAGGTGATCTCAACAACTTCTTCCACAATATTGTTATTAAGACAAATCCATTCCAAAAGATGCCAATGAAAAACAGCAGCAAACTAAAAGCTGCACTTGAGTATCCATTCCAGTCGGCTTGATCATCATCTGACACAGCTACAATCCATGCATCTTCTGTGAGATACTCATCACTTACATTTATTATACAGGAGAAATTTCTGAGAGTCATTATCCTGGCCAGTAAGTTTTTCACCTTATAATAGTCCAGGCTTAAGTTGACCTAATTAAGTATCACTCACTGTCTGTGTTACAATTATAAATATTGTGGATACTAGTGGTAACCATGCAACTTCCTTTTGGTACAATGAGTTGACCGCATATAGTCTAAACTGAACCCATACAAATGCTGCATCCTTGGCAGCAAAGGAATTAAACTACCACTTATTTATATTCCAAGTCTGTGTCACAACACAAACTCACTTTTCATGATAGCCAGAGCCTTTACCGGAAGGAAAGGGTCTGGGTACATACAATACAATGACTTGTTCAGCAGGACCCCAAAAAGGGTGCTCCAATTGTTGGGGTGCTGCTGAACAAGTCGTTATATTGTATGTTCCCAGACCCTTTCCTTCCCCACGTAGCGGTTACGGTTGGTAAAGGGTTCGGCTACGCGTGACTACTAATTTGAAACGACCATTATTAGCTTGAAATTGACGCTGGAGAGTATAGATCTGTCCGGCGTCGCCAACTCTTTACCTTACCTATATTTGTGGGCGGGGAGGAAGGAAAGGGTCTGGTAGCTCTAGTATATCAGCGAACTTTTGCTCACAGGTTCATTGCGTTATCATTGCGTAGGCTAAAATCAATCGCGAGTCAAATATTTCGTTGCAAGTAAATATTTTGTTGGAATTTCTCATTGCGACTGTGGCGTTTCAATAATGCAGAACACAGTTGAAGAGGTGTTAGTATGGCTCTTGGCCATGTTTGCCTGCATTACTGCTTGTCCAATCGTTTCAATTTTTGTAGAAACATCTTTCCCTGTAATCAGACAGCACCCACTTCTTGCTTCTCCATTGCTAGAAATTACTTCACCACTCACTAGTTGACCAAATGGTAGAACTCTTATCACAATGTTCTAAGGTCAAACATGTATGATACGAATATGGAATTTTTATGCTTTCCCCCCCAAAGGATTTCTTCAGACTGTTAATTGGCTATCAAGCATGTTTTTCTATACTTAGAAATTGAAAAAAGTTTGTGTTGCAATTAGTTTAAGGTCAAACTATAAAATGATTGGACGAGTCAGTCTATCTATCTGTCTTTGTCTCTGTCAGCCTGACTGTCAATCTGTCTTATATCCTGTTTGCAAGTTTGTCTTGTTATCTGTCTGTCTGTCTGTCTGTCATACTCTGATGTTAGCCAGTTCGAATAATGAAGTGTTGACGTATGTAGAACTTACTGAGTTTTTTTTTGCATGCAATTTATTGGCTCTTAAAGTTTCTGATAGATGGCCTACATGACTAAAAAAAGTACAATGATTAAATTAAACCAGATAGTATTCGTAAAATGAAGCCAAAAAGGTAAAAAAATTACTTAAATTTACAAATATCTTACAAATATTACCTGGAAGCTATAGTATTCTGCTTATCTTATACAGCTTCAAAATACTTTATATATTATTTGTATTTGTGTTTGTATTTTAGTTTCTAAAAAAAAAAAATAATAATTTCACTATTCCTCTACTGTGTGTACTGTATTTGGTACTAGACATAATTTTTTACAGCACCAACATTCCAACCACATTAAATAACCCTCATTGGTGTGTGATTGATAATAGCCTTTGTCATTGTATAATTACTGAATATAAATTTTGAATACCACGAATGCCATAATAGAAAAATATATCAAATCTAGTTTTTTTAAAATATTATAGACATAGCTAATTAAATGAAACTTTTCTTTATTTCTTCTTCTTCTTCTTCTTCTTCTTATTCTTATTCTTCTTATTATTATTATTATTAATATTATTATTATTATTATTATTATTATTTTGCATTACAGGAAGGACTTGTCCTTAATTCAGTAAACCTAATGGGATAGTTTGGTATCTCAGTCAACCTCATCTACCATTATATGAGGGAACCACTGCCAATATTCATTGTCAGCTGACCTATAAAAAGGATAGGCCCTGGTCATCTCACTTGTACTGAACATGGTTGGTCAGGAGAGAAAACTTTGTGTGTTGGAACACTTTTTAACTATTACATACTACAGTGCACATTAATATAATAGGAAATTTACACAAGCAATCATTTAAATAGATTTGACTAATTATATCGTCACAATGTGTACTAGTGGTGTGTTTCAGCTCTAATGGCGAGCAAGCCTCCCTAGTTTAGTTACAGTAGTGGTATGCTTGAGTACAAATGGCAAGCTGAGCTAGCCTAATTTTAAAGTGATTACTAACTAAGAATTACGCTCCTTGGTGTGATTTTTATAGTTGTTGACATGTAACTTGACCTGCCAAGTCAATGACAAGGAAGATAAATTAATAGTGCAGTTGGGTCCGCTATGCTTTAACAAAGTTCAGGTGCTTAGTTCTGCTCCATATACAGCTTGCTTTCAATACCAGCAACTTATATGGTCAGCAGGTTTGTTACTACTTTTTTATTTTATCAAGATACTTCACTAACTTACATAATCAATTGCAAGGGTGAATAAAGGGGGTCACACATGCCATATAAATAAGCCAAAAATATTAAGAAATCAAAAAAATAAACACCATGGAATCTTGATTGTGTAGCTCACTTTGCTCACTCACCAATAATAAATTACTTAATCTAAAACAATGGAATTCTTAATTGTCACATGATAGGGTTTCAACACTATTATGCAGACATAGTAGAATGTCGATTATCTGAATGCCCATCATTCATTCATTACGTCAATTACTAAAAGGAGAAAAAGACTATATGATCATTTCGTGAGGTTAATCTGGTCAGGTTTTTTTTTATGCTGCAAAAGTAATTATTCTTAGATTTTGTCATAAGTGATACATGAAAGGGCTGAATTAAGAGCAGAAATAGTATAATTCTTATCAGTGTGTCCTAGCTACATCATTCATCAGAAAGTGTTTATTTTAGCAAGTTTGTCACTGGATACTTTGTAAAATACAGTAGCTACAGCTCCTATTTTCTTCAACCGCTTGTCTCGATAGAAAGAACACACTTCTGTTTAGCAATTCTGTAAAGCTAATTGATATAACAAAAGTTTAGTAGCTAATCATTCAAAAAATAGGACATAGTTACTATAGAAGAAAATGGGTGATTGACTTACTTCTGTACCTGCAAATTACAACAAATGATCTTAATAATATTGACACCTCTGTATCAAAGCAAACTCTTTGCAGATAATTATCATAAGATGGTGATTTTAAAAGGTATCTATTTAATATATACAATGTTCAGCACACTCTAATGGCTTACATAATATGGGGTAATGGACCTTTTTTACTTTTTTTATTCTGTACGTAGCTGTACTAATAGTTTTATATTAAGTAATGTATACATTATTTCATGAGTGAAAACTAGTAACTAATAATTTTTATTTGACGGTCAAAGGATGAAATGCTTGATGGTTTTGCAATGGAATATAAAATGCAATGACACTTTAAATAAACAATTTTGTAAGACTTAACAAGTCCTGTTTGCAGTGAGTGATGCTAATTAACTCATTTGCAATGAAGTTGTGATCTTATCTTTACAAAAAGTGTGTTCAACTTTAACCAAAGCGTTACAACAACCATTCTCAGTTCAAATATTAAACTTGTCTGAATAGCGGGGTGAATGACGGTGCCAGAGAGTACTGAAAAATACCCAATGCTATAAACCACTGTTGGTATTCTGTCGCTACCGAGAATTCCACCAAATATGGCTAAAATAAGCAAATGTAGCCACAATAATATATTGGCCGTTATGATGAATACAAATACCTTCATCATTTGTAACTGGCGATTTTTGTATACTTTCGTTGAGTTCCTCCCATTGCTATAAGATTTGTTTGAATCGTTATTGTCCTCGGAATCCCTCATTATTTTAGCTTCTTTTTTGAGAATAAATTTTCTGGCTATATTGACGATCCAAATGTACATAACGATTAAGACTAGAAAAGCAATTGTCCTGTTCCAGTGGCAAGAATCGCATAGTAAAAGTTCGGAAGGAGGTGGCTATAACCGACAAACAGTGGAACACAGGTTAAAACAACATAAGCAAAGTTGACACTTCCAAAACCAAATAAAGGTGGCAAGGATATAAGTATGCTCCAAATCCATCCAATGCAAATCATCACTCAGTATTGTTCTTTTGTTATTGATGACTAGGTGATATCTGATTGGTAACTTGAGGTACAGGAATCGGTCCATAGACATAAAACACAGAGTTAGAATGGAGCTAAATGGCAGAAGTACATTGACTATGCCTAGTGTACACAATCCACACCTAACTATGTCTATGTTGAACCAAACATGAACTCCTGGTAGAATCCAGATACAATGATGAAGGGTAGTATGAACACACACACCATCATATTGGTGACGGATAAATTAACCATCAGAATCACAATAGGTGATCTCAACAACTTCTTCCACAATATCGTTATTAAGACAAATCCATTCCAAAAGATGCCAATGAAAAACAACAGCAAACTGAAAGCTGCACTTGAGTATCTATTCCAGCCAGCGTGATAATCCTTCGATACAGGTACAATCCATGCATCTTCGGTGAGATATTCATCACTTACATTTATTATACAGGAGAAGTTTCTAAGATTCATTATTCAGGCCTGAAAAGTGTTTCATCAAAATAATCCAAGCTTAAGTTGACGTAATTAAGTATCACTCACGGTCTGTGTTACTAGCTATATTATAGATATTGTGGATACTAGTAGTAGACATACAAGCAACTTCCTTTTGGTAAAATGAGTAACCTCATATAGCCTAGACTGTACCCATACAAATGCTGCAACCTTGGCAGCACAGTAATTAATCTATCTTGGTCTGGTTCACTGCTTAAGGTCAAACACATTTCCTGTGGTCATGGAACCCTGACTCCAATGAATTGCTGAAGCCACTTAGTTGCAATTTTTTTATAATTATGTGATCCATTAACTGTCTGTGAATGTGTTGACAGGAGGTGGACCTTTGCTCATTAGAGTACACTTATTACCTACAGCCAAACTTTACTCGCCGTACTGTTTATGCCTATTGTTTATGCACTATATTGACCGATATTTTTGGCCACATCTTTATAACAGTATAACGGTTTCTACCATTTTCTGGGTTTGAGGTGCGCGAGTCCACGCAGCAAATAATACTAGTGGTACGCTCGAATAGCGCAAATGCATGGCGAGCGAGCAGACTCTTTTTACAGAAAAATAGGACAGAAATTACATCTAACTGTAGTGCATAATGTAACGGTTTCCTTTCTCAGTTAGCATCAGAGAATCTAAAGTCTCTGATCCCACCCATGCATTGTAGCCATCTTCTCTGGTTAAGCAGCTAGTCTACCAACCTTCATGCTAGATGTGGTCACAAATAATATTTTTACAGGAAAAAAGGAATGGAGTCAGTGAATATTAGAGCCTTGTGGCTGTTTGATCATTTCATGAAAATATGGCTAAACTTCTCTTATTCTAGCTAAAGCATTTGTGTCAATGGTCGTAATGTGTATCAAACAATGAAGCACATTTACCTAACTTACATAATTAGAAGCGCGGGCGAATATTTTTGACGTGTGCATACATACCTATAATTATAACTGAAATCTCAATTGAACACACTGAGAGTCAGCTTTGCTCTCTTCGCTCGCTCGCTGAAATAGTTGTGATTAGATAATTTTCAAATGTCCTATTCCAACTACATTTTGAATCGAAAAAAGATCTATTACTCGAGTGGCACTGGACGTTACAGTCGGCTCGCCAACGTTCCCCGCTCACGTGATTTTATTTGATTGTTGGGGACGAGTAAATAGATAATGAGATGAGTTGAGGGTGTGTGCTCAAGTTAAGCACATTGCAGACCTGTCAACTCAAGCTTTTGGTGTGAACTTCAGTTGTTTATCTCAAGCTCTCAAACCATTACACCTATTTCCTACTCAAGTTATGCTAATTCCCAAGTTTCTCAAGCTTTATCTGATTACGTATTATAATGGTCTATATAATATACTGATAAAGTATTATGCTCATCATTTTAGGACTAAGTAAAGGTCACATCATTATCGTGAAATATGATATCCATCTTTTTTTTAAGTCAACAATAATTAATACCTAAATTTGTGACTATTTAATCATCAGTATGTAGCTCAAATTTACCAATAATAGCTATGGTGTTATCACAAAAGTATTTGTAACATAACCTGGTTTAAGCAATGTTTTTCTGGAAAAGACCAATATTTATAACTAGTCACATAAAAAATAATATAGGTTTATGCAGCCATTCTTACACTATATAGTATTGGTATGTCAGTAACAATTAATAATTTCGAGCCATTTTTGGTAAAGCGTCGCCTAGAATTGAATGGGTAAAGGGTCACCACATTCATTATGAGACAATAAAGAAGAAACTAAATTATATGCGAAGGGCAACTACTGCTGAAAAAAGCAGGTGAAACCGGCTACGAAGAAAGCAATAGCTTCACAAAGCCTGGTATATTGGCAATCTTGGATGTAGAGAGCCTGAGAAGCAGTAGATATTTGAGGAAAACGGACTCTATGAGTCAATAGAAAGATTTGAATAGAGAAAAGGAGGGTGAAAAGAAGATCTGAGATGGCTCAGGGAAAACAAAACCAGAGCAGGAGAAGGAGACTGACAGTCGAATAGCACGCGTAATTTCGCGATCAATTTTGTTTTCCTGCGCACGTAGGCGTGGCTAAGACTACAACGATTTTTAGGGGAAAGAAGCGGGTATCTTTAGCTGTCTAGTTTGCTCTACTCTGTGTCTCTATAGACACACTAAGGAGTTATTGGAGTAGAAATATCTCACCTGAAGTAAACTGAGACTTCATTGAGGCCTTAGAGGTACGTTATTGTCTTTTGTGGTTCTCTGTTTCTAGTCATGTAAAAATGGCAGCCATATTTGAGAGATCTAAAATCTCTTTTGGGGAGGAATTAGGTGAGGGACACAGTTTTAGTTAAGGTTACTTTTTTTGCAGTTAACTAGTCTTACTTTGTCAATTTATTGAGACTTCAAGAGCATTGAAACAAAAATGTCAGACACATGAAGTGAAAAAAAAACGTAATACACTGGAATTTGAAACTAAATGTTAATGTTTTGTTCTTGAAATTCAGGAATTACTATTTCATCTTCAATTTCTTCTTCTGAGTCATCACTGCTTGAGTCTGATTCTAGAGATGGTGACAGAAGAATCAGTCATGTCACAGCCTCTGTGGACTTGCTGTACGTTGGTGCAGTTTTGACAACTACAACCGGGTCCACATGAATGCCCACCTTTCCTACATCCACAACGCTGGGAAGTACACCCCTTCTTACAGCTACACCCCTTAGTTAGGAAGGTAATTGTTTCTAAAACTAATTTCTGGACACTAGGGCATTCCCAATCAAATACATAATTGCCGTCATTGTTCTTTGTCCAACCATAAAGATCAGGCTGGGGAAGAGAGTCGTGTATGTCTTCCTTGAAAGAGTTGAACCACATCTGAGCAATCCAGCAAGATCGTAACCAGTGGCACCACATAAATGTATGTGAGGGCATACGATCTTCTTCACATACTATTCTGTCTGAAACTATAGCACGAATTGTATTGTACCACTCTATGTGTTGGTTTGCTCCATTGCAGGCATTAAACAATTGGTGTGTGGTTTTAGAGACACAATTGCAGAGTAGTGTTTTTTTTAATACAAAGTTCCTATTAGCCTAAGAAATGCTAGAAAACCATTTTCTTTGTTTTTTTCTCCAGAATCTGACAATGATCCAGGCATACTCCTACCTGTTATGAAGTCGGCATGCTGGAAGAAAACTTGGAAGAAAGCCGACTTTCCATGGCCAGAAAAGGACACATAATCACATCCTGAGGTAATAAACAGCATTTGAAAAATATTTGCTAATTTTGACTTCTCCAAATTTGCTAAGTCAGGGTCCAGCTGTAAGGATTATTTATGTGTATATATAAGTTTGGTTTGGGAATGTAGCACATTAATTTGTAAATAAACATCCTTGTTTGTGAGTATTTCAAAAAGTGACAAGCCAGTATTATTAATATCGGTATCTGGGGAATAGATTAATATGTGCCTGCCAGTATTTTGTGTTGCATGACGCCATATTCTCATGTCGGCCTCAGCTGAGTTAGACTTATAGTTGCTAGCTGGTGAAGGGAGTGACTTGGGATTGCCAGACAACATAAGTGTACTGTTGTTTCCAAAACACCCACTCAGATAGAGTACTTGTTCAGGTCTCAGTTGTAATCGTACTGACTGCAAAAAGGCGGGACCAATAGCTTCTATGTCAGAACATTAACACTCCCTACAAGATATGAAAGAACTCCAAGAAATAGAGGCAATTTCAGTGGATGGATTGAATTTTACATGTTGATGCAATGATGCACAACCTTTGCTATTATCCCTCTTTTTCTGTTCATACACCTTTGGATTAAATTTGTTCATGTCTCTTGGAGCATCAAATAGCGTATGTACTTCATTCACTTTTGCCTGATAGTGTGGTAGTAGGAATCTATCAAATAAAAACTTAGAGAAATCACATATAGTATGAGCATTTCTTAGAGGCTTGCAGTTAAAAAAAAACATGGCATCTAGTATGACTGTATCAGCCTTCTAATCGGTAGGGAGTGTGTCTGTTACCACTCGTTCTGTTAAGCTATCTTAGCTGTTCTTATCCTTCTTCTTCCTCTATTTAGAACTTTCATTTTTAAGTCATGGATTTTCTTCTCCTATGTCTATCTGTCCTCTTGCTTCAAACAAAGCCAATGTCCACTATCATGCACAGATGGACATAGATGTGAGAATCATGAGGACAGATAGACATAGGAGAAGAAAATCCATGACTTAAAAATGAAAGTTCTAAATAGAGGAAGAAGAAGGATAAGAACAGCTAAGATAGCTTAAGGAAAAAAATAAAGAGTGCAGGATAGGAAATTTAAAGTGAACGAAATCAAATGGCAGAGAATGATAGCTATACATGAGAATACCTCAGCATTCCTGATTACAAAGTTACATATCAAGTGCCATTGTGAGGCGGGTGTTTTTAGCTTATAGAGTGTCATGCATCATAAAAAAGCAAACCTCTAACCAAAATGGACTTATAGTCTCATACCAAGCACATTGTTAGATTGAGAAGTCTTACATAGGCTCCATATTAAAAAAAAATTTCATGGACTAATTCACTCAATAATGACTACCTATAGCCATGCCAAAAAGCAGAATTTATTATTATGAGAAGTAGTAACCTTCATTGTACAAAACATCACTCTTAAGTACACATCTTTGGTGAAATGTACAGGTACAGCATTGACCATTTAATTAACTTAGCTATAGAGCAGTGTAACTGACCTTGCACCTGCTCCACAGAGTTGTTGAGCACAACAGCAGAATTTGATTAAACAATACACATCTTAATTAATTGTGGCTAAAAACTTGAAGGACCAAGGATAGGGAAGTACCAAAGCTTTGAAGTACACAGAACATACTCGAAAAATTACAGACTATCCGTCAGAATCAACGTAGGAACCAGCGTTTTAAGACGGTTGTGATACCAAAACCTTCGTTGAATTGTGCAAACAAGGTTAATTGACTAATATATCAAATTAATATAAAAATACATTAGCTTGTAGTTGGATGGATATACGCCCTTCGGTCAATCTTTCAAGTAATATCAGGTTAATCATTGCTTTGTCAAGTCTTCAAAATCATCTTTTTCGTCAAAGATTTCAGGAATACAGATATTCTCTGCAGTCACCTCATCTAGCTATTGCATATCCAGTAGTAGGCTGAATGTTGTACACAGGGTTATGTGTTTGTGGTTTAACTGGCCTGTTCATTGCTTCAAAGCAATGACGCTCGTACATCGGTAATGGTGTGGGAGACACCATTGATTGCATTAATACATACCAGTAGGATGCAAACAAACATTAAGGAAAATGGGGACCTGTCACAGGGGAAAAAAAGATGATTCCTTAACAAGAAACCAACTTTAATCCTATTCTCATCTTGACAATTCCTTGAGGTTTCCTTGTATATTAATTATTTCTGAAATGTGATGTTTCATTGCTTAGGATACATCAGGAATAGGCACAATTCGGTTGTTAGGAATCATCCACTATTCTTGACATTTCCATTTGTTTCTGGTAATTAAACTTTAAGGATACACGACAAGTCCTGATACATAAAAATGGGAATTGTCAAGATTAATTCTAGGAATCTCTCCCATTCTATATATTAATTGTCTTAATTACTTTTACTGAATTTCTATATTTCACGGAGAATTTTTTTTTAATCATTGACTGAAAAATAGTAGAAATGGTACAATTACAAAATGTAAATGCATGAATGTGGTGTCACACAAACCAGCAATTTGTTAATGTTATAATGTTCTTATGTGATCTGTAGAAGAATCAGTTCTTTTTGGCATTCCTCTGGATGGCATTCTTCAGGACTGCACTTTTTCAGAATAGCAACTTCAGTTTCATTTATATTCTGTACTTCCAATACTATTCACTAACATAAGAGGTTTAGCCTGTATAACAATTAAATGATTTTATATACAAATCATAAAAATGTACAGTATATAAACACATATCAAAATTAGTTGCATTATTTTCACATTAATTATACTAGCAGTAGCCACAATCAATTTTTATAGTCTTCACAAGTACCTTCTACAAAATTTATAAAAGTGATAACGTATCATGGTAAAATCTTCTTTCAAATGAAATAATGACAGAAGATAGTGGCAATACTCTATTTAAGATGCCCTTTCGTTACTAATATTCGCAATACCACCATTTACCCACAATTAGAATGGACTCACTATTTTAAATTACACATTTCAACCAGAATTTTAATGCATATTTTACCCACAAGTTGGATGATACTTCACCCCACAATTTTGATGACACTGTACCAACCAGTTGACTACACTGTACCAACAAGTTTGACGATACTGTACCAACAAGTTTGACGATACTGTACCAACAATTTTGCCTATACTGTACCAACAATTTTGACTATACTTTACCAAGACTATTGATGGCACACTTTTGGATATAGAGTAGGACTTCAGTTATCTGAACACATTGGAACCAAGAGGTGTTTAGTTAACTCAAATGTTCAGATAACCATATAAAATGTATTACAAAACAAATATGAAGGGGCGCGGTAAATGAATTCTTCATGTATGCATGTGCTTACTATTATATTTTGGTGTTGTATATTGTTCAGTGCTCAGATAACTGAAGTTCTACTGTACTTTAATACACTCATGAACATAACATCTACAGATACACTATACCATCACACTTTACCATCTATAAATAATACTATATCAACGTATATAATGACATAATTTATCAACGTACACGTATTGACATCCAACACACCTATATAGAGTATAAACAAACTACAGTGAAACCTCTCAACGAAAGCCATGCTAAGGGGCAAGCCTTTTGACTGTGTAGAGTTTGGCTGCTTTTAGAGGTTATTTGGTATTGCAGTATATCTTTTTGTTCTATTCATGTTGGCTGTTGTTGAGAGCCAAGTTGCTTTTCTGAGTCCCTTTATAGAGAAGTTTGATGGTGTACCATCACTAATTATGGATACATTTACCAACAAATCTCTATAAACATTCTTTACTAACCTACGTAATGGCACACTTTACCCATACATATATAGACAAACTTCACCAACGCACTTTACCCACACACGTCTGAACTCACTTTACCAACACACCTACAGATATACTTCACCAACTATGAATACAATTTACCAACACAACCAATGGTGCATTTTACCAACTAACAGTACACTTTACCAAACAAAACAGCGTTGCATTCTACCAACACAAGTAATGGCACACTTTACCAATACAACTACACTTTACCAAACATAACCAATTACAGAACACAACGCTTTACCACACACAACTACATTAAACACAACTATACTTTACCAAACACAACTACACTTTACCAAAACACAACTATACTTTACCAAAACACAACTACACTTTACCAAAACACAACTACACTTTACCAAAACACAACTACACTTTACCACAACTACACTTTTACACCAAAACACAACTACACTTTACCAAAACACAACTACACTTTACCAAAACACAACTATACTTTACCAAACACAACTACACTTTACCAAAACACAACTACACTTTACCAAAACACAACTACACTTTACCAAAAAACAACTACACTTTACCAAAACACAACTACACTTTCCAAAAACACAACTACACTTTACCAAAACATAACTACACTTTACCAAAACACAACTATACTTTACCAAACACAACTACACTTTACCAAAACACAACTACACTTTACCAAAACACAACTACACTTTACCAAAACTCAACTACACTTTACCAAAACACAACTACACTTTCCAAAAACACAACTACACTTTACCAAACACATTTACCTATAAAGACAACCAATAGTACACTTTACCAAACACAAGTAATGGTGCACTTCACCAATACAACTGCACTTTACCAACACAATGCACTCTACACACACACCGCACTTACCAACACACCGCACCTTACCAACACACTGCACCTTACCAACACACTGCACCTTACCAACACACTGCACCTTACCAACACACTGCACCTTACCAACACACTGCACCTTACCAACACACTGCACCTTACCAACACACTGCACCTTACCAACACAGTGCACCTTACCAACACACTGCACCTTACCAACACACTGCACCTTACCAACACACTGCACCTTACCAACACACTGCACCTTACCAACACACTGCACCTTACCAACACACTGCACCTTACCAACACACTGCACCTTACCAACACACTGCACCTTACCAACACACTGCACCTTACCAACACACTGCACCTTACCAACACATTGCACCTTACCAACACACCGCACCTTACCAACACACCGCACTTTACCAACACAATGCACTTTACCAATACAATGCACTTTACCAACACAATGCACTTTACCAACACAATGCACTTTATCAACACACTGAACTTTACCAACACAATGCACTTTACCAACACACTGCACTTTACCAACACAATGCACTTTATCAACACACTGCACTTTACCAACACAATGCACTTTACCAACACAATGCACTTTATCAACACAACGCACTTTACCAACACAATGCACTTTACCAACACACTGCACTTTACCAACACAATGCACTTTACCAACACACTGCACTTTACCAACACAATGCACTTTACCAACACAATGCACTTTACCAACACAATGCACTTTACCAACACACTGCACTTTACCAACACAATGCACTTTACCAACACAATGCACTTTACCAACACAATGCACTTTACCAACACACTGCACTTTATCAACACACTGCACTTTACCAACACAATGCACTTTACCAACACAATGCACTTTACCAACACACTGCACTTTATCAACACACTGCACTTTACCAACACAATGCACTTTACCAACACAATGCACTTTACCAACACAATGCACTTTACCAACACAATGCACTTTACCAACACAATGCACTTTACCAACACAATGCACTTTATCAACACACTGAACTTTACCAACACACTGCATGCTACTAACAAGTGGAGGCCACCTGATATCTTGCTGGTAAGAAGTTAATGACATTATTAGCAGCTTTAGCAGCATGTGACTGCTTTTCTGAACATACATTATAAGACTAGTTACAAGCATTTCAGTACTTTAAAAGTACTTCTAACTTTTAGTAATATGGGATATGCTCAAATACCGTACAAGTATTTTCTACTCAATTTACCAAAAGGATTTGAGTACTTTATGACCTGTATTAAGCTTGCATAAGCACGAGTACCAAAATACTTATCAAACACCACTAATAGTGCACTTGACCAATACCACTGTACCTTACCAAAATAACTACACTTTACTAAACACAACTAATGGTGTACTTTAGTTAACTAATGATAAATTAAAAAACAACATCACACAATTAACGGTGCACTTTACCAAACACAACTTATGGCATACTTTACCAAACACAACTAATGGCATACTTTACCAAATACAACTAATGGCATATGTGGGGAGCGAGACAAGGAAGAAGAGAGAAGATGAAAAGAAGGAAGAGAAGTAAAGAAGAAGAAACGTATATGTATTTCATTTTTATGTGTTGTGCGTTATTTAGTATTTCATTCAATGTTGTGCGTTTATTTGAGTTTTGGGTGTGGTCACTGAACGTTTCCATGTATGGTCATTTGTGCGTGCATATAAGAACGGAGTCGTGAGACCTCGTGTCTCAGTTCGTGTGTAGTCAGGTCTTGTTTA